>Ga0160419_100102_pt1 | contig 59467 bp, 70 predicted proteins | sample CelAP2metagpilot_2_FD_108196 | JGI IMG/M metagenome (GOLD analysis project Ga0160419, IMG submission 108196) | Phycosphere-associated microbial communities from Cellana algal ponds in Kailua-Kona, Hawaii, USA - Cellana AP2-4-25 metagenome pilot ...
AGCAGAAAAACCCCTCCCCTAAACACAAAACCCATTCCTGCTGCAGCGGCCGTTGTTGTTGGAACCAAGGCCGGGGGCTTTCTTCCCCCCCCCCCCCCCCGCCACTACCTGATGCAGAAGCATCAACGCCTGTACCGCCGTCTTAAAACTACCCTGGTGAACCGTCCGAAACAAGTCCTCAAGATGAGGTGCCAGCGGCCCTCCCACCAACCCGGAATCGTCCAAATAGGGATATGCGCGATTCACGCCCGTCAGCAACGCAGACAGCATCTTCCCACTCAAATCTCCACCCGACTTCAAGGCCCGATCGAACAAACTAAAATACGTCTGCACCAGCTGCATCGCCAATCCCGCGTCGTCATTCTTGCTCAAGTATAGCTGATCCAAAAAGGTAATCCCATTGTACAACCCCCGCGGCTGCAGATTTGGTCGATGCAGGAGCTGTTGAACCTCCCTCGCCACCACTGCCTTCATCACAGGATGCGCGGCCAACAAACGCCTCAGCAGATAGGCAGCATGCGGTGCAGCCTTCTTTTCAATATCCCCCAATTTATTCACCAATATACCCAACAACCTTTCCTCCTGCTCCGGACGAAACTGGAGAAGCTCCGCTACGGCACTCATTGCGAACCGCTTAAAATTCTCAACCGTATCGTGCGTCGCTTTCTCCAACATCCCCACTAGTAACGACACGCGCTGCTTTAACTGGTCTTCAAAATAGCGAATCGCCAAGCAGGCCTCCCGTCGAGCCTGTTGCTCGGTGTTCTCACTGGAGAAAGCTGGCAAGGAAGACTCATCCTGAAATGCCCAAGCTACCAATTTTCGTTCGGGCGGGAGCAAATTATGCTCCAACAAGTCTTTTAAGGCCTCCATCGCCATTTGGCTACACCGACGGTCGGACTTGGAAGCCAGAGCTAGGAGGGCATCGATGGTCCGGAGGCGGAAGAGAGGCGCTTCTTGGATCATGAGAGTCATGGCTGCGACCTTATCGGACAGCGTTCCTTGCCTTAGGACTTTCTCCGTCCACTTCTGATCCTGGTCTAATTTCCGGGCGCGCTGGGCTTCAAACAAATTATGTGCGGCCGTCAGCACGGCCTCCCCTTCTTTAAGCGCGACGCTCGCCGTCTTCAGGCCCACGGTGCTGGTGATGATATTGGTGGGATCCGCACGGTCGGCAGCGGCGGGTTCAGAGCCACCCTTTTTTTTGTATTCCCTCTTCTTCTTGTCCTTGGACTTGATATCGTTCCGCAAGCTGGCTTCCAAGTCCCACCAGCACTCTTGTTTATGTTCATGTGACGCGAGCAGCAGCTCCGCCCCGGCCGTGCCCCCCGTGGGGGAGGCGTAGGACTGGGGAGTGGTATGTTGCAGCTTATAGTGGGAAGGAGAATAATGTCCCTGCTTCTGCTGCCCCTGCTGGTGTCGCTCCCGCTGCGGGCGCCGCCGATTATTGGTCGCCTTGTGGCTGTGGCCACTGGTCTTGGACCGGTGCTGAGGAGGAGGAGGCATCGGGTGGGGAGGTCGAAGAATATCTTAAAACCAGGCGCGCGTTTGCGGTCAGTAGAATACCAGAACTGGTTGAACCTAACGCCTGTGTATTGTTACAGTGTGTGGGCATAGTAGTAGATGAGAAAGCGCTTGGTTTATCAGTATCTGGTGACGCAAAGAGACATGGGCGGGCAAGCAATGAACGGCCGGGCAGGGGCAGCGATGGAGCTGAGGCGAAGAGCGAGAAACATCTCCGTGAGTCACCATGGGGCATTATTCATATACCATGTCAAGAACCAAAGATGTGACCGATCTCGGTTCCCCCTCCGCTTTTTCCGTGCACGAAAAACTGAATCCTTGCTCCCTTGAACACGCATTCCTCACTTTCTCTTTATCCCCTCTTCCTCTATGCAGGCTCGGGGGCCATCGCGATTGCGAGGCACCAGCAAGAAAGCAAACCAGCAGCAAACATCAACTTCCCTCGAGCTTGTCACGAACGTACGATACGACACGTCGACTTCCATAAAGAGCTTCCCCGGGACGACCCCACGCAGCCATGCAGCTCCGATACATGGCCTGGACCCTTGTTGGGGGCTCCATCATGGCCAGCCAGGGACCCTTATTAGCTGCGGCGGATGCCCCTTCTTCGACCATGCCCTCCTTGACAGGGGGCGGGGTGATGTCAACCCTCGTCTCGGTCGCGCATGCATGTACAAGTAAGGAGGCATCGTCGTCGCCGCCGCCGTTGTCATCGTCCACCTTATCACGATGGTCCTTTCTTAAGTGGCGAAGAAGATCTACGGCACCTGCGCAAAAGACAACGCCGTGGTTTATCCCTGCTGAAATGATGCAAGAGGAGGTCGGAGAGGGAAGAGGCGGGGGAACAACAGCAGCAGCAATGCAAGAGGAAGAAGGAAAAGAGCTTGACGCACCAATAATGATGTCTTTTGGTATGACGGAAAAAGATAATATCTCAACGACGACGACCACTCGGTTTGGAAGCAGCATGCTGGAGTTGTGTAGCAGCAGCAGCAGCAGCAGCAGCAGCAGTGGCGGGATGGCAGACGAATTGCAGGGGACTGCCAAAAAGGCGATTGCCGACGTTCGAGCTCTAGTAGACAACACCGAGGCCCACATAGAGACAGAGGAAACGGCGGAGGAAGAGGCCTGTGCAGCAGCAGCGACGGAAGCCTCTGCAGCAGCAGCAGTGACGGAAGCTGCTGCACGAGCGGCTGCTCCTGCTTCTCCAACACCAACAACGCTGACATCCTTTCTTAAGCCCAGGACGCGAAACGCCGCGGCAACCAAATGGATGATTTCTGATGACGAGGATTCCATCCCGTGCGGTCGTTCGCTGTCGTCTGCATTGAGTGTGATAGGTGGTGGATTACCTCTACGAAGGGGAGGGAGCACGATGGGATCTGCCATCGCCGCCTCCTCCTCCTTTCCCTCTGTCGCCCGTTCTATGTCCAGCACATATTTTAGCTCTGCCAGCACAATGACCAAGGTGTATCATACTGAGGAGACGGTGGTGCAGGAAGCGAGGGAGGGAGGGCCGACGTGGGCGAGCACCGTTACCGAGGAGGAGGAGATTTCCATTTCGACGACCGCTACATCATCCTCCCCTCTCTCCCCCTCTTCTACTTTCCTTGCTCAAGATGCAGCAGTGGCTATAGAGGCAACTGTATGTGCAGTTGCAGAAAAGGCGCACACTGCTGCTGCTGCTGCTGTTGTTGGCACCACTCTCGACGAAGACGTCAAACGTGAGACAGAGCTGGCAGAGCGATTCCACGCCGAGACGGCGAGGCAGGTGGAGGGGCTGACGTCGGACCAGAGGAGAGCATTGGAAAGAGTCAGAGAGGCATTGTACGGCCCAGCTGTGTGTGAGAAGAGGATAAGAGCAGTGGACGAGCTGGCGGTGTGCGGGGACCGAGATGCGATGATGTTGTCGTTTTTGCAACGAAAGAATTATGATGCGGAGGTGGCTCTCAAGAGTTTTGAGAGAGTTATCAGCTGGAGAATGGAAAATGAGATTGAGGATGTTTTTGAGGGAGGGCGGCTGGCGCGGGAGAAGGTGGAGAAGCATCGGGAGTGTTGGCCAACGGCATTCTATTTCACAAAGGACAAGGAGGGGGACCCAGTGTTTGTGGACCGAATGGGGATTTTGGAACTGGCAAAGCTGAGGAAGGGAGAGGTGCAGTTGGATATACAGGACATGGTGTTGTATTATGTCCAGACGATGGAGGGGAGGAGGAGGTGAGGGAGAGAGGGAGGGAGGGAGGCAGAAGGGGGGAGAGGAGATTGTCATCTGGTCTGATTCTGTCGACGCTGCCGAACCTCAACAGTCCTCCCCCCCACGATGTACCACATACTCGCCCCCCACCCCCCCCATACGCATTTGTCTCGTCTCATGACAATCGACGGAGCGGGCGTATCCTTACCCTGCACGTCACTTTCGCGGGCGTTTCCAACTGTGGTCTCACACCCTCCTTCCCTCTCTTCATCCCTCCCTGTCTGCTGTCTCTACAGGCTCCTTTTTCCCCATCTCAGCCGGCAGAGCGGGCGTCACATCACCTCCTACGTCAGTGTCGTGGATGTCTCTCACTTTGGTCCACAGCATTTCGGTCGGCACGCCCTCTCCTTCCTCGCGGCCATTGGCGCCGTGCATGACGACACCTATTCCGATCTGGTCAAGTCAATGTATGTGTGTGTTTTGTCTGTTCCTGTGACTACTTAATCTTTCCTTTTTTCTTCTCTGTTGCTTCTTTTATGCATGGGGGTTTTGGTGGCCAATTGCAAGCAAATATTTCCTCCATTCTTTCTTTCCTCCTTCCCTCCCCCCCCCCCACCACAGGTATATTATCAACGCGCCGTTCTTCTTCCATAAAGTATTCCATCTCATTTCATGCATGATGAACCAAGAGCTCAAAGACCGGCTGAAGGTGCTCAACCGAAAACAGAGTTTGGTAGAATTATCAAAAATCATGCCGAGCGATGTAGCGCAGGCCATCGTGGAGGGGAATCATGAAAAGGAGAGGGAGGAGGAGAGGAAGTTGCATGCGTTTTTGGATTATGCGGCGAGTAAGGGTCTGCATAAGAGAAGGTGGGGCTTGGAAGATGCATAGAGAGGCAGATAAGATGAGAAAACGGGAAATTACAACAACACAGTAAATGAGGCTGTGTTGAGTGAGAAGAGTGAGAAAGCAGGTGAAGGAAAGAGGCGATGTCGACGAGGGTTTGGAAACAAAATGAGCTGACGGAGGCAATGCATGGATAGATGTCTTGCCTGCCAGACAGACAGGCCGACGGATCGACAGACAAACTCTTGCACACGCGAGGATTGTGCGCCTCAAGACCCCCAAGATAGACTGCGACCGATAACTGCAGTAAAATACACTTTGAGGGTAATAACAAGGCCGGGGTGAATTATGATTTTATGCATTAGTAGTATTATAACACTATTTCAAAAAGTAGTAACTGTATTGTTCATGGTTATGATGGCAAGAGCAAAGGAAGAGAGAAGAGGGAAAGCGAGGAACGACTGGAAGAAGACGCAGTAAAAATGACAACGGATTGCAGTCAGTCACTTGCCTCTTGTCTTCCCTTTTTCTTAGACTTTTGGTGCATAGCTTTAACTTCATCCCTCCTCTTTTTGCCCCTCCTGCTGCTGCCTCATATAATTTACCTGCATCGCCTCCATCTCTTTTCGGTGCAGCATCAAACCCTCTTCCCTCCATGCTTCGCATGGAACAGGCAACAAATCAAAATGCCCCCATTCATCTTTTCCGCTGACCAACATAGCCCCTTCCCGCCTTTGGCCTGCTAGTTGTTGCACTGATGGCTTCATATAACGAATCGCGAGTCCGACGCGAGGGGAAGAAGTGGTGTTTGGTCCTGAAGCATGCACGCACCGGAAGGCGTGAATGGTGGCTTCGCCGGCTTGGAGCTCGACAAACTCGGCATTCTCCTCAAAATCAAGGGTAGCTCTGGGGATATACTGACCTTTGAGTAGAGCATTGCTCGGATCTCCAGGCTCTTCGATGTGTGGGAGTTGTCGGCCATTGTACCTGCGCATGGGAACAAATTGGAGGCAGCCATTTGCTTTGGTAGCTGCTGTTAAGGCGACCCACACCGTAACCACATCCTCAGGCGGCTCGAGACCAGCATAAGTGGAGTCTTGGTGAGGGGCATATCCCTTTTTGGAAAGTGGAGGCTTGGTGTGCCACTCGGTAAACCACACCAAGAGGTCGGGGCCAAGGATGGAGCGGACTTGCTCCAAAATGCTTTCACTAGTCATGATGGCTGCAACAAAGGGCAAGAAGAGGTGGGACTGAAAGGGCCTAATATCAGAATCTCCTTCGAGCAAAGGGCGTACTGCGTTTTCTAGATCGAAGCTCTTGGCGCCGCTAGGTGATGACGAAGGCACGCGTGCGGCTGGCTCTGTTCTGGTGTTGATGTGGCGGGATGCGGCGGTTTGCCCGAAAGCGTCTTTGTACTGCGCCAAATACGCTGCAGCCTGGGCCTCATTGAAGGCTCGAAAGGGCCCTAGGAAGCCTTGATTAGGGTCCATGCCTGTGTGATGTGGAGTGTCTTCGTAAGGCTTCCCATCTTGGCGGGCTAAGACATTCCTTGGCACCGTTGCCACAGTGTGAACGTCACACTTCCGAAGAAACTTCATCCTTATTTCACATTTCTTTGAGCACGGCGATCAAAACACACGTTGCAAACACAGGAGCCCAAGGCACGCACCAGCATGGGCAAGGAGACGGTGGTGCTGGACCTGGGCAGGTATGTGACGGTGGGCATTTTGATGGACCCGTTGCTCGCTGTTTGCACTTTTCCGCGAGCTTCCACGCCTCTCGCACGCACAACCTACAACCAACGTGCCGCCACCACCACCACCACAGTGCGCTGCTCAAATGTGGCTTTGCAGGAGAGAGCGCACCCAGACATTTGCTTCCCTCCCCGCTTGATGGCTGGAGTAGGCAAGCGACCATGCAGGCATGGGGACGGGAGGAATGGGTGCAAGTCTTGGGTCCCCTGGTCGTGCGCCTTCTTGTCCACCACCTGTACGTCCGGCCCCGCGACCGTAAGGTCATCATTTGCGAGCCCTTAGCAGGGCCTACTGCTTTCCGTGAGGCGCTTGCGCACGTTCTATTCCATTGGCTCAAGGTGCCCGCCCTCCTAGTCGTGCCCTCCTTGACCCTGCCTCTCTACACGGCAGGAGCAGATGGAGGGCTGGTAGTGGACATAGGCTTTCGGGAGTGCCATGTATTGGCGGTTACGTTTGGAATACCTTTGTTGCACACATATACTGCGGCGGGAGTTGGAGCCGCCACGGTGTTGGAGCGAGCGCAGGAGTTGCTTCGGAAGGAGAAGGGTACGGGAGGTGAGAAGGATGACCTTCCCCTCGCGACGCTGCAAGACGTGGTGACACGCGCCTGTTTTGTCCCCAGCCGAGAGACAAATGAGAGAAGAGTTACTAAATCCATAGCTTATGATGAAGGGTCTATCTCTCTAACCTTCAGCCCCGAGCTCCGCAGTAGCCTCGCCGAGGTCCTCTTCGACGACAACGCCGATGACGGCGCATCCCTCCCCGTTGCTGTATTAGAATGCTTAAAAAAATGCCCGCGGGACGTGCGACGTATTGTGGCGGGGCACGTGCTTGTCACAGGAGGAGTAGCCATGTTGCCGGGACTATGCCGGAGACTCGCGGAGGAGGTGAAACACCAAGCGAAGGTCAAGACAAAGTATCAGGAGCTTCGTCCACTTATGCTCCGACAATTGGAAAAGAACCCTCTCCCCCACTCTTCCCCTCCTAATTCTTCTTGTCCTTTTAACTTCAGTGGTTTGTGTGTCATTCGGGACTCAGCCTTACTTTCTCCCCGCAACGTCCTCACTTGGGTGGGAGGCTCTATTCTCGGAGTCCTAGTCGAGACTGCTCCGCATGATTCCTCTCCTTTCGTCTCGCGCGAGTCTTATTTGGCCGCTGCTGTCGACAAACAAGGGAGGGAGAAAGAAGAGGGGAGGGGGGGGTGGAGTTGTTTTGCCCCGGTGCTTTCGGAATGGTTGTCTGTCGGGGATGACTTGCACATGAATGAGAGAAGGAAATAAACTCAATTGTATAAACTACCAACCGATTGTACTCATGCGTGAAAGAGCGATCGAATGAGACGTGTCGATGGACGACAGTGTTTTCTTACAGCTTCGGGTTGATTTTCATCGTTATTTATCCTGTTTCCCTTTGGATTCTTTATTTTGGGGTGCGAGTGTGGATGGGTGAGTGTTCGTTCATGTTTTCTCCCTTTTCTTTTCAACCGTGGGGACTTGATGTTAAAAAACTGAAGAAGGGAACGTGCGCAAAAAATACTCTTTTGCTTCACGTCACGATGTCTTCCTCACATACGGATGATATCGTTATACCTATGACTGCGCCTTGTCTGCTTCTACCTGTTGTCCACCCTCTTCTTATGTTGCGTTTGCATTCACTTCTTTTTCCAGGCCCTCGCCACATTTCCCATTCGTCTCTTCCCCTTTGAACCTCATCTCTCCACACTTTCTCCTTTTCCTCGCTTACTTTCTTGTTTCGTGGCTGTGGAGTAATTCGCAATCTACACGCTGTTTTCACGATAGTGGTGGTAGTGGTAGGGGCGAGAATGCAGCGAGAGTAAGAAACTGCCTCCAACCGCTCGTTCCCGTGCACACGTCGTCGGCTTCATTTTCGGTCGCAATTTTCCCATTCTTCCTCTCTTGTCCACAATTATGCCTCCATTTCCCTGTTTCCCTCTTAATATTCTTTCTACTCATCTTCCTCTCCCTTGTTTGTGTACTTCTGCATTCCGACTCTTGTATGAGTCGGCATCCTTCTGTTGCATGTCGACTTCTCCTTGGCCCTCCTTTTTTCTTCTTCCTCATCTGCCTCCTTCTCATCGTTCTGTGGATATAGTTCTTATTGGTATAGGTGGAATGCATCCCTTCCAGTTGCTTCCTCCCTCCCCCCCTCAGATACAACCCCGACTACCATCATCATCGTCGTCTTGTCTCTTGACGTTCTACTCTCTACTGGTGAGCTTTTCATTTATCATCTTCCTTCTTCCCTGGTTGTTCCCTTGCTGCTTCTTTGCTAGCTTGCGTCTTTGCTGCCTCTCTGTCTATCTCTCGTCACCTAAGGCTGCTGCTGCTTCTCCTTCTTCTTTCATCAGTTCTTAGTGTTACAATGCACGGCCCCTTATCCTATGCACACAGGGACACCCTTTCCCTTCCTCCGCCTCCCTCCATTCCAACTCTTTCCTCTCTCCTTTTCAATCCAATTCTCTTTTCTCAAGCTCTACTTATATTGCCGAAACACCAGATGCCATTACAAGCCTCTTCCTCTTCAACAATACGTGCGGCGAGGTAAGAAAAACACTCAGCACTACTGTCCGAATACACACTGACAAACCGCTCTCCTTCCCTCCCTCCCTTCCTTCCCCTAACTCTCCTCAAGCCACATCTCCGAGATTCCCTCCTCATCCGTCATCCCAAACTGAAAGACCGGGTCGCTCATCACCCCTCCCGTCGCCCCCGACGGCGAGGGCGCAGGGGAGGGCTTGTACCCACCCATCGCGCCCACCATCCCCCCAGGCCCTGTCTGGTTGTGGTGGTGGCTCAACCCGCCCAGCTCATGCTGCTGCAGCGGCAGCTGGTTAGAATGATGCTGCTGGTGATGGTGCTGCTGCTGCTGTTGCGGTTGTTGATACTCCTGCTGGTGGTGGTGCGCCTCCTTCGAATTCCCTCCTGCCATGGCCGGTGATGGCGGAGGCTCCATTTCACCTTTCATCGGCCCCTTCCCTCCATCTCCTTGCAGCTGTTGACCTTGCCCCTCATCCAGTCCTCCGACTTGCCCCCCCCCTCCTCCCTCTACCGCAGGCGGAGTAGTGACCAAATAAATATCCACAGGGCCATTGGTCGAATTGAGTTGCACTTGGAATTTTCGATCTCCCTCCGGCATGCCCTCGTCAGGATCAGGCACCTCCAAGGTGGTACCCTGGGGAGCACGAATCGCAATGACGGTTTGATGCTCGAAGCATGGGAGCTTCCCTAGGTCTTCTTGAGTGACGTACATGAGACGGGTGTTCTGTTCTTGTTCGTCTTGCATCATTTTCGTCATCTTCTGAATATACTCCTTTAGGTCCTTCTCCTCCTGCCGAAGCTCCTCCATATCCCGTTGCAACTGCCTCTTCTCCTCCCCACAGTTCCCTCCTTCCTCAATTCCCCCTTCCTCTTCCTCCTCCCCCTCAATCCCTCTATTGACACTGCTACTGTTGCAACCACTGCTGGTACTCAAGGCCGAAGCAGCAGCTCCGCGCCATGCGATGTTATTCTTACTCTTCTTCTCAATCAATCCGATCCCTTCCAACACGTTCGTAATATCATAAATTCGCCGTTTTTGAACCGAGAGCTTTATTGCCGCTTGATTTAAATCCAATGAATCCCCCCTTTCCTGCTGCCCTTGCAAAAGTTCGACGAATTTTTTAGTGAGCAATCCCAAAGAGCTATCATATCGGCTACTGGGCGAGGGTCGTGCCTTTGTTACGGTCCGTGGGGTGGGCGAGACCATCTTACTCATGATCCCCTCCCCTCCCCCTCCTCCTCCTCGTCCTACTCCGCCCCCTCCAGGAGTAGCACTGCCGGCCAAGGCTGTGGCTGGTGGCACGACATGGGGTGGTGGGTGACCTCTCACTACCCCTCCTGCTGCTGCTGCTGCCGCCGCTGCTGCTGCTGTTGCTACTGCTGCTGTCCCGCCGCGCTTTTTCGAGGACGAAGACGGAGTGGGCAACAGTGCTGCTGCTGCTGCTGTAGCTGTTGTTGTCGTGCCGATCGCCAGAGAGGGGCCATTAGTTGCGATGCTGTGGTCCATCTTGGCCCGTTTTGCCCCCCCTCCGGAAGACCCACTGCCGCTGCCGCCGCAACTGTTGTTGCCACTATTGCTGCTGTTGGTGTTGTGGTTGTCGTTGTCGTGGTTGGTGGAGGTGTTGTTGTTGGTGTTGTTGGTGGCGGTGGTGTTGGTGTTGCTGCCGTTATTGCCTCGAGATGATCTTTGTGGGGTCGTCAGGCTCATAGTCATGCTAGGCAAGCGCCCGTGCTCTTTGTCTGCCACGTGCTGCGCTGCGCTGTCGCCTCGCCTTCCTCCTTCTTCGTTCCCCTTCGCTGGCTCTCAGTACATGCCGTGGATGGTTTCCTTGCAGCAGCCTGTGGGTGAGAAGAAAGTAAATAAGTAAGTGTAAGGGGGAAAATGCCGGTCGTGGATAGTACGTTTCTGGTCTTTTGTGGGCATAACAATTGGTGTGGAAGGCCACGCTTTGAAGGGCATACGCTGGACTGATTTGGTGGACTCCGGGGAAATAGACTCCAGAAGTAGGGACGAAGAGACGCCTTTCGGCCACCATGATCCTACATTTAAGTACCAGGGGTGCATATTTTTTCAGCCCAGCCGCGACACAGGCGCGACATGGCTGGTTACGGGCTCTTGTTTGTGGGTTTGTTGGCGGCACCGAGGAAAGAAGGCTTCCAATGAGCCTCCAAGAGAGATTGGTTCCTTCGCCCTTCTTTGCTTCGCCCACGCACTTACCGCGTGGCACCAAAGCCACCACTGAGCCGAACACTCCCTGCATCTCGAACATAGCCTCTCCGGACTTTCGACTGCGATAACACGTTTGGTTTCGGGGACTGAGTGGGCACGCAGAATTGGAATGCGATAACCCTCAAAAGGACAGAAATGTGTCGGCGATGCTGAATGCGCGAGAGCGACCCGCGGACTCGCATTGACCGTCGGACGGTCAGTCTCTCGTGTTGGGTTTGGCTTGGCATTCTTGGGAGAGCTTCAAATGTTAAGTGAAGGTAACTAAACAGTTATGGTGTCATGGTGTGAAAGATGAGCAATCTTCTACGAAGTGCGGCGCTAACCACTCACCCCACCCAAACTTAACCACCCACCGCAGGCCTCGCCAACACAACCAGCACGCCAAGCGACTACGCCAGCCAGGTTGGACACGCCCAGACTACGCGCCTCCACATGCTCCCCCCAAGCTCGTTCACCACGGCCATGGCGACCGCCATGCCCCTGGGCTTCCAGCAATGTCTCGCTTCGCTGCCCAACAGGCAGCGCCCGTACCCCGCCCGCTATCTCTTGCCCTCCTCGATCCACTCGTCATCAGCATCGTCGTCCAATCCCCCCCGACGGCTGTCATCCTTCCTGCCCTCCCCACTTTACGCCGCAAGAAGACCTTCGCATGAATTGAAAGCCGAGCAATCCCAACGACAATTATCCTCCCGGCAGTCATCCTCCTCGTTCTCCTCCTCCACACCCTCAAGGCATGACAGGAAAAAATTGAACTCAAAATCGAAAACCACCAGCATCAAATGGCGCCCGCTCTTGGCCTGGCTCTTGGTCTTCATTCCCACACTATGGATCCCACCCATGCCGGAGCAACTTGCTCCCTTAGGTCTCCAACGCTTGGGAAGCACAGGCACGGTCAGCCAAGCCGTTGCCGGACTCACGGACGAACAACAACTAGTTGCTGACGTCTGGAAACGCGTGGATAAACTCTACCTCGATCGCACATTTAATGGACAAGATTGGTTCGCCTTGCGTCAAACAGCTTTGAAAAAACCTTACAAGACTACTGCACAAGTCTATGATGGAATTAAAGCGATGCTGGAGCCCTTAGGTGACCCATACACGCGCTTCCTCCCTCCTTCCCAGTACGACTCTTTATTCGGTCTCGCCACTGGAAGTGTCGCTGGGATAGGGGTAAGTTTATTGATAGATCCAGCAACACAAGAACTAACTGTGGCAGAGGTGGAAAAAGGGTCCCCGGCTGAAGCGGGGGGGTTGAGAGCAGGTGATAAATTATTGAACGTAGATGGGCAGGCCACCACGGGCCTACTGGTTGATGATTGTGCTAATCTGTTGCGAGGGCCCGCAGGGACGAAAGTGGGGGTGGTGGCCAAAAGTAAGACAGGAGAGGCTAAGGATTTGATCATTACAAGGCAACTTATCAAGATCCAGAGCGTCGAGGCGTCAACAGCAACGAAGGGAGGGAAGAAGGTAGGAGTAATCCGAATTCGGTCTTTTTCGCAGACGACTGCCGATACCGTGGCGGCGGAGTTGGACAAACTGGAGAGGGAGGGGATTAGTGCGTTGGTCATTGATTTGAGGGGGAACCCGGGTGGGTTCTTGGGAGGGGGAATTGACACTGCGCGACTTTTCCTGCCTAGCTATGAGAAGATTGTCTCGGTGGTGGGGAAGACGGGTATTGTGGAGGAGTATCAGACGACGGATGAAGGGCGGGATACGACCAAACCTCTATTTGTTGTGGTGGACAAGCGGACAGCGAGTGCCTCGGAGGTGTTGTCGGCGGCGTTAAAGGAAAATGGGCGGGCCAAGCTGGTGGGTGAAAAGACGTTTGGGAAGGGTGTGGTGCAAACGATCGAGCAGGTTGGGCAGGGAGCAGGAGTGTCTGTGACCATTGCTGCATATTCGACGCCGTTGGGTAATAATATCAATAAGAAGGGGATTGAGGTTGATATTCCTTCGGTATGCGAGGCGACAGATACGGCCGTGAGCTGCTTACCGGAGGGGGCAATTTAAGTAGGGTTGGCGGGAGTCGAGGGGTACAACACAGAATACATGCACAGATAATCAAAAGAGCAAGGCACCACGCACACAAAATAAAGAAATATTCTCTTTTCCATACATCAATGTTGAGGATAGCCAAGTCTATTTTTTAATATGTGCAAAAGCCTTCTGGTCGGAGACAACTGTAGCTTTTTCTTTGTCACATACATTTCTAGAGTCCTACTGCCAATGCGATGTACTATAAATTTTAAAGAAAAGCAGGTAGAAGTGAAAGTTAATGCGGCCAGCGGAAAGGTGACAGAGATTAGCAAATAAGGTTAATCTTTCGGGAGGGGGGTAGGAAATATAGTAATAAACTTATCTCCCACAATTCAATATCAATTTCCCCACCATATTGTCCCCCATTTAATTTTGCTTCCTTTGTAACAACGCCCCATAAGTCTATTTTACTATTTGCTTTGTATTGTTTATTCGTCGCCTTCGTCGTCCTCGTCAGCCATAACCTTGCGCCGCCCCGTCACTGCAGACGGTGAGGCAATCAATTCTCCAGCTCCCTGCCCTCCTTCCTCGCCACTGCCAGCAGAAGGTGGGCCCGCCAATGCCACGGATAGCGCTGGTGAGGATGGAGCCACAGCAGCCCGGAGAGGATCACTAGCTGGCATCTCAAACGTAGCAGTAGCCGCCGGAGTAGGTTTGCTGCTAATGCCGAAGAGCTCGTCTTCCTCGTCCGATCCTGAATCATCGCTCTGCTGTGCTCGCTGCAACCGACGCTTCTTTGGCCCGCCACCTCCTCCTTCCTCCCCCTTGCGCTTCCGAGACTCTTCTCCGTCCTCCCCATCGCCGTCACCATTGCCGCCGGTACCATCGCCTTCCTCCATTGGCGAGGCGAAAGCCCCCTCCTTCCCCTCCTCTCTCCTCTTGCTCGGCTCGGCGGGCCGTACCCCATAAGCCTCGTCGTCCGAGCTGTCATCGCTGCTGCTACCCTCGCTACTGCTGGCCAGCTGCGGCGGAATGTGCGCTGATCCTCCCCCTTCCTCATCCTCGTCATCATCATTTCCATCATCGCTTCCCACATGCTTTTTAGGCCGCTTCCTTCCCTCCCCCCCGTCGCTCCCTTCCTCCTCCTCCCCCTCCGATAAGATCTCCCCACTCTTTCTCCCTGCCCCCTTTTTGCTTGACTTGGGTGCTTCTTTTGGTTCTTGTGCCCATTGTGAGGTTAAACGCCTCAACTCCTCATCCCGCTGCAAAGCTGCGTGCCTTGCCGCCTCCCTCTCTTTCTCCCTCTCTTCCTCTTCCACCCTTTTAACCTCATCCCGCCTCCTCATCTCAGCCGCCACCAAAGCCGCCTGCCTCGCTTTGTTCTCCTCATCCTCCCTAAACCTCTTCCCCTCCGCCTGAACATATTGCCGCGCCAGCGATTGATTCGCCTTCAAATAATCTACCTTTTTCTTCACCTTTGCATACGTTGACGCCAACTCCGACCGCGAGAGCATATCAATGGCCACCAATAAATCTCTCTGCGCCCCCCTCGATTCCTCCACCGACGTCGTCACCAACGCATTCGCCCGCTTGAATGCCTCCGATACCGATGCATCTAATACCAACCCCACATTGAAAGCAAGGGACGCTTTGGTAGGTTCCAAATGAAACCCCTTTGCAATAGCCCTCAATGCCTTCTCCCAACCCCTCCCAAGAAAATGCGCGTGCGCCATGAACTCCAACACTCTCACATACAATCCGTCCGCCGCTAGAGGCCGCTTCTTCAAAAAAGCCTCGTAGCAATGAATAGCTGCGCTGCGTTGCCCCTGCGCCACAAACATGTGCCCAATATTAATCAAAATCTCATCTGGTTTATCTCCTGACCTCTCCCGCACCGCCTGCAACACCGCCCGCGCATCATCCACCTTTCCAAACTCCTCTGCCAAGACCAGTCCCAGCCCATGCGCCGCGTACAGGTTCTTTGGCTCTTTTTTCAACACTTTAGTGTGATAAACGCGGGCATGCCCAATATGATGCGCCTTATCAGGGACTGTAATCGAATTCATAAAATACAAATTCCCCAAGGCCACCATCGCGTACGGATCCCCCTCCTTATTCAGGGGCTCAAACAACCGCTGCGCCTGATCCCTCCTCCCCAAGTCCTGCTCCACCTTCCCACAAATCGCCGCCACCTCCCTATCTTGTGGCGCCAGCGACCTGGCCTTGCCCAACCACATTAAAGCCTCAGGCCCCCTCCCTTGACTCTGAGCTAATAGTCCCAGCTTGACATACGCAGCTGCGTAAGAAGGATACTGCTTGCTTATCGCGAGGTAAAGTTCTTCGGCGGCACTGAATTCACCCATCTCCTGATGAACCATCGCAAGATTGAACACAGTCGTCAACGTTTCCTGCCTCAACAAACCCCGACTATGCTTCCTCGCCACATGCACTGGCCCCGGGGGCGCAGGCAAGAAATATGCATGCTTCAACAGCAAATCCCCGCTCGTCCTGTCCTCCTCCCCCCCCTCTTCCCCCTCAGCTGCCACTTCCGATACAAATCCCTCCCTCCTTCCCTGGCCCAACCTGAATTTCAAGTGCTCCCCCGGCTTCAGACCACTTAAGCCATCTGCCCCATTTCCCACAACCGCTGCCCTCCTACTTCCCGTTTCCAACTCCACCGTCATCCCGTCCACGTCTTCCCACCGCCAGAAGACCGCATTACTCTCATGCCTAATTTGCTGCTCCTCCGGCAGATATTGAGCTTCCAAATCCCCCAGCCCAGTCCCCCCCGTCGTCGCAAACGCCTCAAGCGCCCGGCGATAGTACCCCCTTGCCGCCCTTTGCTCCCCTTTCACATGAAACAATGCACCAATATTACTTAACAGCGCAGCAGGAACTGGCTCTTGGTGCCGCAAAATCAGATCCTCCGCTTTTAATTGACACCGCAATGCTTCCTTTAAATCAGGCCCAGGCTCACGCTGATACACTTGCCCCAAAGCCACCCATGTCTCCTTCACGTCCGGCCGCAGGTCCACAGCACGCCGTAGCTTTTCAAGCGCTTCGCTCTTATCGGGGGCATCTTGGTGTTGCTCAGCTAAGAGCAGCCCGAGCAACGTCAAAGCCTCCGGGTCGTTGGGCACTCTATCCAAAACTCTATTCAGCGCTAGTACTGCTTCCCTTAAACGAGCAGCAGCCTCTTGCTTCCGATCTCGCAGGGTAAGGGTCCGGCTTTGTGCTGCCAGCATTTGAGCATATCCATATTGAGCGGGCGCGAGGTCAGGACAGATTTGGCAGGCTTGTTGGTAGTAAGTACGCGCGGACTCAAAGTCATCCAATTGATGCACCACACGCGCTTTGAGATACAAAGCTTCCCCCCTCAAGTCATTGGGACAAAGCTCTTCTGGCCGACCCAGGACACTGTCAAGGAGGGACATAGCTTGCTTAAAATCCTTGCGGTACAGGGCCAACCGCGGGTAATGCGGTGGTTGCCCATCTTCCGTCTCTGCCTCAGTCGCGACCCCACGTCCGTGAAAAGGTCTGTCCAACGTTAAGGTCGTTGTCACCACCGCCGGCCCGCTCTTCTCCTCACCATCCACCTCCTTCTCTACTACCTCCAACACCCGGGCAGTAAACACAGGCCCCACCCTGATTAAGTCGCCCCTCTCGAAGTCCACCAGTCGACCATTCGCGCCTTCCGACGCCCCCACCGTGACCTTCTCACTTCCATCCGCCACCTTCAATGCATCCGCGGGCAACGGAAACCACTTATGCAAATAATAAGTAGCCAAACTTACCATTGCCAACGGGTCCTTATCTCCTTGCACGTACGCCGCCGTCTGCATTTTCACCACACGATCCAACGTCGTTGGGTATTCCTCGAGCTTGGCATCCGACAACTCGGCCCTCGCAAGCGCCAGCAACGCCAACCGATTCCCACGATTCAAAGTCAAAGCCCGTTGGAACGCAGCCTTGGCTCGATCAGTCTCCCCCAGGCGATAACAGCATAGACCAAACCCTACCCGGACTTCCGCGGGGCAACCGGGGTAACGACGAATAACCTCCCCAAACAGCTTGCGGGCCCGGCGCAGCTCCTCAGGCGTCTTCATATGATACGCGTGTATAGCCAGCCCTAGCATTGCCAGCAAATTGTGCCCACCGCGGTTCCGGGCTTCAGTGATGGCATTGTTAAATAGGTAGTTAGCGTGCTTCCACGTGGCGCCCGCACTTAGGTTCAAGGCCATCCATCCCTTGTTCAGAAGGGTGGGCTCTGCATACTGCACCACAGTGTCAGCCAGGTCGAAATCCCGCTTAGCAGTGTCCCACAGCTCCATCCGCCGTTGTTCGTCCTCTGCATGCTTGCATTTGATGGCTTCCAAGGTCGCTTGCGCCCCCAGCATATTGTACACGCGGAGCAACCCCATGGCAAATTGTCGTTTCTGCGCCTCCGTGTGCCCCTCCATCTCCTCCTTTACCCCGTCCTCCAGTAAACCTTCCAACAACAATCTCAAAACCTCTCGAAAAATGTCCGGACGTCCCTTGCGGTAGTAGGCCTCGGCCAAGTCCGCCCACACGTTGGGCAAGGCAAACTCTGCTTGCAAAATCTGGAGGATGGCGTCCACGCCCGCCGAGTCATTCATATCCGGCAGGTCCTCCGGCAACAAATGGACACATTCCGCTTCCTGTGAGCCCCGGATGGGGATGATGACACCGTCGTGCTGAGGGGCTTGCATGTCTACGGCGCTGCGGCTGCGATGGGTTGTGATGATGCTCTCGGTGAGTCGGGAGGTGACGTTGAGCGGTTGCTGGGTGCAGAGACAGGCCGCGCCTCGGCCTCGGGCGCGTGGGTTGTCGCTAGCTAGGACAACTAAGGCGTCGCCTGCGTGTGTTTGTGATAGTGAGGAGTGGTGCTGTGAGAAAGTTCCCTAAAGGAAGTTGGCGCCGCGCGGCGGCCGAACGGATCGTCCGTGAGAGATGGCGCAGGTTTCTTTTTTTCCTGCCTCCTGGTTGTACCCGATGTGCCCTTTGCCAGGCAGTTGCGTGCGTAGACTCTGCCTGCAGTTCCAAGACGACGACGACGACGACGAGGAGAACAAGCAGAAAGGGCATGTGGCTCTGTGTCTGGTAGTGCCATTCAGAGTGCTTACATATTTTCACTCCTACGTCCCCCATCACCACATCACACAGCGCGGCAACGCTCGCCAGCCCGGGCACTTCGTGAGGCAGCCCAGTGAAATATGAATCATGGGGGCGGCGTCGGCGGCGGTGGCATTGAGTGTAGTCGGCGCAGCCGTGAAAGGAGGAGGGACAGGAGCAGGGAGCGTCTCAATGGTACGTCGCCTGCCTTTTTCCACTCGCATGACGCCCGCAACGACTATAACATTGACAGAAGCCGGGGGAATGGCGGCGGTCAAAACAGTAACAATTGGCGTTCTGTGACTCCGGTGTTTGGGCGTCCCGGGGGGGAGGGAGGAGGAGAGTCAGGAAGAGGAAGAGGAGGACGAGAAAGCGGGTCACGGGTAACACCGCTGTCTTACCATCACGCACCAGGAGGAGGGGGAGGACGATCGACGCCTTCTATTCCCGGACGAGGAAGCACTGGAGTTGGAGTAGGTGGACGCATCACACCGGCTTACCATGGAGGGGGCAGGATGACGACAAATGTGTCGGGTTACTCCAGCAGCGGCAGCAGCAGTAGTGGCAGGCATGGACACGGTGGCGGTGGTGGGAGCCGGCCGGGCTCTTCGTTGGGGATGACGTGCAATGGAAGGGGAGAAAGAGAATATGTCAGTTGGGTTCATGCGCCCAGTCGTCTTTTTCCGCGGGCGGAGGAGGGATTCATGTGTCAGAAGTGGGCAAGAAGCCGCAGTCGGAGTTGTGGCAGAGACGCAGGGAGGGAGGGAGTGGGGGAAGGTGGGCGCGGACGGGATACTGAGCGGCGACGATACGATGGGAGGGCAGAAAGATGGAGGAAATATAAGTCGAGGAGTAAGGTAAGAGTGTATGAAAGGAGAGGGGGGGAGGGGGGGAGGGGGAGAGGAGGAGACTGGGGATGGTCACGTTCGCGCTCACGTGTACGGTCAGTGGAGAATACGTGTTGGAGCCAAAGAGGAGAGATAGGAGGAGGAGGAAGAGGAGCAGGAGGTCAGTTGGATAAGCGACGACAACAGCAGCAGCAGGAGTATCGGCCAGTGGATGGTTATGCGGCTATGGCGTGGGATGGAGGGGAGGGGGGTAGGCAGGAAGGTCGGAATGGTATTAGGGGGAAAGGAGAGAGGGATGGAGGACAAGGTAGTGGTGGAAAACATTCCGGACGAAAACGGGAACGTAGCGAGGAGCGCGTGCCACCACAACCAGCAGCTGCTGGTGGTGGTGGTGGTAGGTCAGGCCTTCACTTGGCAGAGATTGAGCAGGGGGAGAAGGAATGGAGGAAGAGGCAGCAGCAGGAAAAGGACAGGGAGTACCGAGAGCAGCAACAGCAGCAGCAGAGCCTGTTACAACAGGAAGGACAAAGGAAGAAAAGACAGCAGCAACAGCAGGAGCAGGAGGAAGAGCAGGAGGAAGAGGAGGAGGCCATGAGAGACAAGAAAGGCAGCGAGGGAGGGTCAGTAGACGACGATGGCGAATCGAGGGATGACTCTGTAGGGCATTACCAGGGGAAGCCCGGCGATGTTATCCAGGGAAGATACGTGGTAGAGAAGGACGTGGGAATGGGTACCTTTGGACGGGTGGTGCAGTGTCTGGATAGAAAGAGGGGGAGGAAGGTCGCGCTTAAGGTGGTGAGGAACATCAAACGATACACGGAATCAGCTCAGATTGAGGCGGATATTTTGGTCGATGTGAATAGTAGAGGGGGGAGGGGCATGACGCATTGTGTACAGCTGTTCCGAGATTTTGTGTTTGAGGTAGGGGTGGAGGGGGGGGAGGGAGGGGAGGGGAGGGGAGGGGAGGATAGGGTATTATGTTTGCTGGCATTTCAACTACCCATTAGCTACACCTATCATAGATGTGGTCTTTCAATGTTGGGAGGACTGGGCACTCATCCCTTCTTCCTCCCTCCCTCCCTACCCTCGGCCCACTTTTAACAGGAACACTGCTGCCTCGTCTTCGAGCGTCTCGGCGTGTCACTGTACGATTTTCTTAAGGCGCACAACTACCGCCCGTACCCCCTCTACCCCCATGTGCGTGACTTTGCGAGGCAGTTGCTAGAGAGCCTTGAATTCTTGCATGGCATGCAATTAATCCACACGGACCTGAAACCCGAAAATATTCTATTGTGTGACAACGCCGTCGTCGCCAAGGGAGGGGAGGTGGCAAGGGAGGGGGGGACGGAGGAAGGGAGGAGCAAGAAGAGGGTGATGGAGGTCCCGGCTTCGACGCAGGTGAAAGTGATCGACTTTGGGGGGGCGACGTATGATGACGACGCGAGAAAGAGTACGACTATCAACACGCGGCAGTATCGCGGGCCTGAAGTCATCTTGGAGGTAGGGTGGAGTTACCCTTCTGATTTGTGGTCGGCTGGGTGCATTATCGCGGAGCTGTATACGGGCGATGTTCTGTTTGCGACGCATGACAATTTGGAGCATTTGGCATTGATTGAACGGTGCTTGGGCCCTTTCCCGCGAGAGATGTTAGTCAAGAGTCCCAAGGGCGTGGCGGACAAGTTTTTTTATTTGACCTCGACGGATAGGAAGGATGGGGGCTGGGGTAGATGCAGGTGGAGGGAAGAATTGGATGCATCGAGTCAGAGGCACGTGAGGCGGATGCCGTGGTTGGAGGAGGTGTTCGAGAGGGATAGGGATTCCGGGATTATTGAGCTGGTGAGGGGTTTGGTGGAGATCGACCCCCGCGAGCGCTTGACGGCGACGCAGGCTTTGGCATTGCCATTTTTTAGGGATACAACACCAGCGGCGATGGAGTGAGAAGAGGGGTATTTGAAATGAACGGTAGAGAGAAGTGTGTATAGATTAGCGTGAGGGCAGATGCAGAAGGGAGGGACACGAAGGAATAGGAGAAAAGGTGTGGCTATCCTACCTGAATCACCAATAATGTAGACAGTTTATATCTGTTCAAGCCGTCGATTTTTGTCGTGGAGGTGGATGATTGAATTGAATGATGATGGAATTGAAAGGAAAGAATATAAGGATTCATACCGAGCTCACAGCTACTGAAGCATTTAATCTGAGTTGTGGCTTCCTTTTCTTGAGTTTGTGTTCTCCTCCGACAGTCGCCTCGTTCGTGTGCTGCTGGTAGTTGCGTTCCGCTTCGTGCGTATGTATGCCCCTACCGGGCCCTTAATGATTTTCTGGAATGTTTTGATTCTCCGCGGTCTCCTAGATTATTCTGTCATTCCATCCTTTCACCTCGCCCTGACCAGTTACGTTGCAACAGTGTACACATGTGCCTAACATAAATAGTTATGTAAACAGTGCAGCATAGCCCACTCAGCACGCTGAGCTGGAAGTATGCAGGAAATAATGTACCTGTGTGCAGTGCAGCAGGAATGACATTATCATTAAGGACAGACGAGGAAAGAACGATGAACAGAAGGTAAAAAGATCAGAAACAAAGATTACTCACATTTCGACGAAACACACCGAGATAACACAACGGATGGCTGCATGGAAAAATAAATTTGCGCGTGTTTTACTTGTTCTTTTGCTCCATGCGTTTTCGCTTGCCTTTACCATGATCGCTATCCACATTGCTGTTGCTGAGCCTTGATGCTCTTTCAGTAGTTCGCATCAAATTTCTATCTCTTTCCACAAGAGATCCAGGAGGCATCCGTACATCACCTCTCGGAACCTTAATCGCCTCTAATGCTTCATTATTTTTGACTGCTCTGGTGGGCGGTGATGAAGGAAAATGGTGTATATAGAATTTCGGCCATGCATTCCACCATTCAGATGGAGGACACCTCTACATGTAATCCCACTATATTCCAATCCACCATACTGCTTACTCAAGGCTGAACAAACGCATTTGTCGTGGCCTCGATCTCTTCAATCGTCTGCACATCCGTGCGCACACCTTGATTTTGCTACAGGACAAGCATTCTCTGACGAGAATTTCCCCTACTCCCACCCAATGGTCTATCACAGGTATTGACCTTTAATACTCGTTCAACCCTGGTGCTCCCCCTTCCCTTCCCCATCCTCCCTTGCCCCATCAATCATCATCCCATCCTCTTCCTGTGTCGTCCCCCTCGAGAGCCGTGGCAGATCCCCTAGCGACCCCAAGGACATATCGCGCGAAAATCCCGACAACCCCAATCCTAAGGAATGCTCCCGCGCCACCCCAGGCGGCGACAATCCCTCAATATTCTTCAACATTGACCCCCACGAATCCCCCTTCCCAATCGAGTCCTGTCTTGACACCCCTCCCCCGCCTCCCGCTGCCACCCCTCCGCCCGTCAGGGAATTCGCAGAGAGCATGGGAGGAGGGCCCAAGGAATGATCCCGCCCTACAGAAGGCATGGGGATATGCTGCCCCCACACGGTCAGCGGCGCACCATTACTATTCCCCGTCGGAATCGTCGATGGTGAGTCCAACCCCCCTCCCTCTCCTCGCCCTGCTTCCTCCCGGCCACTGGCAGGCAACACATTGCTTACCCCCCTTTTCATCCGTGCGGCCGCCAGCTGCTTCGCCCCGCTGATATCAAAAGTTTGATCGTTAAAAGCGGACGCACCCGCCGTTCCCATTTTACTCATGGGCGGGGGCAAACAGAGGTCCTCCACTGCGGCTCGTTTCCGCTTAAGCGTCGCGGCCACCGCTGCTGCTGTTGTTGCTCCTGCCACACCTTTTCCTCGTCCACCAACACCACGGGCGGTAGGCCCCGCAGCAGCACCAGCAGCAGCAGCAGTACTTCCGCGGGCAGCAGGCGGCCCCATGCTTCGACGTCGACCCCCGCTACTGCTTGTTGAGGACGTCGTTCCCGTACTCGTTCCCTTCCCAACAACCCTTTCCTCCCTCCCTCCTTGCGAGAGCCAGTCCTCCAGGGGCAAAGGCGTCAACACCACCCCTGCCGACAGACCCGCTTGCTGCTCAATCTTCTTCAAAATAGGGCCGACAAAATTGTTCCGGCTCGTCACGCTCGTCTTTCCCTCCGCGTCCTCAAGCGAAAACTGCACCTGCGGCAAGACCACTCCATCAACCATCGTCACTGCAGCCGAAGTCTTCTTCGCTGCTGCTCCCCCACTGGGATAACTGAACGTAACCCGTACCCGAAAACACAAGACATTTCCTACCACCCCCTCCTCCTCCCCTCCATCTCCCTGCTGCAAGACCTCCACCGTCAAGCACTGCGGCTTCGTGTCCGACAACCTCAATGCGTACCCCCCCACTCTCCCTCTCCCCCTCAACTCCTCACTTTGTGAACCCAAATGAAACGGCTGCCCCTCCAACGCCTGGTACAGCGCCCGCGCATTACAACACCCCTGGCCCAAGCCATCATCACAATTTGCAAACCAAGTCATAAACCGAATATACTCCTCCGCCAACACATCCTGCATCTTAACCCCTTCCCTTTCTCCCTCCCTCCCTCCCCCAAAAAAGAAAAAGTTCAAACATTCCTCTGGAAAAAGGTCAAAATGCGCCACAAACTCCTGGAAGCTAGCCGCCGTCCGTGGAAAGGGCGAGAAGCACCCATGCCACACCGCCCCAAAATCAATGAAACGCATTATCTCCGGTATGGGCAAGAGCCCCCTGACGGGGTAGACCATCACCCCCACCTCCGATGTCAGGTCAAACATGCTCTCCCCCAAGTCTTCAATCGTTGCCTCCAGCATCCCTCCTGCTGCCTCTTCTCCTCCTCCTCCTCCTCCTGACGACGGGGGTACGCGCATTCGAAACGGGACTTGGTGAAAAACCTCGCTCTCCCCCTCATCCTTCTTATCCTCCTTGCATAGCAAAGCCAGGGCATTCTCAACCGAAGCGTAATTTTCTGCTTTCCCCGCTGGGACATCCACAGTTGTGCCGTTAAGGACGACGCTCCGAAAGGCTGCTCCCTTTCCCTTGGCGATTTGCCGGGCGGGCCTGATGAAGACGTTGAAGTTATTTACTTTCTTGCTGAGGGCGTAGGTGCCCCGGAGGGTGAGGTGGAGGGGCGCCATGCTATTGGGGAGGACGAGGAGGGCCTTCGGTTCAGGTAAGACGCGGAAGGGGCTTAGCTTGGCGACGAGCTCATCGAGTTCATCTGGGTCGGTGCGGAAGCGCGAACCAGTCGCCTTGGGGTTGTTACGGACAGCGTCGTAGTTCCCTTCATCGTGAATGTAGACCTGGTAGAAGTGATGGAGAAGGCCCGAGGCGGGTTTGAAATTCTTTAGGTTTTGGGTGTTGGGTTTGTAGAAGATGTTTCCCATCTCGTCCGTTTCTTGTTCCCACCAGTAGTCGACGCCTTGAAGGCGGAGATCCTGCAGAAGGTCGGCTTTGTCATCTTTCATGTGGTGCCAGATTTGTTCGAAGTCAGGGATGCAGGCCAGCTTGCTCTTGAGCGCATATGCCTTCATGGTGTCCCAGAACAAGTCCTTGCGGATGCGGAGTTGTTTGGCGTACTCTTCTTTGACGACAGTGGCGGGTTTGTTGCCTGACTCGTTCTTACACATCCAGACTTCCACGAGGGCGCTGCGATCGTCACGTTTCTTGTTCGCTCGACCGGCTCGTTGTAGCTGGCTAGCCCGGCTGTTGCTCCCTGCGCTTGTAGAATTGAAGGAGCCTGTGTCGTTACCGATAACGCCGGAGTCCTCAAAGTCCCCTAGCTTTTGCACCGGCTTGCGTGCCCGCTTGCCCGACATGGTGGGCATGGGGCTGCAGCTGCGTCTACTTGGGCTGCTGCAACGTACTAGGGGGAAAGGAGGCGGGCGGGGAAGAGGGCAGCCGCCACGGTCTATATGTAGTTGCAATGGGCTGGGTGGGTGTTGTAACCGGTGGTCTTGTGGGATTAGTGGGTCGATTGACCTGAGGGTGTTTAGAAAAGGGAGGAGGCTCGCAAGTAAGGGTGCCGCGTGCAACATTGAACAAGGGTCGGGAGGTAAAAAGCAGGCAGCCGAGTTTGTGGTCCTCAGTGCAAAAGGTACTCCAGCAAAGCACTAAATGGGAAAGGCAAAAGGATGTAGGCGGGCTTGCTGGGGGTAGGAGGGGGGTGGGGGTCGTGTTGCCGGCGTCAGAAGAGCCTGCATTTGAGGAGAGGTTGCCGTGCTTGCTTTACCACCCTGAGCTACGCCGAAACTTGGCCCACAAGGGGCACAAAAGTTATGCGACAGGACAGGGACGGGCGGGGGGGTTAGGGCACACAGAGGGCCCGCGTAAATGCTGATGATGCATCCCCCTGCGGAGCTTCTGAATTCGAGGGGGAGGAAATGTATGATGCCGCGTTTCCCAGCTGGAGAAAAGAAAACCAAGTTACCATCCCGTTACAAGGACTCAACCAATAATAGGACGCCCTGGTGCAAGGCGCTGAATCATGGAGGACGTGCGTCCCTGGGAAGGGAAGGAGAAGGGGAAGAAGGAAATGAGTGAGGTGTTTCTCACTTTCCGGGCTATTTTTCCTGTCTTGGCCTTCCTCTTGGGTGTGCTTCCTTCGAATAATATTATTGGGTTCGCCTTGTGTTCTTTGATCGGCCTCATGGTTTCTTTGGCATCCAATGTCAAGTGTAGCATGCGGCGGCGCACACGACAATATCGCCATGCACCACGCACCCGGAGCGAAACGGTAGCAGGGCCGGCAGCAGCAGCAGCAGTTGCCCAAACGCATTTACAAATCAGGTAAGCACTATCCTGCATGTGCATGCACATTTAAACAAAGCGAGTAGTAGAACAGTGGGGTGGGTGGAGTATACCAATGCGAGGTAGGATAGCACATGTTTCAAGGCAGAAATGGAGGTGGGCACAAGCGTACCAGCCGCCTGCTTATGGCGTTAGCATTCATTTTTTCACTGCTACTCTCCGCGCATCCACCCAGAGATACCGTCGAGCCACAGGGCGAATATAGTGGGGTTTATGAAATCAAGTCTTTTGTACTCGGTATTGGCCCCATGAAAAGGGCAAAACAACGCAAACACTAACCTACAGTTTTTTGTCTTCCAAGTTCGGTATAGGCCACCACTCCTCCTAATGCCAGGACAGTGCCGGCAATGACTTTCGCGTTGTACTGATAATTGAATACCACGACCCCAAGTATCAAAATAATTGTGGCTTTGAGGTGCCCGAGGACCTGGTATGCCAAGGGCGAGGTTTTGCCCAAGATTAAAAAGTTTGTGATGTTGACTCCCAAGGCCAAAACACAGGACCAAAAGATGTGTGTCAATAAGGGTGCTGAAAACTCCGCCTGGCCAAGCTCGCGGACGTTGTGGAAGAAGGGGATAAAGACCAGCATCCCGATCGTCACTAGGGGGCAGGTACTGTGTAAGAGCTGCATGGAATCACATTCCAAGTACTTTTGGTAGTGCGAACAAAGTATTTGTGCCATGGATGTAAAAGTAACCGCCACGGCGGCCAGAATCACTCCAATGAAATTGATTGTCACATCACTTACAGATGCCACCCCAACCCCAAAGACGATGACGGTGACCGTCAGCAGCTTGGAGAGAGGCACTATTCTTTCGTATAGAGCATATTCAACCACAATAATGACGGGGATACATGCGAGCTTGGAGAGCTGGTAAAAGCCAACAGAATTATGAGCCAAGCTCAGATTCATGAAGACAATGGAGCCGAGAGATGCCTGGTGAGGAGAAAGTGCAAGGAGAATGAAAATAGGAGGGGGATAGGAACAGACAATAGGAAATTTCACATTTAGCTGTTCATACCATTGCGAGGGTCACGCGCTTGTCGATGGCGATTTGTTTGGGCGTTACATATCCTGCCTTTGCCAGGATGCCGGAAAATACCATTGTAAAGAAGTAATGACAAAAGGATAAGAACACCACGTAGTCAAAACTGTCCTCGGTGACAATGTATTTGTTTAAAATCACAATTCCCACTCCGGAGATCATGTTTAGCAGCATGCCGAAGAATACAACTGGATCAGCCATGAGTAAGTGGGATGGCTAGAGGAATAAATTGGACGCTGTCCTTTCCTCCTTTCCTGGTGATAGATATAGTGTGTGAAAATTCCAAGTGTTGTGAAGTCATGGTTAACAAATCTTATGCGCGGGTCACCAAGTGGGTGACCTTCCTGCCAAAAAGGCCTGGACAAGAGTCTATCGGGTTATTCGAGTTATTTGCCTCGTCCATGACTATTTTGATTTCTACAACAACAAATCCACGCCCTGGCAAAGTTGTGACTGCACTTCGTGTTTGATCACAGGAAATAACGAATAACGAATAAAGTGATCAAAGTGCAACTCGTCCGACAAGTGTAAGTGAGGAAGGTTCATTGTGTGCTTGCTGATTTAGCGAGGGAGGCTTAAGGTATTGCTGCATAAATTCCCAGAAGACCCGAAAAGGGCGAGAACTGCTCAGAATATGATAAAAATCTTGTACGGGATGTAGATCTTTACGTTTGGATTAAAGCAAGAGATGGATCATGATGGAAGGAGGACGAGGAGCATGGAGAAGCATCAGGAGCCGCCGCCCCGGGGTGGCTCACGAACGCTGCGGCAGCGGCTGCATCAACAGGACGCGGGGCGCGAAGAGAAACCAAACTCCCAAAAGGCAGCGAAACGCACATCCTTTGATGACAAAAGTGTTCGATTACAGTAAGCTGCCTTTTGAGTACGGTGTTTGCGCATCGGTACTGCGTGCGAACAGGACTAAAGACTTACTTATTTTGGAAGCGAATCCCTTCTTTTTGCTGACGGGGTGCATATGTGAAACGGCTTTGACGAACAAAATTCAAAGAACGGCACTACAAGCACAAGCGGCACCAAGCCAAGTATGCAATGGCCATAAGCCATTGTTTGTGCATTTTTTGGTACAGGGGTGCAAGGGACGAGGGCGTTCGTGTTGCAGATGACAAAAGGAAACCACCTGTGGCTAGAAGACGTTCAAACTTCAAACAGCCTCTGTGAAACGGCCTGTCACAGGTGAGTAAGCAAAACATCTTGCCCTCCGGAAAACATGACAATGATTGATGAAAGGTTTAAATTCGAAACTATCTTGTAGAGTCCCGATGTGTATCTTATGAAATAGATGTTCAAGGAGGCGTGCATCGTTGGGAGAGAAATATATGAAAAAAGTCGAGTTTTTACCGTGCAAATCCTCTATATAACATTCTGTTTCAAATTCACATAAAGATGTCAAATCACATGCCGGTTGCCAAATGCCCTAAATGGAAGACAGATCTTAGGCAGAAAGCTGAAAGAGCGGGTCAGATATTTTTTGGCGTACCGGATCTTTCACATGCGTCTCTGCAAAGGCGAAGTCTCTCCCTTCAAGCAACGCAATCTGCCACCTGAACAGGAGGAATACAGGCTTGGACAAAACAAACAATTCCAGCATAGGACTCCTCATGGAACGCACGAGTGTCAGTTGCAATCGCCTTTCACATCATTTTCTATGGTTCCTGTAGCATCTTTTTTTCAACGCCCTCATTACTAGATGTACTTTTTGTCGAGCAAAACTCCCTCAGGACTCACTGCATTCCTTGCTCCTGCAGATTCAATATCATTTTTTTAAGTGAGCACCGCAAATTTGTTGAAGTGATTTGGCGGCGTTTTTTTATGGTTGTCGTGCACTTGGGCTTGGGGTGTGCCTTTATCATGGAATTGAATGCTTAATTCTGTGCTCATGAATGCCCAATTTTGCAGCATTTCAACGACAAAAATGTTTGCTAGAATTCAGCTCTATGAAACGGCTGGAATAGGCTGGTGCCCTTCTTCCTTGTTTGTCGTGCATTGGGCTTGGAGTGCCTCTATTTTGCCTCAACTGTGTGTCACATGAAGGTTCGTTCGTCACAGCCGTTGTACCGATGCGCACAGTCAGCTCGAACTGTTTTTCCTGAAAGGAAGTTCTCAGCACACGATGGCCCTGTTTCCCTTCGCTCTGGATCCACAAATGCAAAAATAATGGTACAACACTGCATAGCTTCAAAGAGAATAAGTGTGGTCACTGTGCATTTTCTCTTCACAGTGATCCGGGTGAAGTTTCTCAAGGGCAGCACCGACCTTGGGTAGATGGTCTGAAATCCCTGCGTCATATCGAACCGTTCGTGACACAGATGCGGATGATAAAGTCTCACCTCAGACCATTCCGCCGATTTCCAGTTAGGCCTGTTTTTGCCATGACCATCATGTCGCAGGGACTGACGTTACAAAAATTACCACTCACTTGCCGGCTGCTATCTTCGCCAACCGACAGTTGTTCGTTGGACTCGCCATGGTCGGTGATACCCGCAAGATTACCATCTTGACCACTTATCCTCCTCTTTCTGGACTACCACATCCCCTTACAGAACAGTCGTTGCAGCTCGGCAAATGTCTCCGCGGTCATCCGTCGCCTGTTTTCGGGCCGCCGCCATCGCCGCCAAATCCCTCTGTCCCACACATCCCACACACTTGTCCTCTCGAACACGAAACCTCCCCTCTCCATCTCATCGACCTCACCCCGGACCGCGGCCGTACTATCTATCCTCTACCTCTACGTCCTCCACTGCCGCAGACCCTGCCAATTACGGCGAATACTGTGTTGAGCTGGTCAAGCAGCACGATTTTGACGCCTATTTGTGTGGCCTCCTTGTGCCCACCCCCTCCCGACGGGCCTTTTTTGCCCTCCGTGCGTTCAACGTTGAAACGGCGCTCATCAAGGACGTGGCCCGCGGCAATGCACTGCCGGGGCAAATGCGTATGCAATGGTGGCGGGAAGTCATCGGTGCTATCTACCAAGACAAATCCCCTGCGCACCCTGTCGCCCGTGCCTTGGCAGAAGCCGTACAAGCCCACAACCTCACCCGGAGGTGGCTCGACCGTCTCCTCGAAGCTCGCCTCCAAGATCTAGATAACATCCAACCCACGACCATGGCCGATCTGGAGGACTACGCCGAGCACACTGCCTCCTCCCTCCTCTACCTTACCCTTGAAAGCCTCGGCGTGCAGCACCAAACGGCGGATCACGCTGCAAGTCACGTTGGCAAAGCCACAGGCATCACCACCTTGCTACGTGCAACCAGATACCACGCCGCCCAACAGTCCCTCTACATCCCTCTGGAGCTCCAAAGAGAATTTAAAGTGAACGTAAACGATATTCTGAGAGGGCCTCAAAGCCCCGAGGCTGTCCAAGCCTTATCCGACGTATTTTTTGAGGTAGCAACCCAGGCACATTTACACCTGGAGCACGCAAGAGAGTTGCTTTCTTCTACCCCCTCTCCGGCGACGGGACCATTGCCAAAGGCAACGTTTACGGCGTTACTACCGGCTGTGAGGACGACAATGTACCTGGAGGCGTTGCAGAAAAGTGGGTTTGACGCTCTGGATGAGGGATTGTTGCCACGAAGTCATCTAGGATTTCAAATGCGGTTGTGGTGGGCGAACTGGAGGCGGAAAATTTAGGGAGGGAGGGCGGGAGGACGGAGTGGTAAGATGAAAAGTCGTTGCCATTGACAAGCCGGATTGTCAGGTACGCTTGTTTTGAGCGACAAAGAGGGGGGAAGAGGAGGGAGGGAGGGAGGGAGAACGTAGAGGCAAGGAAGAGATCATCAACGAAAACTATGCGCTAGGGCGAAATTTGTGAGGGAGCCACCGACACCAAGATGACTCCGACACCAAAGACAAACATTTTCTCATTAATCTTCCTCCTCCCCACCTCAAAACCTTAATATTATACAATTTAATCACCTATGACACAGTCGGTTTTCGCGCCACCCTCTCCCTCTCCTCCTCCGTCCCCTCATTCACATGCAACTGCTTCTCAACCATCGTCTCTCCTCCCACTCCCGCTCCTATCCCCCCAACCCCCCTCCCTCCCTCCATAGCCGGCAACGGTAATCGTGTCCGAGCCCATATTGCCCACTCGATCGCCGCATCTACCATCCATAATCTCACTCTCAAATCGACCACCAGTATCTGCCTCTTCGCCTCCTTCCAATCCCTCCACCACACACCCCTTTTATCCACTCCAAATCCTCCAGCAGACGAAAACAAAAACGCCTCCGATGCCGTCGACTTATTCAAGCTCGCCTCCGGGTTTGTAATCAAATCTCTCTTCTGCCTTTTCTGTAATACCCTCCCCACCCCAGGTTGAATCCTGCACGAATCTCTCATCTCCTCCAAAAAGTAAGCCGAGGGAGGGAGGGAGGATGGAGTCGGTGTACTCAACCCCACAACAGCCGAGGACCCAAAAATTCGGAAGCGCGTCCCCACATTGGCGCCTAGCTCCGTGTTGAGAGAGCGTACAAGCGAATTGGAACGGAGTACGAAGAGGACGTCCCGGGGGAGGGATTGGATGAGTTTGAGTAGTTGTTCCGACCCGTATTTCTTCCGATCCCTGTACTTCTCTCGAATGCGACTCCGCTCCGAGTCGGACATTTGCTGCCCCAGCCCACCCTGGGAGGTAGGGGTGCGATTCACGCTTATGATGGATAGGAGCTCAAAAAAGTCTTCGTGGAGGCCGAGGGCTCGTGTGGCAGCTCGGCCGAGGGCTACGTCCCGGGTCATGAAGGACTTCCAGAGGTTGCAGTAACTGTTTGAAAGCGAGGAGAAGAGAAATGAAAATGGGGGAATAAGGGGAGGTAGGAAAAAAAAAGGAATGAGAAATTGGAGACGACTTGCTGGGACATACACGCGCCTCTCTAAGGGAATAATGGCAATAGGTCGCTCTCCTCCCTTCAACCACCCCACGGACCTCAGTCGAAATGTCTCATCAAGTCGCCGGTACAGCCCATGGTCCAGCAGTACCACCTCAAAATTAGGACGCAGCCCAAGAAACTCTTGCACTCGCCAGGAGAACTTCCTGAGGGCAGAGGACGGCGGGGGGGGATGGCGGATGAGAAGGTTACCTGCGGGAAGGAGGAGGGAGGAAAAGAGAGAAGAAGGGAGGGAGGCAGGAAAAGAAAGAGACGAATGTTAGCAAGAAGAAAAGAGGGAGAAACACACAACATGTACAAATCAAGGAAGCATAAGACCCCCCGCGAATTATCAGACGTGCTTGCCCTACCGGGATGTGGGTCACAATGCGTCAGCCCCAGAGAAAACACCATCAAGCTGAACAAGTTTGAAATCGTCTCGCCCACAGCCCGCGGGTCAATCCCCTTGCTCCTCAACGTCTGTACATCTGTCACCTTCACACCCTCAATGTACTCCATCGTTAGCACCCGCGTGCTGCTCAAATCCCACCTCACCTGCGGGATGTGGATACGCCTGTCCCTCTCCAACAACTTCCCGACCCGCTCTCCATTCGTTGCCTCCTGCATAAAATCAAGCTCCAAGCGCACACTCTCCTCCAGCTCTGGGAAGAGCCACGTGTACTCCCAATTCGTAAACAGCGTCCCCACAACGGTTGCCAACACTTTCAGTGTCGTGAAATCCGTTTGCACCTGACTCGCCAGCCGAGGGTATTGAATTTTGACTGCAACAGCGTACCCGTCATATGTTACTGCTCGATGGACTTGTGCGATGGAGGCGGCCGCGATGGGGGTGGGGGAGAAGGAGGCATAAAGCTTGTGCCAGGGCACACCGAGGTCTTCCTGTCATCAGAGAGTGGCCACAGGTTGTGCATGACTATTATTGTTGTATCATTTCGAAATGTCTTCATTGGTATAAAATTAAAGCAGATCGAGCGGCACTAGCCGTGGAGCGAGCGGCACTAGCCCTTCCAGACACGCGCTCTCACCTCCAACACACGACAAATGTCCTCGAATGGCTCGCCCGGGTTTCTGTCTTGCAGCACTCGCAAAGTATCAGTGAATTCGTCCGGCAAGATCTTGACCAGGCTGGAGATATATTGGCTTCATTGACGGCGAGGGGGGCGGGGGAGGAAGAAAGGAGAAGGTCGAGTCGGATGAGCGAGCACTATTTTGTGTGCATTTGAAGCAACCACTCTCTTTCATCTTACTTACCCCGCCTTGATGAAAACGCCTCCCTGACTCTGGCACACGTGCAAGATACGTTTCGCAGCCCGGAGATGCACCTCGCTTTGCTTCTCTTTGTATTCCTTCGACCCTAACTCTAACCCCGAGAGAGAATACTTGTAGTCTACAGCCGTCAAAAGTCCATAGCCCAATGTTCGGCCCGCTCTCTCGACCGCATCCAAGCCCAGGGCGGCGTGAGCCTCGTGCTTTAGGCGGCGGAGGCGCTCCGAAATATTCTGCGGATGAAATAGGGAAATTCCCCACAAAGCGGTTTAGGACATTTATGGCTTCAGCGCGATATATCATTGAATTATGCCTGCCTTGTGGGCTTGTACCATCACATTTCCTACGCATGGTCTCGTAAAAAAGAAAAGTGTCTCCGCCGCACATGCGACGCACACAACTACGGATACCCGCTCCATCCCTTTCTGTTCCCAAAACCACATAGACCCGCTACCGTCCCATTCGATTCGTAGAAGGCGGTGAATTGTTTGCTCCCTTCCCTTCTGACTCCCCACACTGACACTTACTTACCTTGTCCTCCACGACGTATCTAAGCGAAGGCGAAGCAGCCGTTTCTGGTGTGGAAAGGGCCATGACCGCGCCACCGCCACCGCTACATAGCAACAAAAGTCGGCCTGCCTTGCTCGATAGCATGGCCAACACCACTTTGATTTGTCTATGAATGTATAATGGCGCGTGGTTTGGTCTGAATCAGAATGTTGGCGATATAACGGCAAGCAAGGCCCTCCGGAAGAGGCGTATCTCATCCAGTTGTGAACCCACCTCCAGCAGTTCACTCATCCCCAGCCTGTCTGATCACCTCCACAATCGACACAGGACTTGCGATTCTGAGCCTTTTTTCACTGTTTGGATTTGATTTCTCGCAACCTCGCACGCCATACCAAGTGGGCCGCCGCAAGCATAGCCTCAACCGTGACCTCGTCATACCGGCTCCACTATCTAGCTGACGCCCCACATCGACCATGACTTTCCCACCCACCCCGTCGTCGTCGTCAAGACGAAATCGGGAATTCAGGCTGCTCTCATGTGTTGCTGTCGCGGGATGTTGCTGCCTCGTACCAGGAACCTTCGCCTTCCTCCCGGCAAGCCCTGTCCTTTCCTCCACTTCCTCCCCGCCGTCCGTGCTTGGAGTGGGAATCCACCGCCCGGTGCGGGCTAGTACGCTCAAGGTCTTCACCCGCAAGTTGAGCGGAGGCTTGGACCCTCCCTTCCACTTTGGTACATGTACAGACAGAAACGAAAGAGATGGAGAGCGGTCTTCCTTCTAGAAAATGGGTACTTGGGCAATGTCAGCATCTCACCCATCTACCACATCACACACACGCATATGTAGGTGGAAATGGCAACAACAACGATGACGGTGAAGGTGACAACGGAAGCGACCAACATCGGAACCCACGACAGCCTCGCAAAGGCCAGCAATCATCTCAGCAGCAGCAGCAGCAGCAGCAGCAGCAGCAGCAGCAACAACAGCAGCAGCAACAGCAGCAGCACCAGCAGCAAGCCTCTTCGTTCAGGCCCCCCGCGACAGCGTCCGGAGGCAACATGTCGATGGGAGCTGGTAGTCCGTCAAAGCTGCAAGGCTTTATGGAGGGGTAGGTGTAAAGGGAGGAATGGAGAGAGGGAAGGCTGCGATCGTGAATGTGAGATTGTTTTGCTTCATCAACCGTGCGGTGAAGAATATCAGTTCAGAAATATTGAAATACGAACGCATATATCCCTAATCGCTCACATTTCCTGAATTTTCTCCACTGCCCCATCTGTAGAAGCCAACAGCTCGTCCCCCAAATCGGCGGCATGCCATTCATGACCGGCAACAACTACGTCGATCTCCTTGTTACCATGACGCCCACCGAGATGATAACCAACTTCAAGGCGGCTGCCCCCATCCGTGTTCAAGAAGCGGTTAAACGCACCGTGCTTCGCTGCATCGGCTCCATCCAGGATTCCCTCGTTGAAGACGCCCATCGAACCACGGGGTTGATTTTCGCGCACCTGGTTTACAAGGCGCAAGTGACGGGTTACATGCTTTTTAATGCAGAAGTGAAGGTCCAGGGTCTGTTGGCCGCTGCGGCCCAGATGCAGGCGTTGCCTGTCATGGAGCAGCAGCACCAGCAGGACCACGGGGTAGGGGCGGGTAATTTGCTGGAAGGGGGAAAAGGGGAGAGTCTGAGGGGAGTGGGTGGGGGGTTGCTGACGAGCGATGAGGATGATGTGATGCGGCTGGATGGGGTGGTGACTGTCACGAGCAGTGTAAGTGACATGGATGGCGAACGCTTTTCTTTCCTTCCCTCCCTTTCTCTTCTCCCTTTCTCCCTCTTTCCCTTTTCGTATCTCTTTGTTTGTCTCCCATTCTCCTTATATCCAGACCTTGCACTATTAGTATCCACCGTGCACGCACATATATATGTATAATTATACTCACCCAGCCCATCAGCAGCATTTATATCGCCTTCTCCAACCTCCCCCCCCTCTTCCCCCCCCAAATCTTTCTTCCCTTTGTAACTAGGACGGGACTCGAGTGCAAGTCCAAGCGCAAGATTATGTGGACGCGCTCAAAAAGGAAGCGGCCTCGCTCAAGGCCGAGCTGGTGCGGATGGAGGGAGAGAAGCGTCAGATGGTCTCGAGGGACCTGCTTTCTTATATCTCGGACTTGTCGAGCCGGCAGAGTGGGGAATTGACAGGGGGGATGACGCAAGACGTGGTGGAGGCGATGAAGATGCTGACGAATCGGGTGTTGGCTTCTATTCAGGACAGGCCGATCGTGGAGAAAGGTGGGGCTGGAGGGAGGGAGGGAGAAAGGGGAGGGGGGAATACTGAATTGTGTCGGGAATTTCGCTTGTCTCGTGATGATTAATATTATTTATCATCACCTGCCATGTAATTGTTTTCACTTCTCCATTTTTAGATTGACCACTGAAATGCTGATCTCATTCCATCCCTCCCTCCTTACCTCTCGTCCTCTTACAGAGAGCATGGAACTCGATTCGGCCGCCTTAGCCCAAATCATAATGTGGGGCCTCGTCACCGGCTACTCTCTCCGCGAACTTGAACGTGCATGGAACTATGGGCAACCCGCCAGTCCTTCCCTTCTTCGTCCTACCTCTCCCCAATATCCCACGAGCCGACCTCGCAGTCGAAGGCCACCACCTCCTCCCCCCCCTCCGAGGGGGGGTAGGGGAAGGGGAGGAGATCGTCCACCAAGAGGGGGACCGGGAGGGGGAGGGAGGAGTGGTAGTTGAGGGGGAGGGGGAAGGCCAGGAGGAGGAGGAGGGGGTGGGTGGTCTGGATGCTAATGTAAAGGAAGTTGATGCAGCAATTTGATTAGTTTATTTTTTACTGGGCTGAGGATGATAACGAGGTGGAGGGAAGTGATTGGGATGGGGAAAGAGACTCGCAAAGCTCATATATAGCGCGATTTGGGAAGAAAATGGGAGCGAGGAAGGAAGAGAAGCGGAGACAAAAGGCCGCGTCTCATACATCACAGGGTAAGAAAAATGCGTGGAAGGGTGAAAGGGATTGAAGCGGAAGCTGAGGCCATGTACACAATTAAGACATTCACATAACAAGAAAGGAAATTACTAGTTCTTTTGCCGTTCCTACATCACTCTAGAACTATCGCATGCAACCTGCGTCCTATAGGACTTGCATACGAGGGGGAGCCTTCCAACAAGAAATTGTTGCATATTTATCCCTTATTTCTTGTCCGAGTTTTACTGGCGACTTTGACAGGTTTTTCGATCAGGCAAAGTCCCCGGACGGCCCACACAGCACACTCACCCGGAGGGTAAATTGTGGTGCTTGATGTAGGACCCTGGCACTATACCGTGCAGACTATCATCACAAACTTATGGGCATAGCACTCCGCCTAAATATAGCGGGAAATGGGCCGACAGGGAGGTTTTACTGATGGCCCTGCCAAGGCTCTCGGAGCCTCTCTCTCGCTTACGTATGTATTCTTCCACGTCCTAACCAGCCGTCAATACGACCACGCAATCAACAGGATGACGCGTCAATACATTCGAACGCTGCTTGGACTGGCTTTGCTCACAGTGAGCGTAACCGAAGCCTTTGTGGTCCCTACGCCGAATCGACTCTCGTCGATCCAGCAACAACAGCAGCACCAGCGGCCCACGCACACGTATGGTCGCGGCCGGCACGCCCCGCTCCGCATGTCCACGACCCTGGCACCACCGGAAAAGGAAACGAACTCTGAGACTGTGATGTGGCTGCGGGGGTTGACCAATACTTTTGATGGGCAACGGTAAGGATTGTTTTTTTGCGGCTGGGGAGGGGATGCAGATATGGTTGCTAAGTATGGGATCTCTACAGAGGCGCCATCAATAACCGAAGCGCGTTTGGGATATAAGCAAATGACGTAATTACATTTTTATAATGGAAGAGACTGCTTACACTCACTGCTCGAACCTGAGGGTTGAAAGTACGGATTAATGGTCAGTTTGATGAGCCCACTCTTAGCCGTGTTCAGTGCTCCCACTAGCAGTTCCTCCTTACATTTCTTCTTTTACCTCTCGCTTACATAGATATCAATTCAAGAGCATCTCACTTTCTTTGGCCAAGGGGCAAAAGGTGGGACTCGTGGGCGTGAACGGCTGCGGCAAGTCAACGTTGCTCAAGTGCATTGGCGGAGTGGAAAAGGCCGAGTCGGGGGAAATCGAGACACTCAAGGGCCTGAAAATTGTGTACGTGGACCAAGAGCCCACCTTTGCCTCAGATCTGAAAGTAAGGGATGTGATGTTTTCCCCCTCGGGAAACCCTGCGATGGCTGCTGTGTGGGCTTACAACCAGGCAAGCAACGCCCTGGCCAGCGGCACGGAAGAAGCATACGATAAATTCAACGACGCCTCGCAGCAGATGGACGTGACGGGAGGATGGGAAGCGGAAACGATCGCAAACCAGATTTACACGCAATTGAACGTGATTGAACTGCAGGACAAGCTATGTGATACCCTCTCGGGCGGGCAACGCAAGCGCCTCGGGTTGGCCACGGCCCTGGTGCAAAAGCCGGATGTAATCCTGCTGGACGAACCGAGCAATCACTTGGACATTGACGCGATTGAGTGGCTGGAGAATCATTTGGCGAGCAGGGCAGTGACTGCTATCGTCGTTACCCACGACCGGTACTTCCTGGAGACCGTCTGTCAGTCTGAAATTTGGGAGTTGGAAGACGCGGCCTTGTACCGGCACACGGGCAATTACGAATCTTTTCTTGAAGCCAAAGAAGTCAGACTTTCAGCTCAATCTTCCGCGCGCGCCAACGACTTGAAGAAATTACAGAAGGAACTCGCGTGGATGCGAAAGCAGCCTCGGGCCCGCCAAGCGAAGAGTAAGAGCCGCGAGGGTGCTTATCACGAGTTGGTCAAGAAGACGGCGAAGAAAGAAGAGGTTAAGTCGTTGTCTCTGGAAGCTGCCAAATCACGCTTGGGGACATTCGTTTTGTCGTTTGACGATGCCTCGTTCCGGTTTCAGGAGGCGGATAAACAGATCTTGCAGGGATTCACTTATGAGTTTGTGAAGGGTGATCGGATCGGGATCGTTGGCCCTAATGGTGCGGGCAAGTCCACGTTTCTCTCCATTTTGTTAGGGGAGTTGAAGCTGGACAGTGGGGAGGTAGTCCAGGGGGAGACGGTGCGCTTTGGGTACTATGCGCAAGCGGGGATGGACTTCCCCGAGGGCGTGCGGTTGTTGGAGTTCGTGAAGCAGACGGCGGAGGATGCGTTGGCGAAGGAGGGGAGCACAGTCAGTACGGACGTGGAGGGGAATATCAGCGTGAAGGGCCCGAAGATGTCGGGGGAGTCGATGGCTCGGCAATTGTTGACGCGCTTTCAGTTCCCGACGTCGAGGTGGCAGGATCTTGTGAGTAAGATGAGCGGGGGAGAGAAGAGACGGCTGCAGCTGATGTGGGTGCTGGCGCAGAGGCCTAATTTATTGGTGCTTGATGAGCCAAGCAATGATCTTGATCTGAGCACACTAGCCGTGCTGGAAGAGTTTTTGTGTGAGGAGTACAAGGGAGTGTTGGTCTTTGTCAGTCACGACCGGCGCTTCGTTGATCGCTTGGCAGGGCATCTGTTCGCGTTCCAAGGAGATGGGATAGTGAGGGACTTCCAGGGGAGTTTTAGTGAGTGGTTGGAGATGGAAAAGGACGCGAAAGGGCAAGTATCGTCTTCGTCATTTTCAGGAGGAAAAGGTAGTGGCGGGAATGGGGGCGCAGCCGTGACGAAGCCTGCGATCAAGGGCTTAAGTGGGAAGGAGAAGAAGGAGCTGGGAGGGATGGAGAAGGCGATTGCGACGCTACAAAAGCAGGCGGCCGAATACCAGAACAAATTGGACGAAGGGGGGAAGGTAAATGCTGGCTATACCCAGCTTGCGGAATGGACGGCGCGTTTGGAAAAAATCAACGAAGAGATTGAGACGATGGAGGAACGATGGATGGATCTGATGGAGAGGGCAGATATTTAAACTGAGAAACCGCATCAAAGGTGATAACGAGGAGGACGAAATGGTTTAAATCATGATAGAGAATTCAGTCGCAAGCATGTACAATCGAGATCAAATATCGGAAACAAGCAAACAACATTTGGCACAATTGACAAAGTCATCGTCCCAGGAACCTTATCATTACCAGTACGTACGCTGTCCCTCATTACGCTTCTTTGATTTTCTTACTTCCCATTTTCAGTCTTTTCCGGCAGCAGTAACTTTCCGTCACCCCGTTCCTCCTCCTTCTCTCTCTCCCCGTCTATATTTCTTCGAGTAGGCAACCCCCTTCAATTGACAACGCACTTCCCGACAGCGCTGTTTGCCAGCTGCCTCCATGGGCAACGGCAGCTTCCTCCTCGCGCCTCTCTCGTACGAACCCTTGATGACGTTGACATTGAGACGGAAGAGATACATCATTTCCTCCAACGGTGCAGTTTCCTCCTTATCCTCCCTCTCTTCCTCTCGCCCGCTCCCATCTGCTTTGTCATTCAATCGTTTTGCACCTTTTCCCGTCAAGCCGACATAATCCTTGAGTAGAAAATACAAGGCTTCGGCGGAGGACAACAAACCCTCTCCCTTTGAGTGATAGCGCCAACACAATGATTCTTTCGGAGGGTCCTTTAGCTTCACCCTTTTGGTCAACCTCGTGATCCCTGGGTGCTCTAACACCTTGGTTGTATTATTCCATCGTGAATCCAAAACAACCACACGTTCAATTGATGCGAGATCTGCAACGGGAAGCTCATCAAGTGTGATTGCGTCTTTGGAGGGAAAGAGAACGAGAGTCTTCTCCACATCCCAATTTTCCCTTTCCAGTGCCTCCAAACCCCCGGTCCACGAATCCCATACACGGATAGAAGAGGAAGCAACCACACCTACTTGAATAGCAGTGGATTTTTTGCGGTTATCGGCCAGCACAATGTCCACATTCACGGGTAGGCGTAGGCGAGGAGCGTCCACATGCGAAGGCACCCCTATCCAGCAGACGCAATTCGCACAGTAAAAACGTTTTTCCGCCGTACATCCATCGGTGGGACAAGGTGATTTGACCCAGTCGTCCACCAGGTAAGGTAGAGGCGCGGCCAGGTAGGCTTGGAGCAAGGCGCTCGCATTGGGTGGGGAGGTTGACGATTCCATGTTGCAGACCGCAACGCCTGAGGCCCACAATGCCTGGATCACGAGCACCCTGCTGTAATCCTTGCAACTATGTTGTTTGTGATTGTTACGTCGCAGGCGTAAGTCTTTAAAAACAGGTGTATGCAAAGGGGTCAGCTGGATCATTCCCCTCGACATGGACGGCGACGACGAGCAATGTTACTAACATCACTCTGTCGCCCCTCAAACCACACTACTACACATCTAGCAGCCCCATGCCGGTGGCATACCCAACTCAAAGGTACAGTCCGCCATGCGACGCGCGACTGGCAGAAGGTAAGAGACACTGGGCTATTATATTGCCACACCCACTCCACTCCCCCCTCTCCCACCCTCCCTAATCTCTCGTCCTCTGTCTCTTGACTCCCCCAATCATTTCCCTCCAGGGTGTATTCGTGGCTTCTATGTTGGGGCATTGTGGGGCGCCATGTTTCATCGGTACGATGTCACACCTTTACCGGCAGAGGCGTCGCGAGGACAAGTCATTGCCCAAGCCGTGAGAATACGGACCGGTGCGTGACGGGAAGGTAGGGGATGGAAGGGCAACCGCATGCGCTGAATGCTCGCGAAGGCTAATTCACACCCTGACATCTGATAACTTTCCATTTAACCACAGCCGGCGCCTGCAAGCATTCCTTCCTCCTGGCCACGTTCCTGGGGCTGTACAGTGGCACCTCGTGCGCAGCGGAGAAGACAATCGGGCGACGGAATTGGGCCACCAGTTTTGTGGGAGGTTTTAGCGCAGGCACTTTCGCAGGGCTTACAACAGGCCACCCGCATCATGCAATTACTTGGGGGGTAGGGACGGGCTTGGCGAGCATGATTGTGTATGCTTTACAGGGCGGCGGGCCGTGAGGAGGTGGGGCATGGGCCATGATGCAAGGCGGTGTGGAGGAGGCCTGGGAAAGGAAAGAATAGTGATATTCCAAATGTACGAATCAATTTATCAAAGAAGAAAACTATTGTGCCCTTGATTAGATTCAGACGTCTGTTTGGGAAATGTTCACGGGGGAAAAAAAAAAGATGATGACTGTGGGGTTTTAGGGCAGTGTGACAAGGAGCTTAAATTAAACTTTCCATGGTCCACACTTGAACCCACGCGGTTTCCCATTGGCGCCTAAAACCAACGCCTTAACCTCTCGGCCAAGTCATCACAGAGCATTGGTAGTACTCGCTCAACTAGAGTCTCACGAGAAGTTTCCATGAGAGAGTATAACTTTTTATAAATTTCCAAGGGGGTCCAGGGAAGTGTAGAGTATTTTGGGAAAGTACTGAAAAGGAGCCCAACGTACACAAACGTACACAACCTAGTCCCAAAGTGGCGGAATCGTCAACCCGAGTGACAGGTCCACATTGGAGACGTCCATGAGTTGTTATTAAAATTACTACTCAAGGGATGAGAGCTGATATTGACGCACAGTGGCTCGACCAGTCTCTTGAGAGTGCACCCTTTCCCTCGTCGAGGGCTTTTATGGCGCTTGCAGAACCAGGCCGATACTGTACCGTGCTGAGTATCACAACAAAATATGCAGAGCACCCAGGTTTTATGCACCTGCATCATGTGGGGCTTGTGGCCCTTGGTCGACCTCCCCTGGCATTACCTTCACTTCCCCCAGACTATGTGCGCCTGTCTCGCGATGCATGCCATGCAGCTGACCGCTCTCATAACACACCACCTTAGGTTGAGAAGAAAGATCTTGTCGAACTTTTCTCGCAAGCCAGAGCCAACAAGCCAATGCGCGCTCCTTGCAATATGATGGCGGCTATCCGCCTTGTCCAACACATCAGCCCCCGCCGACACAACCAGCAGCCCATTCTTAGAACTTTGATGGCATCACAAAAAATATCGCCATCAGCGGTGACAACAGCAAAGCATGCCTCGGTAGGTTCTGCGAGAGGTCATGAGGGGTCAATCTGTGACCAGCATCAGCATTCTCTTGGCACCTCATTTCCATCCAGGACGGTGTCTCTACTTCCAAGGAACGCAACTTCCTACTCTTCTTCATTGTGCCCTTCCTTCTCGTCGTCATCCGGTACCAGCGAGGTTGACGGAGGCTTTCAAACGGAGCGGGATTTCCACGTGGTGGCGGACGCGACGCTGGACGAGGTGCAGGCATTGGTGGATAGTTTGGAGGACACAGTGGACGATTATGAGGCGAACTTATCGGTGCGTGTTTGGTTGGAGTAAGTCCAGAAAGGCAGTCTAGATACATAGCTTCTATAACTTGGGGACTGGCATATTACGTTGGTGAACGAGGCGGTAGTGTGTGAAAAATGCGTGCGTGGCTTGCCCGTGGAAATATAAGCCTGTGAGCTGTTGTACAGGTCTGCGCATACAGATATGAGCACATCCAAGATTGCGGTATCGGCTCATGCGTGATTCGTTCGCCATCTCTTATCTGCATATTAACATAAACACACGTCTCTCCAACGTGTCTCAGTTTTCAGTCTATCTCTTTCTTCCTCTCCATCTTCACAGCAAGGCGTTCTCAACATCCTAATGGGTGAGCACGGGACCTGGGTACTGAATAAACAAACGCCCAACCGACAAATCTGGTGGTCTTCTCCCTTAAGTGGTCCTATGCGCTTTGAGTATGATCCAAGCTTAAAACAATGGGTGGCAACGCGAGGCAGGAAACAGTTGTTCACGTTGCTGGCGGAGGAGGTACAGAAAGTGGCGGGTGTTGACATCCAGGCACGGCGAACCACCAAGCATTAAACATAGGATTAGTACGAGGGTTAGAAAATTGTATCAAAGAATCAAATGCAAGCGTCAAATTAATAGTTGCATATTTTACCCTCTACCTTATTTCACGGTGTAGTCTACCATGCGAGCGATACAGCTGCAATAAAGTTTAAAAAAAACACTCACACAAGAAAGTGCCGCTCAGAAATAAGTTGGCAATATTCATTTACATGGCATAAAACAGCGTTGATTGCTCTTCATACGACCGAGTGTCGTTTTTGTTTTCGCTCGAAGCATTAGTATCGGTGATGTGACGCGATCCACAGCGAACGACGCAAAGCACATGAGGTTTCTCGGCGTGCCACTCTATTTTCGCGATAAAGTACGGTCAGCTCCACACTCTACACAACACATAGGGCGTCTTCCTGCTGCCGCACTGCTGTGCACTGCTGTGCAAAGGGACTCGTCTCTGCCCATGCATTTGCACTATGATCGTTTTCTTGCCGCACTGGCGCCATCCCTGCTGCTCCTCATTGCCCCTCTACCAGACGTCGACGCCTTCCACGCACGACTTCCACACACACCCTTGACGACGACAACAACCATTGCCACGACGACGACGATGGCCCCAAAACCAGCGGCCGCAAAGATCACTATGCCCCCTTCTTTTCGCCGTACTTCGACCTCCTCCCCCCTCTTTTCCGGCGACAGCAGCCATGCTACTATTCTCCCAATTCTCCGAGACCCCGAAGAGTCATACATCAGCGCAGTAGAGCTAGGTGTACATAAGGCCTCATATCCATCAGCCATAATTTTCCTGCTCGGCATCCAAGCGGGGTTGCAAGTGGGTCTGGGAGCAGCAATGGCAGCGTCGACGCTGGCGGGAGTTCCTGGTATAAAGGCGAGCGACCCAGGTTTGGCCAAGCTGATTTACGGCTTTTGTGGTCTTCCTTGCGGGCTGCTGTTGACAGCAACGACGGTATGTGTGGGGGAAGAGAAGGTTGGGTGGATGTGTGGGGATGCAGAGCGAAGGAAGGGGGAGGATGTCGGGACGCAGACTTTTGCTTTGCTCTTTCTCATGTATTTCTATTCATCTATATGAACAGGGCACGCAATTGTTTACTGGCAATACCGCGATTGTCTCTGTGGCCTTGATGGAGAGAAAGGTGGGCAATTAGTGGGATTCAAAAGAGGGGAGTACGTTTTTCCCCCGTCACCAAACTAATTAAAACAAAATACAAATAAATTACTCACGAATATATATGATAGATCAAATTTCGCCAGCTAGTTAAGACCTGGATATGGTCCTACTTGGGTAATATGGTCGGTGCTGCATTGCTGGCGAGCTTGTGCACGTATGCCGGTGTCTTCAAGAGTGCTGCGGCCTCCATAGTGTCCGTGGCGGTCTATAAAGCCGGCCTGCCGTTTGGGGTGGTGCGTCGGAAGAGAGGGAGAGAGGGAACAAGAGGGAGGATGACTGCAGATGCGTTTATCATTGTGAAAAGCGCTGGCGCTAGGCATCATGGTTTCTGACTGTTTGCTCCTCTTCTCCCCTCCCTCCCCTACCTTCCTTTCCTCACCTCCAGCTTGTGGCGCGTGGGGCCCTGTGCAATTACCTAGTCTGCATGGCCGTCTGGGTCAGCCAAGCTGCTGCTGATCTAGTCAGTAAAGCGGCGGCCATCATCCTTATCATCACCATCTTCGCCTCGTTGGGATTCGAACACTCAGTCGCCAACATGCTAATCGGTAAGGAGGGAGGCAGAGAGGGAGGGAGAAAGTTTCTTGCAATGAATGGCCGGTGTTCAATTGGAGAGGCCGTGAGGATGCTGTTTAAGGTTCCTCGGATGGTGAAGTTCCGGATAAATATTTTCGAATCCTCACCTCCGCTCCCTCCCTTTCTCCCTTCCTCCTTCCCTCCGTACATCAATTTAATAGGCCCATTTTCCGCCCTCAACGGCGGCCCTTCTTACCTTCATTTCTTTCTACGTAACATCGTGCCTGTTTCTATAGGAAATATTTTTGCGGGTGTCGTTCTGGTGGCGCTTTCAAATTATTTGTCTTTTGGTTCGGGTGGCAAACTGTGGATGAAGAGGAAAGGGCACGGCAAGGGATTCAACCCGGCGGCGACATCCTCGCGATAGGGACACCAAAGAAAAAGAAAAATCCTGGGAACAAAGGAAAAAAGGTATAGAAAAAAAAAGGGATCATGAGAACGTGCGGGCTGAAAAGCAAGACACCTTCTTTTTCGTCCAATTTTATCGTTGCAATCATGCTAAAATGATCGCCTGGCAATTAATCATTGCCAGGTGTACCTTTTGGTACATCTCCAACACATGGTATGTGCCCTGCAACGGGCACATACCAAAATATTTACGATTTTCCCCTTTGCGTTTTTCCCAAGCACCACCCCGCCACTTGACCTGTCGCACAAAAGATGAAAAAGATTCAGGTCTACACATTTCACTACGTGACTTAATGTGTCTTTTTCCTCCGTGTTGTGCATTTGGCGATCTCAAGTAATTTCTTTCCAGGTGGTCGTCGCCTCATATTTTTTCTATCTTGATTTTTTCCTGACAAGTCTGAGCCGTTGACTGCCAGGGAGGGTTTCCGCGTTCACATTTACATCATTCTGGGTGGGCGACAAAGAAGGAAGAGGAAGGGAGAATGACAATGCAACATAGAAGGAGAAGAAGATTCGACCAAGAGAAAGATAGGAGGAAAAGAACAGGACGAATAAAAAGAGAAAGATATGAAGAAGAGAATAAGAAGAGGAGAATAAGGAAAAGTGCAAAATTTAGGAGAAAAGAATAAAGAGAAGAGAAAGAAAAGGGAAAAAAGGTAAGAAGAAAAGAGGACCAAGAGGAAGAAGAAGAAGAAGAAGAAGAGTTAGGAAGAAGAAAAAGGGTTGTTAGGATGAAGAAGAAGAAGAAGAAGAAGAAGAGTTAGGAAAGAGTTAGGAAGAAGAAAAAGAAGAAGAAGAAGAGTTAGGAAGAAGAAGAAAAGAAGAAGAAGAAGACCAAGATGAGAAGGAGGGAGGGAGGGAGGGAGAAAGAGTGAGTTGAACGGCAAGGTCTTGAAAGGCGATGAGGAGGAGGCTGTGATGGAGGCAGGATGGGAAGAAGGTGGAAGAGACGGAAGGGCGAGAGGAATACGATGATGGTTTTAGCTTTTGGAGAGTCGATGGAGGAAGAGGAGGGGGCTTGGTAGCGTGGCAACGTCCAAGACGTCGGTCTCAGTGGTGGAGGAGTTCGGGAGGGTCAAATGGGAGAGGGAATGCGGTCGGATTGGATAGAGGAATGAAAAATTTGGGCACGTGCTGAGACATAAGAACCAGCTGAAGGCGTAGGTAGGGAAGGTGGATGGGTGGAGGGGTGGAAGAGAACGGGTCAAGCCAAGGCCAAAGGTAGATGTGTAAGCACGATAGTGGAATAGATCAGACGAAAGTGGGACAAAGGAAGCGGTGGGTGTATTCGTGTGCACGCGGACTGGGAGGCAAAGAGGTGGAGTGGCAGGGGTGGAACGACGAGGGGGATGACGATGATTGTTTGTGGAGTAGTTAAGCTGCACACGCGTCCTTCGCCTCCTTTTTCTCATCTAGATGAGGGAACCTTGGCTCAGAGTGACTGGCGCGGTTTTGTATTAGCGAACTTAGCTACCCGATAGATTTGACATTTGTTTTCATACATGTTGGGGATGGGCAATGTTTGGTTCAAGAAAGACAAAGAAGGTAGGACGATGGTCACCAGCTAATACTTTGTTTTGATGGGTTGAATCCCGTTACCTGCACGAGACTCCGAGGGGGAGGAGGAGGTTGGGAAGAGCACGTTACGCTCTCGAAGGCCGCTTCAGCTTACTCTTCGGCCAGTCCTTATCCAACATTTAACTCGATATTTGGAGCAATGTATCGTTCGCGAGGGTTTTCTGTACTCTTGCTCGCTTTCCATAACGGTACCAAAGGAGAAAGGCAGAATGAGGGAGTCTCCCGGGAAACGGACAGAAAAATATCTTGCGCGATTCGATGGCCCAGCACTTTGCTGTCCCCATTTCATGTACTAGTGCATGCACCATAAGCTCTCTTCGCCACTCACATGCAATTTTGACATTTACTGTAGCCATACAAGTTACAGTATGGGCAAGAAAGGCCTACGCAAGGCTGGGGCGGCGGGTCTGGACTCCGAGGAGCGCATGGCATTGGAAGAAGAGGACGAGTTTGCCAAGGAGCTTGCGGCGGCCGAGGAGATTAGAAGGGAGCAGACCCTGGCTGGTGGTGGGGCGGCTAACATGAACGGTTACGATGATGAGGATGACGAGGACGAGGATGATGAAACAGCCTTGCAGCCCCGGCTCCGGGAATTCCTCAACAATCAGAATGGGCTGCGGCAAGTGCTGGTGGAAATCGAGACCCAAAATGGCCCGCGGCCTTGGCCCGAGACCATGGAGGTATGCCAGTTTCCGCTTGGGTTGGACGATGTACACGATGATCTGGCACGAGAGACGGCGTTTTATCGCGTGGCGTTGGCGGCGGTGAAGGAGGGACGGGCGCGGTTGGCCAAGCACAATGTCCCTTACAAGCGACCGGAGGATTTCTTTTGTGATATGCTCAAGAGTGACGATCATATGGCGCGGGTACGTTCTTTTTTCCATTCAGAGGAGAAATGAGAGTTCTAGCCTGATTGCGTGATTTGGTTATCGCGTTGATGTACGGTGGACAGCTATGATGTATTTACTTTTGGGAGGAGATGGCTTGGGGGGGAACATTTGGGTAATTTGTGGGAGACAATCGACAGACCTGTGGTTATCTACGACATTAAATTGTACGTGTTTTCTATTCTTGTCTCACTAACACAGGTCAAGGACCGCTTGTTGTTCGAGCAGAAGAAGATCACGGCCGTGGAGGAACGCCGCAAGCAGCAGGAGAACAGGAAGTTCAGCAAGGCGCTCAAATCACACAAAGCCAAGGAAAAGACAGAGGACAAAAAGCGCACCCTGGATGCTGTTAAACAATGGAAAAAGGATAAGGCGCACCGGTACGTGTACAGAGAAGAGGGAGGAAGAGGAAAGAGTGAGGGGAATGAGAAGTAAAAGGAGACGTAAACAGGAAGAGAGCAAAAATGAGAGCAGATGACTGGTGCGTGACTGGTGCCAAACTACGCGGGGAAGAGAATGAGATGATGTGTCGATTCATATAAGAGAACTCACTCGCATCGTCTCCTTGTTGTTAATACCAATAAATCACAGGGGTGGTCCGTTGCAGGATGACGATGGCCTGGACGACGTATTGGCAGGGCGCTCGCCTGGGGGACTGTTTGGAGCCCGTGGCCGTGGTCGTGGCGGCAGGGGAGGGGGGGCTGGAGGAGCCGAAGGGAGTCGACGGTTGTCCAAAGACAAGAAATATGGGTTTGGAGGACCGAAGCGTCATGCCAAAGCTACGGACTCTAAGAGCTTGAATGATTTCTCGGCGTTCAATCCAAAGAAGGGCAAGAGTTTTGGACCGAAGGGTGGGAGTGGAGGGGCGAGGGGTGGGAGACGCGGTGGGAATGCGCGAGGGAGGGGAGGTGGGGCTAAAAAAGGGGGAAACCGACCAGGCAAAACGTCCAGGGCGAAGGCGCGCACGAAGCGCTAATTACATATGGATGTGATAAAAATTGATTGCGTCATTGCGTGAATCATTATTCATCTTGTTTTCCCCCGGGAAAAACTCCGAAGAAGATCTTTGACAAAGCAAAACCAAAGGAGAAAAAGCACGGATGCGGAAGAATAGACTCGACCCCACACGCGTGTACGAAAAATCCACTTGTTGGGGAACATTTCAGCAAAACAAATATTTGTACGTAAAATTCGTGTAGTTGGTCAGTATTTCTTGCCACTTTTTACTCTTAAGTCGTGCATGACGGGAAAAGTGAGGGAAACGTCGTGCACGATCTGTGTAAATACCAGCACGGGCGATTATTTCACACACGTATAGCATGTTTGCCTCATTGCCTCAAAAGGACGAATGGCCGTTTGCGCGAGTAGTGGGGGCGAAGTCGGAACCCGCTGACAGCCAAGATCGCGCTCGCCTTCGTCGCCACGCTACGTAACCACACTGGTACTTCTGCAAATGGTTTTCGGTTGCATAAGCAGTCATGGTCGTCGAGCAGTCCACGTGATGCGGACGTTTTCCATGGCAGCCAACCAAGCGCAAAGTCATCAATCTCTTCCTATCCTCACCCTTCCACACTCCACACCACCCGCTACACACAGAGAATGATGTCCAAGAGCCTCATGCTGCTTAGCCTGCTGAGCCCCGTGGCGTTTGCCTTCGTCTCTCGCGCACCGGCCAGTACCCTCTCCCGCGCCGCTTCTACGCACGCCCGCAAGAACCTGGTCAAGGCCTCTGCTGTGGACTACACGACTGCCTTCATGTTCCCCGGGCAAGGCGCGCAATACGTGGGCATGGGTGCTCAGGTTGCCGAGGAGGTACCCGCTGCTAAGGCTTTGTTTGAGAAAGCTAGCGCGATTTTGGGGTACGATTTGCTTGAGCGGTCGGTAAACGGGCCTAAGGACCTGTTGGACTCGACGGCGGTGAGCCAGCCTGCCATTTTTGTGACGTCCGCGGCGGCGGTGGAGAAACTCCGCGCAACCGAAGGCGAAGCGGCCGTCAATACCGCTACGGTGGCCATGGGGTTATCTTTGGGGGAATATACAGCTTTGTGGTACGCGGGTGCATTTTCGTTCGAGGACGGGGTGCGATTGACCAAAGCGCGCGGAGAGGCCATGCAAGCGGCGGCCGATCTGGTGGACACAACCATGGTGAGCGTCATTGGCTTGGATCCGGATAAAGTGGCCGAACTCTGTTCGGCAGCGTCAAAGAAGTCGGGTGAAAAAATTCAAATAGCCAACTACTTGTGCCCGGGAAATTATGCCGTATCTGGTAGCTTGAAAGCGGCCCAGGTCTTGGAGGAGATCGCCAAGCCTGACTTTGGGGCGAGAATGACTGTCCGTCTCGCTGTGGCCGGAGCGTTCCATACTGAATATATGGCACCAGCAGTGGAGAAGCTGAAGGAGGTATTGGCCAAGACTGAGTTCAAGACGCCGAGGATTCCTGTGATTTCGAATGTGGATGGGAAAGCGCATTCGGACCCAGAAGAGATCAAGGCGATTCTGGCGAGGCAAGTCACCTCGCCCGTGCAGTGGGAGACGACGATGAATGATTTGGTTAAGGGTGGGTTGGAGACGGGGTATGAGTTGGGGCCCGGGAAGGTGTGTGCCGGAATTATGAAGAGGATTGATAGGAGTGCAAAGATGGTAAACATTGAAGCGTAAGTTAGGGAGGGAGGCGAAGAAGGGAGGGAGAGAGGGAGAGGGAGGGAGGATGGATAGGTGTTGTATGTGCTACTATTTGTCATCGATGTAATGCGCGTGTGTGAATTTCTGACTCATTATGGTGTGTGGTGGTAGTAGTTCGTATGGTCTCGCTCCGCGCGCTGCGTTTCGGTAAAGGGAGGGCACACCAAAGCAAGAGGAAAAATACAACCAAACAGCAGATTTTTCTTCTTTTACTAGCCAGACTTTATACGTCCTCCTTCCTTTCTTCGCCTTCCTCTACCTTCATTTCTTCGCCTTCCTCTACACCTTCTCCTTCATCTTTTATCCGACGACGTCGTCACCTTCACGGTGACCATTTCTTCCAACTGCACTCTCCATTGTATCCCCCCTTTCCTCCCATTACTACTGTCTCACAGTCAAGCCTGTGGCAAGGTCACTCCATACCGGATTCGGTACTCTCTAATCGCTTCCCACCCCTCCCTCCCCCTCTCTCCCTCTCCCTTCTCCCCCTCCTCCAGGAAAAACGCCAGTAGCGCATCCAACCCAACCACACTTAGCACCGTCAATCCAAACTGCTGCTCCACGCTTTGCACAGCTGACAAGGGCGACTCCACCCCCCTCTCTTGCCTGTCCAACGCAAGCACCACTCCCACCACCTTCGCTTTCACCGAAGCCAACAGCTCCATACTCTCGCGAATCGCAGTGCCCGCCGTGATGACGTCATCGACAATCACCACTCTCTTTCCCCTCATATCCGCGCCAACCAACCTCCCCCCTTCCCCGTGGTCCTTGGCCTCCTTCCGGTCATACGCAAAGGGAACGTCTCTACCCGTAGTTTCTGCCAGGGCAACGGCAACAGCAGATGCAAGCGTGATTCCTTTATAGGCCGGACCAAAAAGGACGTCGAATTCGAGCTTGTTTTCCAGAAGCGATTGTACATAGAAATGGCTGAGTCTTTTTAGGGCTAGACCCGAGGTGAACTTGCCTGCATTGAAGAAGTAGGGGGAGACACGGCCTGATTTCAGAGTGAAGGACCCCAGCAGCAACACCTCCCGTTCGAGGGCAAAGCGGATGAAATCCGATTGGTACGGCTTGAGTGAGGACAAGCCACTACGGTTTCGGCTCACAGATGCTGCCGCAGCTGCTGCTAGAATAGGTCCCTTTCGTGCCGCATTGATGGCAACCCGAAACGCTTCTGCTGCCTCTCCAGGATCCGTCGTCTTTGAAATTCCTCTTGAAATGGGAAGTAACAATTTACTCCCTTCTGCCGACAAACCTGCAGAGCAGGCCGCTTCCAAGTCACCGCCTTGGGCCCCGATTCCTGGAGCGAGGATCCACATGTTTGGGACTATGGCACGGACGCGTTGCAAGGCTTCTGTGTCAGTGGCACCAACTACGAGACCAATGCGTTCTTGGTATTTAGAGCCCCATTCGCCTGCGCGACGCGCGACTTCTTCGTAGAGTAACCAGGGTTGTTGAGGAGAGGAGCAGGGTATTGTTTGAAAGTCGGCGGAGGAAGGGTTTGAAGTCTTGCACAAGACAAAAGCGCCGGCACGCGGGTCCTTCATAAAGGGGGCCACGGAATCGACTCCCATGTACCCATGCAGGGTTACACCAGTCGCGCCTACGCCTTCCAAACATGCTGTTGCATACGCTTCAGCCGTCGTGCTTATATCTCCGCGTTTAGCATCAAGGAGGACGGGGACTTCAGCAGGAATGAGCTTCATGACGTTCAGCAATGCCTGCCATCCCTCCTTTCCTAAGGCCTCGAAAAATGCAATGTTGGGCTTGTATGCCGCTGCTTGTGGTAACGTCGCCTCAATAATGCGTTTGCAGAAGGTATAGGCCGCGGCACCTGTGGCTTCTGGGAGCTATGGGTGGGTGGTATGAGTTCGAGAGGTGTAAGAGGATTGAGTGGGAGGTCAGAGGGAAGCGTGTTACGTACCTGGGCGGTGTGCGGGTCCAGCCCAACGCACAGCAGGGAATCAACGGCCCTCACCCGGGCCTCCAGGCTCTCAAAGAAGGACATCGGGTCGTCGTCTGTGGGGTCGTGTAGGGCATGAATGAGTTGCTATGAAGCTGGTGGCTGATTTCCTGGCGATGATGCATGCTGCGGCCTCTTCGCGGCAAGTGCATTATAGCTAACCACAACGACACTTACTAACAATGCCCACCACAATAACCACTATGTGCTACAGGCTCTGTCATTGGTCGTCATAGCATCACTGCTCTTCTCCAGCAGTGGGAACGCGCGTCCCCTGTCAACGTCCACTGCTGCTCCCCTCTTGCCTTCCACCGCCCCACCTCCATCATCCATCGTCCCACGTACCAGTCCAACAATGGTGCTGCAACTCGTCAACCTGTGCGTACAGTTCCCTATGCACTATCTGGCAGATTTGCCCACTAATCTCTGCTTCATGGTCCATCTTGTTCACACCCCGCACCACTTTTCCCCTCGATGCAGGCTGATGGAGCCTCAAAATAGGCACGTCGGACACAAGCTCTTCCTGTATACCATGGCCATGTTTAGCGTTCCTGTCCTCGTCTTTTTTATTTGTCGGGAATGGGTGTTTGTGTCGGATCCACGGCGAAGGGACATGTGGAGGTAAGCTTCGGTGGAGAAAGAGGTGAGGTGTAATGCGTACGCGTGCAGGCCTAGGTGAGAGGGGACAGCAGTGGGATCACAGAGCGCACCACCTACAAGAGATTCAATTAGAGCTTAACCATACTTTTGTATTTATTTCTATCTCTATGTTTAAAGCGGTTTCGCCTCCGTCGCGTCCGTGAATGTCATCATAGCCCTGTACGTGGTAATGGCCTTTCGAGAGGACAAAGACGAGGAGAAACGCCAGCCTGTGCCTGCCGTTGGGGTATGGGCGATGCAGAGGACCAAGGAACGAACTGATTGAAGAATGAGGAGGTGGAGGTGGCAGGTTATAAAAAGATTGGTCCAAATAAAGTACATAGACGCACGTGCTGCCAATTCGCGCCCGCGCCTAACCCCCACAAGATATCAAGACATATGTACACCGGGGAAAAATGAAAGAACAATGTACCCATAAGTGCGGAAAATATATGTCTCGATAGAAACAAGCAGGTAGCGGTGTCTTTTTTTCATCTTATACAGATATCGCTACCACCATTACTTCATTTTCCCTTCATAATTTCCCTCTCCTTCTGCCTCTGTCATTCTCCGTTGAGTTTTGCTATTCCCTTCTTCCCACCTTTCGTTCCATCTATCCTCAATCTTAAGGCTTTTTGAAAAATAAGGTATGCACTGCCATGACCACACATGCCATACCTACCCACTCACTCTTCCGTTCCCCAATCCGAGACGCTTTCCAACAAAACCCGAGCAAGCCCTCATGCCGATTAATGGCCCCGTCGGCCGAGGGTTTATTGTCGAAAATCGTGGCGCGAAACCCACGAAGATAGGTACAAGTGACGATGAAGAGAAGAATAACGGTAATGAGGCTAGAGAAATCGAAGATTGCGGACTAGGGGGATTTGGGAGGGATACATGTGTGTCAGAGTGTGGATAGCGGACTACGAGGATGTGGGAGGGATACATATGTGTCTGGGTGTGGATGCATGTGTCTGTGGCAAGGGCGTCGGCGCCAGAGACAGTCCTCTGTTTTTGCGCAAGACGTCGACTACAGCAGACATGCAGCCAGCGGTGAACGACGATCCTAAACTGCTGGACCCACAGAGAAAGAGCGAGACGTACCATGATAAATTAAATCACCCGGCGGGACGCGGAGGCAGAAGTATGCAAGTTTTGTCACACAGCACCAGCACCGGGGCGAAGAACGATGACGGCCTCGATAACAGTAGAAGGGTGCTTGCTCTATTTCACGCTGGGCGTGTGCACCTGTGCGGTGTTTACGGCGTTTGTTATATGAATGGGTCGGGGGTTGGGGGTCAGGGTGACGATGAGACCGAGAAGGAACCGGAAAGAACACATGAGTTGGCGATGCGTTCGTTGGCGGCTTCGAGACCAGCCTTCGCCTCCGCAAAGAGCTGCACACCAAAGCTAGGCCACCGGGAATTACAAATTGTTAGGATACGCCTGTCATTTGTGGAGTGGTACAGCCTAGAAAAAGCTAGAACATAATGTGAGCCGGGCTGCTCGTTCTTTATTCCTTTTTTCTTTTCTTTTCTTTTGCATTTTGGCTTTGCCTTAGTAGCCAAAACACAGGACACAAGCCCACGTCTCCATTACAAAGAGCTACTTTTACCACTTCAGACTTTGTTGGTCTTGATGAATCATCCTATTTCCACCATCAGACTTTCCAAATGGCCATGTCGTCCCCGCCGCCGCTGCCCCACAATTCCAATTTTCACCAACAGCCCAGCGACGCCAACATTGCCCTTTTCGAGGCATGTGCCATAGCCAAGGATGTAAGCCATGTCGACAAGCTGCTCGCCTCTGGTGCCAGCCCTAATTGGTATAATTATCAGGAGGGAGGGCAGACGGCGTTGCATGCCGCTGCGCGTGTTCCCTCGTCCTCCCCCTCTTCTGCCCATGCCACCGTGATTGTGCAGCGCCTACTTGCACACGGTGCCGTGACCAACGTCCTGACCCTGCCAGATTTTAACTTGCCCTTGCACTTTGCCGCCTCGGCGGGGAACCTGGCGACGGTAAAGCTGCTTGTTGAGCACGACCAGAAGCACACAACTCCCAAAACCCTTTCCGCGGCCGTTGCTTCACCATTCGCCTCTCTTATAAAGGCCCCCACCATTGCCACATGTGGCGTCCGCCAGAGCAATATATTCGGTAATACACCCCTTCATGAGGCGTGCATTTCGGGGCACGAAGAGGTAGGATCGCTGGGAAAGGAGGTCACATATAAATGATATTAATCATCTCTTCCACATCACCGCACTCACATTGCTTTTCTTCTTTCATTTTCTTCTCATTCACATGCGGTCCAAAGTGCGCAAATTACATCCTATCCCAAGATAGGGCCACCGCCCGGCCCTCCCTCGTCAACCTTTCCAACAAACGCGGCTCCACTCCACTCCTCTTCTCGCTTTATGGCTCCCATCCCTCCCTCAAGCTGATTACCCTCCTCCTTGCCAACGGAGCAGACCTCCGTCACATGGATCAAGATGGAGTAGGTATCTTGCATATTGCTGCAATGCAAGGCCATCGGGAGATAGTTGATCACCTTTTGAAAGAGAAAATGTTGGGGAAAGCAGGTTGGACGAAAGATGCGAATGGACATTCGCCCATGTTTTATGCCAAAATGAAGGGCTTTGATGAGATTGAAAAGATGTTGTCGGAGGCTGAGAGAGATGAAGTGAAGGGGGAGAGGGAAAATGTCGGTGCTTGAGGGTTGAACGGGGAGAAAGTATAGGAGGGGGGGCGCTCACATAAAGAAAAAAATTGGGAGACAATTGACACGAATTAATTTCATCAATCACCTTTAAATACAAACTAAAGCTAGTGTTTCACATCACTTTCGTTTCTTGCATGCCTTCTTTTGCGAGATCTCCTTTTTCAGTATGTCGTCTGTATGTTTTCAGGCAGCGTATGCACTGTGTATTGTAGATAGTTGTTACATATTCTTCATCGTCTTCTTCTTCGTCTTCTTCTTCTTCTTCTTCTCCTTCTTCTTCTCCTTCTTCTTCTTCATCGTCATCATCATCACCTCGTCCTTCTGATCAGTGTTCGTGCGAATTTTATTTCTCTTAACATCCTCTACCATCATCATCATCTGCTCCTGATTTTTCTGATCCTGCTCACGCGCATCCAATCAGCGCCATCGACAAAGTTTCTTCCTCGCACCCTCCAGTAGCAGAATGTCATCATAATCCTCCCCCTTCTCCCGCTCTGGTTGTTGTTGCAACTGCTGTGACTGCTGTTGCTCCTCGAGCATGTTTTCAGGCACTCCCAAACAGCGCCCGCAACGCGCTATTCTCCCTCGCTTCCCTCACCAACCCCACCATGTTCAGTCCCAATAGTGCAAACCTCAGGTTATTCTCATTCAGCTCCACCGAATCCCATTCCTCCTCGCTCTTCGCTTGTTTTGGTGCTACTAGTCCCGGGCGATCAATCGTTTTCAAGTACGACTTTAAGTGTCTGCGCATGGCCGCAGAGGTGGCATCGCCTAGGGACAAGGCACGCTGAGAACAGGCATCTAATAAATCATCCCGCCCTAACTTATCCACATTTGTTTGAAGCAACAGAATTTGGTCACTCTCGTTTATTTTAAAGAGGTAATCACTCAACATCACTCTCAAGGCCGCCGCCGGGATAAATTTATTGAACATCCCAATAGCGTTACACACACTCACCAAAAACGGACGCGGCACCCCCCTTAAGTCCGCCTTGGGCCGGCCCTTCCTATCCGTGGTACGGCTGGTGAATAAAACGCCTTCTGTGGACCCCACCTGCTTCAAAGCCTGGACGGCACCGCCCTTGCTTGTGGTACGAAGTAAATTTTCCATAGCACGTAAATGTCGCATCCGATCATTTTCTTTCTTATGCGGAGCAACCGTCTCTTGCTGCAGGCTCATCAAGTGATTTACCACCGCACGAACTCGCCCAAAATTCCGTTGTTGGCACCGCTGCAGCTTCTCGTCCGAGCTCAGGTAGGTTGAGGGCACGACGGCCGGGAAGAAGGAGCAGAGGAAAGGGGTGAACTCTGGCTTGCTCATAGTAAAGAGGGCCAGGCCAACGAATTTCGCTATATCCCCAGACGTTTTCTGCATTAAGTTGTACTCCTCGAAGCTCAAGCTTTCGCCTTGGGAATGGCGTTTCTTGAGAGCGCCGAGTTGCTTGGTGTTGTGCCAGAGCTCTTGTGTGCCCTCTTTCACGCGTTTGGCAGTGTTGCCGATGCCTTGGATGATGCCCCCCACAAAGGCACCCGGCATATTAGGGTGGGAGGAGATATGCGCAATGGAGTGACGAGGGGAGTGCTTAGACCGAGCCACAGGGAGGACGGGGAATAGTGGTTGAATGGAGGAATGGGGGAGACAGGCGGCGGTCTCACCGAAGAGGAGAAGCAAGGATGATGATAGACCCGGCAACCACATGATGTCACGAAGTCGGGACCGGTAACAGTACGACAAATTATTGGCCTGCAAGTAGGGTGTTTGTTTGTCGGATGTGAGGATGCAGGCAAGTGAGCGTACGTCGCAGTGTGTGGTTAAAGCAGTAGAAGGAACAAGAAGCAGAGCGGAGCCCTCGCCGCTTGAGACCCCCGGAAACATCAAACCAACGTCCACGGCCCATCTCTCTACGTGATCTCAACGTTTGTGCAAGCAGAAGAGGGGACAGACAGTGAGAAGCTATGGGCAGAGTGATATAAGGAGAGAAGAGGGCTTTTCGCGCAGAAGAAGACGTCGTATGTTCTGGCGCTTTTTGAGAAGGACCGCGCACGAAGGAGCAAAACGCGGACAACACCGTCACCATACCGACGTTGATACAAAATGTGAAATTCGACTTGATAAATAAGGTCGAGGGGAGATCCAACCTTCCCGTTTCCCGGGCCATGAGCCATATGTAGGTCCACGAAATGAAACAGAAGAATTGCCGACGTACTTGTTACGTTATTTTACTTTCGCATCATACTCAGATATTGATTTACGTTCTTCACTCGACCAAATCACTGCCTGTGCTTTTAATTTTTACTCCACATCTAAATAAAAAGATTCTTTCCTCGTATGGTGTAAGTAAGCTTAATGTATATAACGTATTCCTTTCATAGAATCGGTGGTGTTAGCTGATATTATATATATATATATATATATATATATGTAATATATACATATGATATTCTTCACCCATAATTTACAAATACTTTTTTTTCACCTACCCCGATCGACATTGAACCAACCGTTACATTCATACCACATGCAAAAATGTGATGATTTTTACATCTCCTTTTCAATACCTTCTCCCTTCTCTCTCATTGAGGATTCAAGATCCCTACTGATATTAACCAAACTCACCCTTATATATGCTGCGGGCGCGGTTGCCCATGAAGGAATTGGATTACCCCCACCAGCGCCATGCGCCACCGCCGCCACCAGATTGTGAGGGTGCACCAGCCTGAGAATTGGGAGTTTTACCAGCGACAGCCTGCGCCTGAGAAACACCATCAGCTTGGGACACGGAACTACTACTATCACCACCCCAAGCTTGATTACCGCCACCACCCCAAGCTTGATTACCACCCCAAGCCTGATTTCCACCACCGCCCTGATTTAAACCACCACCCGCAGCACCACCAGCACCAGCCTGACCACCACCACCGGCTTGGTCGCCAGCACCAGCCTGACCACCACCACCCCAAGCCTGATTACCACCACCCCAGGCCTGATTACCACCACCGCCCTGATTTAAATCACTACCCGCAGCACCACCAGCAACAGCCTGACTACCACCACCGGCTTGGTCGCCAGCACCAGCCTGACCACCACCACCCCAGGCCTGATTACCACCACCCCAGGCCTGATTACCACCACCGCCCTGATTTAAATCACTACCCGCAGCACTACCAGCACCAGCCTGACTACCACCACCCCAAGCTTGATTACCACCACCCCAAGCTTGATTTCCACCACTGCCCTGATTTAAACCACTACCCGCAGCACCACCAGCACCAGCCTGACTGATAGCAAGAGCGTCGTGTAGAGAAACAGCGTAGATCTCATCGGCCCACGCCTGATTATAAACACAACCAGACCGATTACCACGCATACA
>Ga0160419_100103_pt1 | contig 59167 bp, 46 predicted proteins | sample CelAP2metagpilot_2_FD_108196 | JGI IMG/M metagenome (GOLD analysis project Ga0160419, IMG submission 108196) | Phycosphere-associated microbial communities from Cellana algal ponds in Kailua-Kona, Hawaii, USA - Cellana AP2-4-25 metagenome pilot ...
AATTGAACAACCGCACCTCCTATTGGCCACGTGGCAAAGTGATGGGCGGGTCCAGTTCGATCAATGCGATGGTCTACATTCGGGGCCAGCAGGAAGACTTCGACGGCTGGCGCAATCTGGGCAACCCCGGTTGGGGCTGGTCCGACGTGCTGCCATACTTCAAGAAAGCGGAGACCAATGACCGGGGCGAGGATGCCTATCGCGGCGGGCAGGGGCCCGTGCATGTCGCCACGATGGACCGTTACCTGCACCCGATGTGTCAGGATTTCATCAAGGCAGGGGAACAGGTGCAGTTCCCGCATAACCCTGATTTCAACGGGGCCACGCAGGAAGGCATAGGCACCTATCAGAACACCGCCAAAGACGGGTTCCGCATGTCTACCGCGCGCGCCTACATCCGGCCCGCGCAGGGCTGCAAGAACCTTCGGGTTGAAAAAAACGCGCTGGCCACGCGCGTGTTGCTGAAAGACGGGCGTGCAGTAGGTGTCGCTTACCGCCAGCGGGGGCAGGAGAAGCAGGCCTTTGCGGGTGCTGAGGTGATCCTGTCGTCCGGTGCGGTGAATTCACCGCAGCTTTTGCAGCTGTCCGGGATCGGACCCGCAGAGATGCTGGGCGCCAAGGGGGTCGCGGTTGTCCACGACAGCCCTGGCGTCGGGCAGAACCTCCAAGACCACCTGGCGATTGATTTCCTCTATCGTTCCCGCGTGCCGACGCTGAACGATCAGTTGCATTCCTGGCATGGCAAGCTTTGGCAGGGGCTGCGGTATGTGCTGACGCGCGGCGGGCCATTGTCGCTGGGTGTCAATCAGGGTGGCGGGTTTGTACGCTCCCGACCGGGGCTGGCCCGGCCCAACATGCAGCTGTTCTTTTCCCCCGTCAGCTATACCAAAGCGCCACCGGGCAAGCGGCCTTTGATGAACCCCGACCCGTTCTCGGGTTTCCTGATGGGCGCGCAGCCGATGCACCCCACCAGTCGCGGGCATCTGGCCATCCGGTCCACCGATCCCGCAGAGCCGCCGGAGATCCATCCCAACTACCTGTCGACCGATCTGGACAAGCAGGAGATGCTGGAAGGCTCAAAGCTGATGCGGCAGTTGGCGGCAGCGCCCGCACTCGCAGCCCTGATTGAGGATGAGATCCTGCCCGGCGCAGCCGTGCAATCAGATGAAGAGCTGCTGGAAGACATCAGGGAGCGGATCGGCACTGTTTACCATCCCGTTGGCACCTGCATGATGGGGCCGGACCCCCAGACGGCAGTCGTTGATGCGCAGTTGCGGGTGCATGGTGTGCCGGGGTTGCGTGTGGTGGATGCCTCGATCTTTCCAACCCTGACATCCGGCAACACCAATGCGCCTGCGATCATGGTGGGAGAAAAGGGCGCTGATATGATCCTTGCGAGCCATGGAGGCGCTGTCTGATGTCGCTTTTTACAACGGACTTCAAAGAGTCCCCCTACTGGTGGGAGGCCGCCCCACCAGAGCCAGCGTCTGAGCAGGACCTGCCGAAACAGGTGGACGTGGCCATCATCGGATCCGGTTACACCGGCCTTCACGCCGCCATTCAGACCGCGCAGGCAGGTCGCACAACCCTTGTGCTGGAGGCCGAAGCCGCTGGGTTCGGGGCCAGCACGCGCAATGGCGGGCAAGTATCGACCTCAATCAAGGGGTCTTTGCCGGAATTGACCCGGCAGTTCGGCGCGCAGCGGGCGGTGGAGATCCTGCGCGAAGGGCAGGCGAGCCTCGACTTCATGAAAGACTTCATTCCCGCCCATAAGATTGACTGCGACTTTCAGGTGGATGGACGGTTTCACGGTGCGCATACGCCCAAGAAATACGACCAGCTTGCGCGCAGCATTGGGGTCAACGCAGCCGTGTTTTCGGATGATGCCTTTTTGATCCCGAAGGCCGATCAGGCGACAGAGCTTGATACGGCTGCATATCACGGCGGCATCGTTTACCCGCATCACGCCAGCCTGCATCCGGCCAAGTATCATCGTGGTTTGCTTGGGCTTGCGCGACGCCACGGGGCGGAGATTGCGACGCATTGCCGGGTGGAAAGCCTCAATCGTACGGCAGAGGGGTTTGACTTGCAGACCTCAAAGGGGCCGGTGCGTGCTGGCCGGGTGGTGCTGGCCACGAATGGCTACACCGGCCCGCTCAGCCCATGGCAGCAGCGGCGCATCATTCCCATCGGGTCCTACATCATCGCGACGGAGGAGCTGCCAGCGGACGTGATGGATCGCCTGATGCCCACCAACCGCATCCTGTCGGACACCCGCAAGCTGGTGTATTACTACCGTCCGTCGCCAGATCGCAAACGCATCCTGTTTGGGGGGCGGGTATCCTTGCGGGAAACCGATCCCCGGCGCACCGGACCCAAGCTGCATGCAGAACTGGTCCGGTTGTTCCCGGAGCTGGCCCAAACCCGCATCAGCCACAGCTGGTCCGGTTTCGTGGGCTACACCTTTGATACGCTGATGCACGCAGGCCAGGAGGACGGATTGTACTACGCGATGGGATATTGCGGTTCGGGTGTGGGCATGGCCAGCTATCTGGGCATGCGGATCGGGCAACAGGCGTCTGACAACCCCGAAGGGATGACGGCGTTCAACAAGATCCCGTTCCAGACCCGCCCGTTCTACACCGGGAACCCGTGGTTTCTGGCACCGTCCGTGCTGGCCTATCGCATCCGGGACCGGTTCGGCATTTAGCGCCCTTTGGCGAAACGCGGGGGCAAGAAGCCCTTACAGCGTCTCGTCCGACAGGAAATCCTCAACCATTGCGGCTGTCCCCTTGGGATCGGTCACGACAAAAAGGTGCCCGTCATCCACCAGTTCCAACCGGGAATTGGGGATCAGATGTGCCAGCATCCTGGCGTTCGCGACATTGATCAGCGGATCATCGGTGCCGGACACAACCAGCGTCGGCTGCTTCAGCCGCCACAGCCACGGCACAGACGTCCAGCCGGTCATCGCCAACAGCTGCATCATGTATCCGGCGTTGGACGATGGCTTCATGCCTGCCGCATGGGCATTGATCAGCGTATCGTCACGCCGGAAGGCGCCGCCATAAATCTCTGCCGCGATGGAACGCATATAGCCCTTGTCGGTATAGCGCCGGACGTTTGCCATTTTGGACAGCACGTTCGGTTTACCAGGCACCATGGTCCAGCCGGAGGAGGTGGAGACAAGGACCAGCCTGCGGCAGATCTTGGGGTACTGCCGCGCAAATTGCTGCGCCAGCCCGCCGCCCCATGACACGCCGGAGACGTCAACCTGATCAATCTCAAGGATCTGCAACAGATGCTTGGACATCCGCGCCAGCGTCGACGGACGATACGGCAGGCTCGGCATCGGAGAGCCGCCGACACCGGGCACGTCAAACAGGATCGCGCGACGGTTCTTCAGTTCCTTCAGAAACGGAAATCCCAGTTCAAGGTTTGCACCAATCCCGTTGAACATCAGCAGCGGCGGCAGGGTGTCGTCCCCGTCCTTGATCGCCACGCGGAGCATCTGGCCCCGGACATCGATCATCTCAACCCGGATGCCTTTGGGCAGCTTGAGTTTGGGTTTTTCCATTGTGTCGTCACGCATCAGGTGGTTCTTCCTTTTGACCGCAGGTTACCGCTTATGGCTCGAATACATAGGTGCCGGGCGCATCACCCAGGGCCGGGTGTTTCTTGCTGCCCGGCTTTTTGGGTGCTGCGACCAGTTTGTCGGATTTCGTTTTCAGCATCTCGCCCCAGTCCAGCCACCAGCTGCCTTCATGCTTGGTGGCTTTCTCGGCCCAATCCTCTGGGTCGGCCTGTTTGGCATCACCCTTCATGTACCACGCCTTGGGATTGCCCGGTGGGTTCAGCAGGCTTTGCAGGTGGCCGGAATTGGACAGGATGAACGTTGTGTTCTTGCCATAGAGCCGGGCTGTTTCGTAGACAGCTTTCCAAGGTGTGATGTGGTCTGTGGTGCCTGCGATGACATAGGTGTCATAGTCCACCTTGGTCATGTCGATCTCATGCCCGCCCACAACCATTTCACCGGGATTGAGGAACGGGTTGGTGTAGATCATATCGAGGAAATCACCATGCAGCCCCGCAGGCAGGCGGGTCGTGTCGGCATTCCAGTACAGAACGTCAAACGCCGGTGGCGCATTGCCCATCAGGTAGTTGTTCACCCAGTAGTTCCAGATCAGATCGTTGGGCCGCATCCAGGCGAACATCTTTGCCATGTCCTGCCCGTCCAACACACCCCGGCTGGACGAGGCCAGCTTGGCCGCTTGAACCGTCTCAGGAGTGACCAAAGCCGCCATGTCATTGTCGGTGGAGGCCATGGTGTCGAGCACGCAGACCGCCAGAATGACAGAGTTGATCTTGTGCGACATGTCCTGCGCGGCCAGCCAGCCCGCGTAGGTCGACAGGGTGATCCCGCCCGAACAAGACCCCATGATGTTGACGGAATCCGAGCCTGTTATCTCCAGCGCGGCGTCGCAGGCCTCATCCAGCGCTTCGATATAGGTGGTCATGTCCCAGTCGCGATGCTCTGCCGTTGGGTTGCGCCAGCTGATGCAATAGGGCTGGATGCCCTGCGCCAGCAGGAATTCGATCATGCTTTTGCCCGGTGCCATGTCGATGGAGTAGTATTTGTTGATCTGTGGCGGCACCACCAGCAGGGGGCGCTTGTGCACCTTGTCGGTGTTGGCCGTGTAGTGGACCAGCTCAATCACCTCATTGCGGAACACCACCTTGCCCGGCGTGATGGCAAGGTTTTCGCCCACCTTGAACTTGGACGTATCAACAGAAGCGGGCAGCCCGCCGTTCTCTGTCAGATCCGTCAGCATGTTCTTGAGGCCGGAGACAGCGCTTTTGCCACCTGTTTCAAACAGTTGCTTCATTGCGGCCGGGTTGGCGAAGAAATTGTTGGAAGGTGACATCGTATCAATGAAGATCGACGTCACCAGCCGCGCGCGTGCGGCGTCCTTGTCCGGCAGGTCCAGTTCTTCGACCGTCTCTGCCAGTTTCTCTGCCCAAGCCAGATAGCTTTGCATGATCCCTTTGGAGAAAACGTTGTTGTTCCAGCCGCTGTCGGCAAACCGCCTGTCCTTGTGGTCCGGGGCGATTTCTGAGGATTGGGTGACAACCTTGGTCAGGTCAGAGGTCAGCGACATCCATTGGTTCATCATCGCCTGGGGTTGGGAGGCCATGGCGCGCATCAGGGTGGTGCCAGCGCTGAACATGTCTTCAGCGCGCAGGCTGACCAATGGGTTCAGTGCCAGTGTGTTTTCCGCTGCGTTTTCCGCGATGTCGCGGGCGTTCTTGGAAATCTTGGATTTGTCGTCGCTCATACCCTGTACCCTCTCTGTCAAACTACGGCGTCTGGTCCGGGGACCAGCATTGCCAGACTTTCGGCAATCAGGGCGGGTTTGTCCGCCCCGTCAATTTCGATCGTGTTTTCGGTCATCATCAGGAACTGGCCATTGCTCTTGCGCTCGAACCCGCTGAGCTTGGAATGCAGGCGGATATTCGCGCCCACCGGAACGGGCGCCAGAAAGCGCACCTTGTCCAATCCATAATTCAGCGCCGCTGCGGTGCCCTGTGGCACCACGCCGATCTCCATCGCCATGGCCGACAGCATCGACAGCGTCAGATAGCCATGGGCCACCGGCCCGCCAAAGGGGCTTTCCTTCTTGGCCCGCTCCACGTCGATGTGGATCCATTGATTGTCGCCCGTGCAATTGGCGAATTCGTTAACCGCTTCCTGTGTCACAACCTGCCAGGAGGATGTGCCCAGAGCCTCACCCACCATGGTGCCCATTTTCGCAAATGTCAGATCACTCATATTTTTGTCTTTCCTGTGGGAGCTTAAGCGCTCATTTCCTTGATGGCAGCATCGCGCAATTCACGGCGCAGAATCTTGCCGACATTGGTCTTTGGCATCTCATCGACAAACCGGATGTGACGCGGTTTCTTGTAGCCCGTGAGTTCCTGCATGCAGAACGCGCGGACATCCTTTTCTGTCAGGTTCGGGTCGGATTTGGTGATGAACAGCATAACCGCCTCACCGCTGCTGCGGTCCGGGACGCCCACGCAGGCGGCTTCATCCACGCCATCACATCCCACGGCAACCGCTTCGATCTCATTGGGGTACACATTGAAACCGGAAACAAGGATCATGTCCTTCTTGCGGTCCACGATCTTGGTAAATCCTCTTTCATCCATGATGCCGATGTCGCCGGATTTGAAATACCCGTCGGGTGTCATCACCTCTGCCGTGGCATCGGGACGTTGCCAGTATCCGGCCATCACCTGCGGGCCGCGAATGGCGATCTCTCCCCGCTCGCCTTGCGGCACGTCATTGCCGTCATCATCGAGAATGCGGATATCCACGTTTGGCATCGGCAGGCCGATGGTGCCAGAGTAGGCATCGGTATCGGTCGGGTTGCAGGTGATGCCGGATGAGGTTTCAGACAGGCCATACCCTTCGCAGATCGGACAGCCGGTAATCTCCAGCCACTTCCTGGCCACGGCTTCCTGAACGGCCATGCCGCCGCCATTGGCGATGCGTAACTGGTCAAAGTCCAGCTTGGCGAAATCGGCATGGTTGGTCAGCCCATTGAACAACGTATTCACGCCCGGAAAGACGTGAAATCTGTACTTGCCGATTTCCTTGATCGTTGCCGCCATGTCGCGCGGATTGGGGATCAGGATGTTCACCCCGCCCGACCGCATCGACAAGAGCGAGCAGGTGATGAAGGCAAAAACGTGATAGAGCGGCAGCGCGCAGATGAAGGTCAACTGCCCTTCGATGGGGCGGCGGTTCAGTCCCGGTTTCATCCACGCCTCTGAAGACAGCAGGTTCGCAATCACCGTGCGGTGCAGCAACACCGCCCCCTTGGACAGCCCCGTGGTCCCACCGGTGTATTGCAGCACCGCCACGTCGTCGGCCGTCACCGCCGGCTTGGTCATCTTCATGCCCGCGCCCATGGTCAGCGCGCGACCCAGCCGGATATGCCCCGGCAACTGGAAAGGGGGGATCGCCTTTCGGACCCGGCGCAGCACGAAGTTTGTGACCAATCCCTTGGGAAAACCCAGCAGATCGCCAACACCTGTTACCACGGTATGGTCGATAGGTGTTTTGTCGATCACCTTGTCGAGGGTTTCGGCAAAGTTCTCGATGATGAAGATCGCTCTGGCCCCGGAATCGCTGAGCTGATGTTCCAATTCGCGTGGGGTATAAAGCGGGTTCACATTCACCGCCACAAAGCCTGCGCGCAGGATACCGGCCAACACGACAGGGTATTGCAGCACATTGGGCATCATGATCGCCACCCGGTCCCCCTGCTGAAGCCCGAGGCTTTGCAGATAGGCTCCTACAGCGCGCGACTTGCGGTCCAGCTCACCATAGGTCAACGCCTTGTCCATAAGGATATAGGCATTGTCGTTGGTGTATTTGGAGAAGCTCTCCTCCAGCAGATCAACGAGCGAGCCATATTGGCCAATATCAACCTCAGCGGGCACGCCGTCAGGGTAGTGTTTGGTCCAGTTTCTGTCCATTACGTCCTCCCAGCGTATCGCTTGTCGCCTCTTTAAACGGGCAGATCTGAGCAACACTGAGGCGCTAAAACCGCGCCCCTTGACCTACGTTACAGAGTTTCGTCAACTGATCAAGCAAGCGCGCAGCGTCAACTTTTAGGGAAGAGTTCCGGTTATGAAGCAGCTAAGTGGGATTGATGCGACGTTTCTGTACATGGAAACAGACCAGACACCGATGCATGTGGCGGGGCTCACGCTGTATGATCTGCCCAAGGGCTTTAAGGGGTCGTTCCACAAGCACTTTACCGACTTCTTCAAGGGGCGCGTGCACCTTATTCCGATCTTCGGCATGAAGTTGGCCAAGGCCATGTGGCAGGTGGATCACCCCGGCTGGGTCGATGCCGGTGAGCTTGATTTCGACTACCATATTCAAAGCGCCAAGCTGCCCAAGCCGGGCAACCGCAAGCAACTTGAAGACATGGTCGCGGCCTTGCATGCAGAGCGGTTGGACCGGAAAAAGCCGCTGTGGCAGTTCACGGTGATTGAAGGGCTCGAAGGGCGACAAGCCGCGCTTTACTCCAAGGTGCACCATGCGGCGGTGGATGGTGGTGCGGGCATGGTGATCACCAAAGCCCTGTACGATGTAACCGACCAACCCCGTGAGGTAGATCCGCCTGAACCCAAGAAACCCACACGCAAGCCCAGCGATCTGGAACGCGCGATCCTGGGGATCAGTGATGTGGCGGCCAACATGGCGCGCCAGCAACTGACGATGATGGAGAACATCCCCAAGATGCTGGGGCAGGTCTCTGACATGGTGGCACCCGTATTGGCGGGCAAAGTCGGCATTCCGCAGCTCTTGGCACCCCGCACGCCTTTCAATGTCACGGTCGAAGCCAAGCGCAGCTATGGCGCGCGGTCCATTTCGCTGAAAGAGGTGAAGGCGATTGGCAAGGCGACCGGTACCAAGCTGAATGATGTGGTGATGGCGATCACCAGCGGCGCCGTGCGGCGTTACCTGACAAAGCGACAAGCGTTGCCCGATGCCGCGCTGGTGGCGTTTGTGCCGATTTCGATGCGTGAAGTCGGCAATTCGGACATCAACAACCAGGTCTTCGGGATGAATGTGCCCATTGCCACGAATTACGGTGACCCGCTGAAACGTCTCAAGAAGATCTCTCAGGAGTCCGGAGCCTCAAAGACGCTTGCGGGCAGTGTGAAAGACGCCGCCCCCAAGGATTTCACGCTGATAGGGGCGCCAACGCTTCTGCCGGGGCTGATGCAGCTCTACGGTGCGACGAAATTGACCGAACATATCCCGCAAGTCGTCAACATGTGCATATCCAACACCCAAGGCCCGCCATTCCCGCTCTATTGCGCCGGGGCAAAGGTCACGGCCCTCTATCCGGTGTCGATTGCCACCCACGGTGTGGGGCTGAACGTGACGGTGCAAAGCTACCTCGACCACCTCGATTTCGGCATCACGGCCGATCACAAAGCCATGCCCGACGCGGATGTCTTTGTGGATATGATCGTCGATGCGTTTGAGGAATTGAAACACGCAGTTGAAAAGGCGGAAGCCGCAAAGAGCGCCTGAACCACGCGCCCGACCGGCTATTTTGCAGATGCAGCACTGTCAATTTTGCTTGCGCAGCATTGTCAGGGTGACCTTACGGATTTGTTGACAGACTTGTTTTAAGCCCTCTCTATGTTGGGACCGAGGCAGAATGTCGCAACAAAAAGGATGCTAAAGTGGTCGAAACAACTGCAATTGCGCCAAGAAAATCGCTCCTCCTGTTGGAAGGGCGCGCCATTCCTGAGCTTTTCGGTTTTGCCGCCGCATTGCCAACCCTGACGGCGCTTGTGCCGCGCGGTGACGGGCAACCGGTGTTGATCCTGCCAGGTCTGACGGCAGGTGACAGTTCGACCGTTTCCATGCGCCGTTTTCTGAAAACCAAGGGCTATCCGACCTATGGCTGGAAGATGGGCCTGAACTTCGGACCACGGCCCGGTGTGGAACAGGGGCTGATTGATCTGGTCGAAAATCTTGCCGACAAATACGACCGCAAGGTCAGCATTGTCGGATGGAGCCTTGGCGGCATCTATGCGCGCCAACTCGGCAAGATGATGCCCAAACTGGTGCGGCAGGTGATCTCAATGGGCAGCCCTTTCGGCGGCAGCCCGCGCGCGACAAATGCCTGGCGGGTGTATGAAATGGCCAGCGGCCAAAGCTCCCATGATGGGGAGCGGCATATGGGCGGTGCGATCTCGGCGCCCGCGCCGGTGCCGTCTACGGCGATCTACAGCAAGACTGACGGCATCTGTGCCTGGCAGAACTGCATTGAGGTGCAGTCTGACATCGCGGAAAACATAGAAGTGCGCGGCAGCCACTGTGGATTGGGTCACCACCCGGCAGCGGTCTATGCGGTTGCAGACCGTCTGGCGCAGCCTGAAGGGGCGTGGAAGCCGTTTGACCGCTCTGGGGTCAAAGGCATGATCTTCCCAAAACCCGAATACCCGGCGTAAAAGGTGCGCTGACACCGGCAATCCGTTGTCAGCATCAAGCCCTCAGCTTTTGTCTTTGCCCGAAAGCTCTGCCACGCTTTCCATGACGCGATCTTTGATCACCTCGAACGTGTCCATGTTGCCCTGACGGACAATCTCAGCCATCTCCGTGGTGGTTTGAAGCGTTGTGTCAAAGGTCTTCTTCGCCAGCTCCATCGGGTTCGCCATCATTTCAGAGGCATCCGCACCGGCAGTCATGTTCTGAACGCCGTCGGAGATTTCTGCCAGTGTCTTTTCCAGCGCCTCGCGTTGCTTGGCCATCAGCGACTGCGCGCTGCCAGAGCTGACCTGCGCGGCGGCCTGCAACGCTTGCAGGTTCTTGCGGTGAAAATCCATCATGTCATTCATGTCCGGACCCGGAATGCTCAGGGATTTTCCAAAGTCCTGAAACATATCCATAAAGGGGTTCTTGCTGCTATCGTCTGCCACGTCGTCTCTCCTTGCTGCGTCGCCCGGATGATCCGGTATTGTATGCTAGAGGCTTGGACGGCTCTATGACAAGAGCAGTCTTTCAATGGCATAGAGCGTGACCCCCACGCAGCCTCCGATGATCATGCCGTTGAACCGGATGTATTGCAGATCGCGCCCCACGTTCACTTCGATCAACTGCAAAAGCTGTTGCATGTCCCAGGCTTTCACCTGCTCGGAGATATAGGTCGAGATGCCGCCCCGCTGTTCCTCCACCAGATTGGAGATGACGATCACCATGCCGTTGTTGATGTCCCGGCGCAGATCAGGTTCATCCGCAAGGCCGGTGCCGATTTCAACCAGCATATCCGTCAGGCGTGCCACCAGCAGGCTATCGTCAGAATGCACATCCTTCAGAATATAGTCTCGCAGCCCGTCCCACATGTTCTCTGCCGCGTCGGCAAGTTCGGGCCGGGACAGGATCACTTGTTTCATCTGCTCAACCTGTTTGGCAAAGCCCTTGGTTCGGCGTGTGCGGTTGATGTAGGAAATCAGGAAATGCTCGAACTCAAGCCGCAGGGGATGATCCTTGTCGTCCTTGATCTCATCCAGCAACTCCGTCGCGGCGCGCACGATGCGGGCCAACACCACGGAATCCGCCCCGATGATGTTGAACAACACCGGCAGTTCGCGCTTCACCTTGGTGCGGATGATCTCAAGCGTGTCTTCATTGTTCAGAAACCGGTGCAGGGCGCGTATCAGATCATCCAGCAGTTTCTGATGGCGGCCCTTCTTGGTGAAGGTCTGAAGAACGTTGCCCAGCAGCGGGGCGATGTCTGTCTTGGAAATCTGGCCGGTCACGCGCTGGCTGGCAAATTGCACCAGGCCTTTTTCATCGACCGCATGCAACAGCTGCGGCACGAACTTCACCACAAAGGCAGCAAGGCTTTGCGATTGCGACCGCAAGGCGAGCCAGTTTGAGATCTCTCCCGCGAAGTCGACTTCCTTCAGTTTGCCTTCAACGGCATCGCGCGCCAGGAAGTTGGTATCAATGAACCGGCCAAGATTGTCTGCGATGCGCGGCTGGTTGTTGGGAATGATCGCAGTATGCGGGAAGGGCAGGTTCATGGGGCGCTTGAACAGGGCCACAACCGCGTACCAGTCCGCAATGCCGCCAATGGTTGCCGCTTCTGCGAAGGCGGCCACAACGCCAAACGCAGGGTAGTGATGTTCCAGCAGTTTCGCGATCACCATCACCACAAAGCAAATGAACAGCACCAGTGTGGCGAGCATCTTGACCCGGTTGAGCTGTCTGAGCTTTTCAATGTCCTGAATGTCTAAGCTGCGCATGCGCTGTCCCGATCCGTGTTGGCATCACCGAGGCCTATCATGGATTGGAGGGGGTCTCAACATGCTGCATTGCAGCATTAAGGTGAGTCGCAGGAGGCGGTTTGATGGTGTTGCTGGCTGGCTATCGAAGCGGTTCTCGAATTTACCAGATATGCGTTGCTTATATAAGTGTCTGAAATATATCAAATATAGCAAAGTTGACGTAATCTCACGCCGCGTCACTTCAGAAAAATGTTGCACTGCAGCATTGGAGATTCCATATACCTCTCATCCCGGGTTGGAAATCAAACGGGACCCACCCATGGCTTAATCGAAGAATGGAGAAATCAAATGACCAAGAAGACAGAAACAACCGCAAAGACCGCAGCTTCCAAAGCAAAAGCGGACGACAACAAAATCACTGACCGCGTTGCAGAAGGCGCACGTGAGTTCGTGATGCGCTCCACGTCCACCGCGAAAGAGCGTGCAGACGGCGTGTACGAGACAACACAGAAATACAACGCAGAGCTGGAAAACATGCTGGTGAAAGCCGCCAAAGGCTACACCAACATCCTCGGCAACATCGCCGAAGCCGCTTTTGTAAACGTGAACCGTGGCATCAACGCCGCCGAGAAACTGGCCGCCAGCAAGTCGCTGTCCGAAGCCATGCAGGTTCAGAATGAATACGTGCGTGAGCAGTCCACATGTTCCCTGAACAACGCCCGCGCCGCAGCTGAATATGTGCGTGAAGTTGTTGCAGAAGGCAGCGAAAACATGCGCGAAACAGCGACCAAAATGTGGAAATCCGACAAAGCTGCATAAGTTTTGCCACATACTACACTCTGGAAAAGGCCCACCTTCAAGGTGGGTCTTTTTTGTTTGAGGTGCCGCCGCCACGGGGGGCGGCGGGATGAGGGTTTTCCACCCTCATACTCCCGAGGTTTTTTGAACCATTTGGAAGAGGGATTGCAGGGCTGCCCGGTGATCTACATCGACACCCAGACATCAAGGTTATAGCGCCCTTCGTCTGACATCTGGTCCAACCAGGTGTTGGCAGCCTCAGCGCCCACATCCTTTTCCTCGGAATAAATCAGCGACAGGGCGCGGCGCACATCCGGCTCCATCCGGCTGCCGTCCCCACAGACATAGATGCGCGCGCCCTGTTCGATCAGCGCCCAGACCCTGTCCCGCTGTTCCCGGATCAGATCCTGCACATAGGTTTTCTTCTTCTCCTGTCGGGAGAAGGCTGTGTGCAATTCCGCAATGCCGTCTTTGGCGCATCCCTCCAACTCGTCGCGATAGATATAGTCCTGATCAGGGTGGCGGCAGCCGAAGAACAACAGGGCGGGACCCAGGTCCTTGCCCTGCGCTTTGAGGGTCGCCCGCTCTTTCAGGAATCCCCGGAAGGGTGCGATGCCGGTGCCGGGCCCGATCATGATCACCGGTATCGCGGGATCATCGGGCAGCCGGAAGCCGTCGCTTGTATCCCGAACGGCCACGTCAATACTGCCGCTCGCAGGCGTCTGGGCCAGATGGTTTGAACACACGCCCTTGAAGTTGCCCCGCCCGGAAATCGCTGGATCATCGACAACGCCGACCGTGATGGAGCATTGGCTTGCGTCATCCAGTGGCGAGGATGAGATCGAGTAGTACCGCGGTGTCAGCATCGGCATCAATTCAAGGAAGACCCCAAATGGCAACTCGCAGGCTTCGAAATCTTCCAGGATATCCAGAACAGACAGGCGTTTTTGCTGGACCTTGGCCTTGTAGTCGTCCTCGGCCAGCGCCTTGAGTTTTGGACCGGAATGCGGACATTCGGTATAGCGAACCAACGTCGCCACGTCCCTGCGGGAGGCGACCGATTGCAGCTCCAGCATCTGTGCCAGAAGCCGGTGCACGGACAGGGGCTTGTCGACCGGCAATTGGCTGTGATCATCCGCGCTGGATTGGATGCGGATCTGGGCATCGGCGGAAAAGCCGAACCGTTTCAGCACCCGTTCGACAAGGGCGTTGCCATTGACCGGCACCACGCTGAGGTGATCACCGGTGCGATAGGTCATGCCATCTGGCAATGCCACCTCGATGTGCCGCGTCGACCGGCCCGATGCCGCGGTATTCTGCAATTCGCGGTTGGTCAGGACGGTTGTTGGCGCTGCCCCGGCCTGCTGCGTGACGGGATTGCTGTCAAGCGCGCTGAGCCGTTCCACCTGATAGAGCGGTGGCGCTTCGCCTGCATCCGCGAGGTCGAGCGAGAAGGTCTCAGCCAGCGCGGGCCAGACGCTCTTGGCCCAGGCATCAAACTGTTCATCAATGTCGTCGCGCGCATCGCCTTCCGCGCGGGCGGTGAAGCGCGTACCGCCCAACCGCTCCAGCGCGTCGTCGATCTGCCGTGGCGTGGCTTGAAAGGTTGCTGCCCAATCGCTGTGGCCGCAGCCGAAGACGCCATACTGCACCCCCGCCGCCGCGCCCGGTTCGGCGGTTTCGAGCCACTTCACGAACTTGACGGCATTGTCCGGCGGCGCGCCGTTGTAGGACGCACAAGCGATCAAAACCGCGCCAGTGGTGGGCAGCTTGCCTGCATAGCTGTCCATGTCGGACATGGTCACGTCAAAGCCGTTGGCCTCTGCCGCGCGGGACAGGTCGCGGGCATAATCCTCCGTCGTGCCAAGGTTGGAGCCATAGAGCACCAGCGCAGGTTTGCCATGTCCGGGGCGGTTTGCCGTGTCGTTCAGACCGCCCGCAGCACCTTCGGCTTCGGGCGCGGAGCCGGGCACCAGATTGGAGCGCTGGATGTCTTTGCGCAGCCGCACTTTCATCCGCAGGCCATCGGGTTTGATGGACAGGCTTTCCTTCAGTTTGAACTGCCACTTTTCGTGGTCGATCAATTCGAACCGCTGAAGGATCATGCCAATGACCAGCACCGCCTCCTGCATGGCGAATTGCCGCCCGATACAGGCGCGCTGGCCGTTGCCGAAGGGTTTGTAGGCGTTCACGGGACGCGAAGCGACCGCATCGCGGTGGAAGTTGTCGGGATTGAAATCCTCGGCGTCTTCGCCCCAGACCGTCTTGTCCCGGTGCAGCATCAGGGACAGCACCGTCGTGAAGGTCCGCTCCTTGAGCTTGTATTTCCCGCCGATGATTTCGTCCTTGTAGGGATAGACGGAGAAGGCCGGCGCCGTGGGCCAGAGGCGGAGTGCCTCCAGCAGGATCTGGTTGACGTAGGTGAGCTGATTGACCTGCTTGAGCGTCGGCTGCACTGACACATCGCGACCCAGCACCTGATCCACCTCCGCATAGGCTTTTTCCAGCACATCCGGGTGGTTCATCAGGAAATAGAGCGTGAAGGACATCAGGCCTGATGTCGTCTCATGGCCCGCAATGAGGAAGGTGTTGATCTGAAAGCGGATATTCTCATCCGAGAGGCTTTCGCCCGTGACCTTGTCCACCCCGTCGAGCATGTAGTTCAGCAGATCCTTCTCCGCCCGCGCGCCGCTGCGCCCGCGCCGTTCTGCGATGATGTCATCGACGAGCTTGTTCATGTAGCCCACGTCTTTTTCCATCGCCGCCAGACGTTTTTTAAGCAACTGCTGCTCGAACGGCAGGCCCCGCTGCATCATGCAGGTTTCCAGCGTGCTGGTCAGTGCGTCGATGAAAGGGTGATAATCCTGCCGGTAGAAGGAGTTGAACCGGTAGTTGAAGCCACAAATGCCGATGGTATCGAGCGCGACAGCGGTCATGTCATGCACGATGTCGATGTCATCATCGCTGTTCAGCCGTTCCCATTTGAGACAAAGCTGCCCGGCCACGTCCAGCATCATCGGGAAATAGTTGCTCATCGCCTGACGGGAAAAGGTGGGAAGCAGGATGTTGTGCGCCTTGCCCCAGTTTTCTTCCTGGGTGTCGCCCGTGAACAGACCGTCACCGCCAATCGCCCGCACCCGGCGCAGCGATCCGCGCACGGCTTTGTCAAACCGGCTTTCGTCGCATAGCTCTTCCACATATTCATGGCCGGATGCGACCACCAACGGGGTGCCCATCATGTCCATCCGGAAAATCGGCCCCAACTCGCGGGTGAGCTGCATCAGGCTTTGAAGGGGCTGATCCTTGTCGACGGACAATATGTTCCCCACAACAGGTTTCTTGTCGGGCATCGGGATGCGTTCAAGTTTGACCTGCTCTGACATTGGGGATCTCCTCTACATTCCCGCGACAATAGACGTTCAGTCGACAAGGAAACGGTGTGCTGAGTCAACCAACATGCGCCAGACCGGGCAAAGGGATGGAGACCGCCCAGTGCGCCGACGTGTGGATTCCCGGTGACTGCCGGCCTTACGGATCGGACGCCGGACATGATGTGTCATCGGTTCAATCCAGCGCTACAGGGGCAGTTTTTTCAGCTTATTTGCTTGTTTCCGCCATCGGATGGCGTGCATCTGGGGGGGAGCGCAGCGCCCAGATGATCAGGTGACGCGCGGACGTTGGCGATCACGCTGTGCCCTCGAACCGTCATCGTGCAAGGATGCTGCTTCCGTTACGTCAGCGCGGTCGCGGTTGGGGCCGGACCCTCTCCACCGCCGCATTTGTCGTTCAATGGCTGGAATTATGCAGGCGTGGCGGGCAGTGTGTGTCAGGGCAGGCGCAGGCGAAACGCGCACCCTTCAGAGCAGGAGAGGCGTGTGACTGAGAAATCCGTCGCGGAATCCCAGAAAGACATCGCTGCGCGCCGCGCGCGGGGTGAATTTGTGCGCGGTGTCAGCGGATTTCGGTCCGTCCTTGGTGAAGACCCGGACTTTCCGGCCGAACCGGGTCGCTATCACCTTTTTGTCGCCCTCAATTGCCCGTGGTGCCACCGCGTCACCCTTGCCCGGAGCATGCTGGGATTGCAGGGCAGCGTCACAATGGATGTGGCCTTCCCCAGCCGCACCACCGAAGAGGATCCGGTTGCGCCGAACCGGTGGGAGTTCAATCCGGCCCGCATCGCATCGCTGACGCGCGCCCCCCTGCCGGAATGCACTGATGAGACAGGCACCGGGCAGAACCTGCGTCTGGTCAAGCAGATCTATGATCTTGAGGGGTCTGATGAGGCGTCCGTCCCGGTCTTGTATGACAAGAAAACCAAGCGGATCGTGACCAATGAAAGCGCTGAGATCGTTCGCATGTTTGATGCGCAGGCAGAGGGTCTGGAGCGTTCTCTTGAAGGCAAGGATCGCCCCCGTTTGTACCCTGCCGGCGCGGAACATGAGACGTTGCGCAAAGACATCGATGAATTGAACGAATTGATCTACGTCGGGATCAACAACGGTGCCTACAAAGCAGGTTTCTCATCTGACCAGTCCGTTTATGAAGCGGCGTTTGCGTTGTAATTTGACACGCTCGAAACGCTGGAAGCACGGCTGGCCGCAGATGGGCGCCTGTTCCTGACCGGCTCAACGTTTACCGAAGCCGACCTGCGGCTATTCCCAACGCTCTATCGACATGACCCGGTGTATTATCTGCGCATGAAACTGAACGGGGCGCGGATTTTGGACTATCCAAACCTGTGGCGCTGGCTCTGCCGCGTCTATGCCTTGCCGGGCGTCGCGGAGAGCAACGCTCTGGTCCATTGCCGTCAGGGGTATTTCGGGCGGTCCTGGAACAATGTGATCCCGCTCGGCCCGCTTTACCCGATGAGCTATCCGGAGGCCTATCTGCATCCAGAGCTGGCGCGGTAAGCTGTTTGGCAGCCAGAACCGGGTTCAATCTGCCACAAACCGCAGGACCGTATTGGCGGTATCCTCTGGCGACATCAGAACATATCCGCCCGGAACCTCCTGATATGGCGCGCCTGACTGCGCCAAGTACCCAAAAAGCACTTCCGGGTCGGACATGCGCAGGTCCATGCCCGCAATGAAGGGTGATGCGTCTTCATTTGCGCATTCCGGCAATGCCCCGACAAAACGGCTGAAGGCCGTCGGTGAAAACACACGGATGACGCCGTTAGCGGTCTTGCACGCAAACCCGCCTTCAAGCGCTTGGAAGCCGTCATAGAGGCCCGCAAACCGTGCTTTCAGTTCCGGCTGAATGCTGGGTGACGCCACGATATTGATCGCACTGATTCCGGTTACCCTGTTCGGATGCGACAGCCACTCCGGCACATAGATCAGTTCGGGGCGGTGCTGTTGGCACAGGAAAAACGACAAGCGGGGAAATCTCTGGTCTGGCAGCAGGGCGAGCGTGGTTTTCGTGCGATCGGCCGTGCCGTCGGGCAAGGTGACAACCCGCCCGAATTCCAGATGGCCCGCCACGTCAAAACCAGCTCCCGCCGCGCGCATGGCATCTGCTTGCGCATCTGTGCTGTGCAAGGCTGTCAGGGCCACGCCTTCGCGCTGTTGCAGATGCGCATGGACATGCCTGCCAAAGCGAAAATCGCCTGCGGGGTTCTTATCAATAAGGGTGTCATCATAGATCCCCATGATTTCCAGCAGGCAGCCGTCAAACATCGCCAGACTGGTGCTGGTGCCCCAGGGATGTCTGCCGATCGGCGTCATGTTGAAACCAAGCGCAATCAGGTGGTTGCGCAGACCGTTGATGTCCCGTGTCGCCAGAAGCGGATGGTCAATGCCAAAGGCTGCATTCATGGGGCAGAACCCGCAGGGGTGAAACGAACGCGCGCGGTGCCGCGCATCATTGCTTTCTGGCCCGCGATCAACGTGCCCTCGGGCACGTCCTCCAGCACAATTGCCCCGGCGCCGATGTTGGCCGCGGCACCAATGGTGATGCCACCCAGCAGGATTGCACCCGCACCAATTACGGCGCCACGTTTGACATGAGGGTGCCGCTTAGGGCCACTCTTGCTCAAGGTGCTGCCAAGCGTAACGTTGTGCCAGATGGAGACGTCCTCTTCGATGACGCTTGTCTCGCCCGCGACAAACCCCAATCCGTGGTCGAGCCACAACCCTGCGCCAAACCGGGCGGCAGGGTGGATGTCGGTATCCAATGCCCGCCCGCATATGGCAGAGACAGCCCGTGCCCGCGTGGTATCGCCATCGGTCCAGACCTTGTGCGCCACCCGGTGGGCCATGATGGCTTGGGCGCCACGCGCAAACAGACAGGTCGCCGCCGCACCGCCCGGTTCAACATTTCTGCGTGCGGCTTCCGCGATGTCATGGACAGATAGGTCTGCCAAAACCGGGTCCCCACGGTAGGTGTCGGCAACTGTTTTGCCGATCTGCGCGTTGCCCGTCAGGTGTCTGAAAACCGCGCCTGCCAAGGTCGGGAAGTCGGAAAATGGCCCAAGGTCGAGAATGGCTTTGGCCTGTGGGTCTGCCTCCAGCAAGGCTTTCACATCATCAACAAGCTGCATCATTCCTCCTAGGAGACATACCCGAAGGCAATCCTTGGTTTTGGCGCGCTGTCCAGCCAGACGCTTTTTGCGGAGGTGTATTCCATCAATGCGTCGGTCCCGCTGGACCGCCCAAAGCCGGAATTCAAGGACCCTCCGAAAGGAGAAGAGACGTGAATGGCCTTGTAGCTGTTGATCCAGAAGGTGCCCGCACGCACCGCATCCGCCATCCGGTGGGCCCGCCCCACATCAGCAGTCCACACCGCGCCCGCCAAACCGAATGCGGTATCATTTGCAAGGGCGATGGCCTCCTCTTCATCCTCAAAGGGAATGGTGGTTACGACCGGTCCAAAGATTTCCTCCTGCGCGGTTTTCGCGGTGTTGGAGAGGCCGTTCAATACGGTCGGCGCAACGAAGTAGCCCTGTTCTTGGTGATCTGACCGTGACAGCACGTCTGCACCCGCATCGCGGGCGGCGGCAATCATGCCGGTCACATGTGCATATTGCCTGGCATTGCTGATCGGGCCGATCTCCGTTGCCTCGTCCAGCGGATCACCCAGTTTGATGCTGTTCATCCCGCGCTCCAGCATCTCAACCAGTGGGGCATGAATTGATTTGTGCACCAACAACCGCGACCCCGCGACGCAGCTTTGTCCGGCGCCAGAGAAGATGGCGGCCTGCGCCCCGAGGCAGGCATGTTCAAGGTTGGCGTCGTCAAAGACGATATTCGCGGATTTCCCGCCCAGTTCCAGAACCGATGGTTTCAGCGCGGCCGATGCCGCTGTGGCGACCCGGCGTCCGGTTTCCGGAGAACCAACAAAGACCACCTTGCGCACAGCGGGATGTTTGATCGCCGCTTCGCCACAGGTGGGGCCAAGACCGCACAGCACGTTCACCAATCCGCGTGGCAGGCCAGCGCCCTCGGCCAGTTTCACCAGAGCAACGGTTGTGACCGGTGTCAGTTCACTTGGTTTGATCACAACCCCGTTGCCCGTCGCAATCGCGGGAGCAATCTGCCAGCCGCCTGTAAAGATCGGTGCGTTCCATGGTGTGATCTGGAACACCACGCCAAGGGGTTCACGGATGGTATAGTTCAGATGCCCGGAGGGCACCGGGATCACCTCCCCGTGCAGTTTGTCTGCCCAGCCGGCGTAATAGGCAAACATCTCTGCCACCTTGGCGACCTCAACCCGGCAATCGCGGATGGGTTTGCCTGCGATGATCGCTTCTATGGTCGAAAGGGGGGCGATATGGGCCAGAACCGCGCGGGAGATATCCTGCATGATCTGTCCCCGCGCCGCGGCTGACATGCCCTTGGCCCACCCCTGTTGCGCGGTCTGCGCCGTGGCACAGGCGTGCAAGGCCAGATCAACATCGGCATCGGGGTAGGTACATAGAACCTCTTCGGTGAAGGGGTCCGTCAATGTGATCTCCGCGCCCGCGCCATCACACAGCGCGCCGTTGATCAGCGATTGCGGGACTGCGCCCAACCCAACGGCAGCCATGGCTTCGTGCAAAGCCTTCTTGCGGTCATCCATGCGTCTGGCCTTTCTCGTTATACCCGACAATTGCGTTGAAATCGGCCTCATCGGGAATGTGTTCAGATCCGCGCAGCCACAGATCGGCAATGCGATCAAAGCCCGCCAGATCGACACCTGACGTCTTGGCTAGCTTCAGAGCCAAACCTACATCCTTGCGCATCAAACCCATGGTGAAGCCGGAATCAAAGGCGTCATTGAGAACCCATTTGGGGAAATTGACTTCGCTCACCCCGCTGCGACCTGACCCGGCGTTGATCCCTTCGAGAAGGTCATCGGCACGCACACCTGCTGCTGCGCCAAGACGTACCGCTTCGGCGACCAGCACAAGGTTGGCGGCACATAGCATGTTGTTGACGATCTTTGCGGCATGCCCTGCACCCGACCCTCCGACAACCACTGTCTTGGACGTCAGGATGTCCAGAACCGGGCGAAGCTTTTCGATGGCGGTGGCGTCTCCGCCCAGCAGCATTGTCATGGTTCCGGTGTTGGCCGCCGCAGGTCCACCGCTGACCGGCCCGTCCACAAAGCCAAACCCGTGTTCTTTCCCAAGCGCCGCCATTGCCTGAGATGTGCCGGGTTCCGATGTTGACGTGTCCAGAACCACAGCTCGCTGCGCCAGATGTGGCGCAATTTCTGCCATGACGCTTTCAACAATGGATGCCTTGGGCAAGGACAAGATCACGATCTCAACCGCCTTCGCGACCTCTGCTTCCGATGATGTGACCTCTGCTCCGGCGGTCTGCATGTCCTCGCGTATCGTGGGGCTCGGGTCATAACAGACCAATCCACATCCGCTGGACAACATGTGGCGCGCCATGCCGCCGCCCATGTTTCCACATCCAATCAGTCCAATCTGCACGCCGCTGCTCCGTCATCTGTTCTTGACTGACAGCACTATGCACACAGTGGCGCGGGCGTGAAGCACCGGGATGAACAACCGGCACAGGCCGGGGTGCGATGATCATGGGTCCGGGCGCGGCGAGATGGCAGGCCCCAAGCGCCGATCTCCCTTGGCTTAGCGGCCTGCCTAATTACTAAACGCTTTTTGGTGATGTGCTGATTTTATGAGCGGTCATTCGCGGCTCAATGACTGAAAAGTCGCAATTGACTCCAGCGTCCTGCGAATTCTGCCTACCAATTCATCGGGTCCTTTGTGGATCCAGCAAACTAGAATGCGCGATGGTGCAGGCCTAGCAACCAAATTCACCATCGCACACCGCAATAGATGCGTGTTGCCGGATATGGGGTGTTCTGATCTCCCATGCAAGGCTGTCGCGCGTCGCAACAAGGAAACTGCGATGTCACCAAAACTCATGAAAACCTCCGCTGCGGCCCTTTTGATCGCCAGCGCCGCCCCCGCATTTGCCGATTGCCCCGTCAAAGTGGGCATTCTGCATTCCCTGTCCGGCACCATGGCAATCTCTGAAACGACGCTCAAAGACACAATGGAGATGCTTGTAGAACAGCAAAACGCCAAGGGCGGCGTGCTGGGCTGCCAGTTGGAAGCCGTTGTCGTTGATCCCGCCTCCGACTGGCCGCTCTTTGCCGAAAAAGCGCGTGAACTACTGACGGTGCATGAGGTTGACGTGATCTTTGGCAACTGGACGTCCGTGTCGCGCAAATCTGTGCTGCCCGTGATCGAGGAACTGAACGGCCTGCTGTTCTACCCGGTGCAATATGAGGGCGAGGAAAGCTCCAAGAACGTCTTCTACACTGGTGCCGCCCCGAACCAGCAGGCCATCCCGGCCACGGATTACTTCCTCGAAGAACTGGAAGTAGAGAAATTCGCGCTGCTTGGCACGGATTATGTCTATCCCCGGACGACCAACAACATTCTGGAATCCTACTTGCAGCAAAAAGGGATCGCCAAGGACGATATCTTTGTGAACTACACGCCCTTTGGTCATTCTGACTGGTCCAAGATCGTAGCGGACGTTGTGGCGCTGGGCGCGGACGGGAAGAAGGTTGGCGTAATTTCCACCATCAACGGCGATGCAAATGTCGGGTTTTACAAGGAACTGGCAGCGGCTGGCATTTCCGCGGATGATATCCCCGTTGTCGCCTTCTCTGTTGGAGAGGAAGAACTGTCTGGTCTCGATACCACCAATCTGGTGGGTCATCTGGCGGCGTGGAACTACTTCCAGTCTGCCGACAGTGACGCCAATGAAGCCTGGATCGCCGCGTGGAAAGAGCGCATGGGCGAAGACCGTGTGACCAACGATCCCATGGAAGCGCATTACATCGGCTTCAACATGTGGGTGAATGCGGCAGAGGCAGCGGGATCCACAGAAGTGGATGCGGTGCGCGAAGCGATGTACGGGCAGGAGTTCCCGAACCTGACCGGCGGTACGGCGGTCATGCTGCCGAACCATCACCTGTCAAAGCCTGTCCTGATCGGTGAGATCCAGGAAGACGGCCAGTTCGACATCATCTCCCAGACCGAAGAAGTGCCGGGGGATGCGTGGACGGATTACCTGCCTGAATCTGCGGTGCTTGTCTCCGATTGGAAAGACCTCGGGTGTGGCATGTACAACACCAGTTCTTCGACCTGCGTGCAGATCAAGTCGAACTACTAAACGACGTCTCAAGACAGCCGGGGCGGGCAATCGCCCCGGTATTGAGGTCAAAGGAATACCCTGATGTTGCTGCTGCTCCGGCGTTTGGTCGCCTGTCTTTTTGTATGCGTTTCCCTAGCTTTGCCTGCATCCGCGCAGCAGTCCGACACGCCCATCCAGTTGCTGCTTCAGCAATTCGGGCCGGAGATCCAGAAATCATCGCGCAAGTCCATTGGCCCGGCCATCGACGCGCTTGCAAACAGCGGCCTTCCGGACGCTCAGGTGGTGCTGGAGCGGTGGCAAGCCAAGGACATGTGGTTTGAAAAAGAGACGGGCCTGTTTGTTTTTGGGGCCAAGGCCGATGGCGGTGCGCTGACGCTTTTTGACGTGGCTGGCGGCTTGGAAATCGGCACCGCGCCGCGGAAATCCTACAAACAGCTGAAACCCAACTCAGGCATTCGTGGCATGATCGCCTCCGCTCTGGTGCAGTTCCAGCTTAACGATCCGGACCCGGTGACCCGTCAAAGGGCGCTGACAGCGATTGAGCGGGATGCCGAAGCGACCCATTTGGCCGCCCTTCGTGCGTCGATTGATGTGGAAACCGATGCGGCGCTAAAGGCCCGCAAGGCCCGTTTGGAACGGCTGCTCACGATCCGGTTTGCCGAAGAAGATGCAGAGCGTATTGCCGCCATCGAAGGATTTTCAGGCGATCTGAGTGTTGATCTGCGTGCCGCGCTGAACCCGCTGGTGCAAACCCGTCTGGACGTCGCGCAGAGCCTGCCCGAAGGTGCGATGCAAGTTGACGTGGGAGAGGGGCTGTCACCTGATGCAGCCTACGCCCTGCTGACCGCCCAGAACCTCGCCCCGCCCCGCACAGACCCCGACATGCTGCGCGCTGCCCTGATTAAGAACATCGATGGCGACCAGATTGCGGGCATTCAGGTCGCCACGCTTGATACCGATGACGCCCGTGCCGCCGTTTACGCAACCCTGGCGCAGAGTGGCGCTGTACCCCCGCTGGTGACCGATGAAGACGTGGCGACGACACTTGAGCGTTTTGTCTTCTTCGAGGTTTTTGTAGGGGCACCTGTCCCGGTTGCTTTGGCGGCTCAAACCGCGCTGAAGGATATCGAAGCCAAACTTGCAATGAGCCAGACCGTTGATCTGGCATTGGATGGCCTCTCCCTCGCCTCGATCTACTTTCTGGCGGCCATTGGGTTGGCGATCACCTTTGGCGTGATGGGCGTGATCAACATGGCCCATGGAGAGTTCATCATGATGGGCGCCTATACGGGCTACGTCGTGCAGTTGTTCGTGCCGGATTATACCCTGTCGATCCTGCTTGCCATTCCGCTGGCTTTTGCCGTGACCTTTGCCGCCGGTGTGGTGATGGAGCGGCTGGTGATCCGCTGGCTCTACCATCGCCCCCTCGAAACGCTGCTGGCCACCTTCGGTGTGTCCATTGCCTTGCAACAACTGGCCAAGAACATCTTCGGCACGCAAGCGCGACCCCTGACGGCCCCCGGTTGGCTGGACGGCTCACTGGTCATCAACGACGTGATCGCCATCAGCTATATCCGCATCGCGATCTTCGTGCTCGCGCTGATTTTCCTTGCGCTGTTCCTGTTCGTGATGAACCGCACGCGATTGGGGCTGGAAGTGCGCGCGGCCACGCAAAACCCGCGTATGGCGGCCTCCATGGGCATCAACCCGGACCGCATCAACTTGCTGACCTTCGGCTTTGGGTCCGGCATCGCGGGGATCGCCGGGGTCGCCATCGGGCTTTATGCAAAAGTCACTTCCGAAATGGGCGCGGATTACATCGTTCAAAGCTTCATGACCGTGGTCGTCGGGGGCGTCGGCAACATCTGGGGCACATTGCTGGGCGCGACATTGGTCGGCACGCTGCAAAAAGGGATCGAGTGGTTGAACCCCTCCAATACGCTTGCCGCGCAGACCTATATGATCCTCTTTATCATCCTGTTCATACAGTTCCGGCCGCGCGGCATCATCGCGCTCAAAGGCCGGGCGGCGGAGGCTTGAGATGACGGATCTGGCCCTGACACCCCCCCGCCGCGCTTTTGCGCTGCGCCACCCCTCCGCGGTGATCTTCATCGGCATTCTGGCGCTGTTTACGATAGGCGTCACGGTTCTGGCGGAAGGATTTGGCATCGGCGTGATCTCAACCAGCTTTGTCAAAACGCTGGGCAAAACCCTGTGTCTGTGCCTTGTCGCGCTGGCGATGGACCTTGTCTGGGGCTATTGCGGGATCCTGTCGCTGGGCCATATGGCGTTCTTTGGCATCGGTGGCTACGCGATTGGCATGTGGCTGATGTACGCCCGCACAGAGATCATCGTGCAGACCAGCCTTGCCGCAGCCCCATTGCCGCCCACACCGCAAGAGATCTCTGACGGCATTGCGGCACAGATTTTCGGCGTGGTGGGGGCATCGGAGTTCCCGCCGATCTGGGCGTTTGCCCATTCCTTGCCCTTGCAGCTGGCCGCTGTGGTTCTGGTGCCCGGCCTCTTGGCGTTGATCTTCGGTTGGCTGGCGTTCCGCAGCCGGGTGACAGGCGTCTACCTGTCGATCCTGACGCAGGCGATGACGCTGGCCCTGTCGCTGTATCTGTTTCAGAACGACTCCGGTCTGCGTGGCAACAACGGGTTGTCCGGCCTGCAAAACCTCCCCGGTCTGGGAGATGTGCCGCAATCCACGATTTCCATCCTGTTTTTCTGGGCTTCTGCGCTGGCCTTGGGGTTGGGCTATCTTATGTGCGCCTGGGTCGTCTCGGGCAAATTCGGCTCTGTCATCCGCGCCATTCGGGATGATGAAGCGCGCGTGCGGTTTCTGGGGTATTCGGTTGAAGCTTACAAACTGTTCATCTTCACCATCACTGCTGTGATCGCAGGCATTGCCGGCGCGCTCTACTATCCGCAGGCGGGTATCATCAACCCGGCGGAGATTGCGCCTATTGCTTCCATCTACCTCGCCGTATGGGTCGCGATTGGCGGGCGGGGCAGGCTCTATGGCGCTGTCATCGGGGCGGCATTCGTCTCGCTCTTGTCGACATGGTTCACGGGCGGGCAGGCACCCGACATCAACCTGGGTTTCTACACGGTGCAATGGGTGGACTGGTGGACGATCCTGTTGGGGCTGTCCTTTGTGGGCGTGACCCTTTTTGCCCCGCGCGGCATTGGCGGGCTGTTTGATCTGGTCGCAGCGCGCCGGATGCCGAACCGCCATGGGCAGGACCTCGGCCCAGACGCCGGAGCGCTGCGCGAAAAGGAGGCGGACAGATGAGCACACTTTTGGAAGTCTCAGGCGTTTCCGTGTCGTTTGATGGGTTCAAGGCCATCAACAACCTGTCATTCCAGATCGATGAGGCTGAGATGCGCGCAGTCATTGGGCCGAACGGCGCGGGCAAGACCACCTTCATGGACATCATCACCGGCAAAACCCGCCCGAACGATGGCCGGGTGATCTGGGGGGAGAAGTCTGTTTCCCTTCTGTCCATGTCGGAAAGCCAGATCGCGCAAGCCGGGATCGGGCGGAAATTCCAGCGTCCCACGGTATTTGAAGACCAAAGCGTGGCCGATAACCTGATGCTGGCGCTGAAAAAGAAACGCGGGCCTCTGGCTGTGCTGCGCTTTCGCGCGTCAGAGGCCGATCGCGCGGCGGTCGCGGATCTTGCTGAACAGATCGGGTTGGCCGCCGCGCTGCATCGCAAATCAGGAGAGCTGTCACACGGTCAAAAGCAATGGCTGGAGATCGGCATGCTGCTGGCCCAGGAACCGCGCCTGCTTTTGGTGGATGAACCTGCTGCGGGCATGACGGCCGCGGAGCGCGAACACACCACGGCGTTGTTGGTGGAAGCCGCCAAGACCCGTGCGGTGGTCGTGGTGGAGCATGATATGGAATTCGTGCGCCGTCTGGGCTGCAAAGTGACGGTGCTGCACGAAGGATCGGTGCTGGCTGAAGGCAGCCTTGATCATGTAACGGCGGATGAAAAAGTGATTGAGGTATACCTTGGCCGATAACCTGCTCACCCTCAGCGATCTGACGCTGCATTATGGCAGCAGCCAGATCCTCAACGGCATTGATCTGACTGCGCAGATTGGTGAAGTCACCTGCGTGATGGGCACGAATGGCGTGGGCAAGACAAGCCTGCTCAAAGCCATGTCAGGCACTCATCCGATCAGCGGCGGATCCTACGTGCTGGATGGTCAAAGCATCACCCGCGCACAGGCCCACGTTCTTGCCAAACGCGGCGTCGCCTACGTGCCGCAGGGTCGTGAGATATTCCCGTTCCTGACCGTGCAGGAAAACCTTGAAACCGGCTTTGCCTGCCTTGACCGGGGAGAGCGAGAGATACCGTCAGAGATTTTCGAGCTGTTCCCCATCCTCAAGCAATTCCTGAGCCGTCGAGGCGGGGATCTGTCTGGTGGTCAGCAACAGCAACTCGCCATTGCGCGGGCGTTGATCACCCGGCCAAAACTGCTGTTGCTGGATGAGCCCACAGAAGGCATCCAGCCCAACATCATCACCCACATCGGAGAGGTCATTGGCGAGTTGCGCCAACAGGGACAAATGGCGATTGTGCTGGTGGAGCAATACCTCGACTTTGCATATGGGCTGGGCGACAGATTTGCAGTTCTTGAACGGGGCAGGTGCATTCTTCAGGGCGCAAAGTCCGAGATTTCCTCTGATCAGTTGCAACAGGCCGTTTCGATCTGAACACCCACACGCGCCATCCCAACAGTGCCCAGCAATGTGGCAGTGCGCGGAAACTGTCATTGGCCAGCGGAAAAAGAGTGTTGAGCGTTTGTCATACCAATCCAGACATGGTTGCTTGATCAGATGAAGAAACCCAGCCCTGATCGAACGGCCTTGCGCAGCGCCGCTGCTGGCTATCTGGCGCAGATATACCCGGACCGGGATGCGGATGCGCTTGCCGCAGAAGTCATCGCGGGGTTCTGGCCCACAGGTACGCACCATCGCAAACGCAAGCGGCAGCCGGGCAATGCGCTGTGGTCGCAGGACGACGCGCTGCTGATCACCTATGGCAATTCGATCATCGATGGGGTGCACAAGCCCCTCGATCTGCTGAATGACTTTCTGCATCGCTACATGGAAGGGGTGGTCAACGGCGTTCATATCCTGCCGTTCTTCCCCTTCACCTCTGACGATGGATTTGCGGTTGCGGATTTTCGGGTGGTGAACCCGCAGTTGGGCGATTGGCCCGACATCAACCGCATTGCGGGTGAGTTCAAGCTGATGTCTGATCTGGTGCTCAATCACGTCTCAAGCCAGGGCCAGTGGTTCAACGATTACCGTCAGGGCAAAGCGCCCTATGACGGGTACTTTTTCGAAGCCTCTCCTGAGGATGACCTTGAAATGGTCGTGCGCCCGCGCACAACGCCGCTCCTGCAACCGGTGGAAACATCGAAAGGTCTGCGCCATGTCTGGTGCACCTTCAGCCATGACCAGATCGACCTTGATTTCAGAAACCCGCAGGTGCTGTTGGAGTTTCTCCGCATCATCCGGCTGCATATGGATAACGGCATTCAGATCATCCGGCTGGATGCTGTGGCCTTTGTCTGGAAGGAGATTGGGACACCCTCGATCCATCTGCCGCAGACCCATGCCATTGTGAAACTGCTGCGCCTGCTGTGTGATTTCGCGGTGGAACCTGTGGTGCTGGTTACCGAAACCAACGTGCCCAAGGCCGAGAACCTCAGCTATTTCGGTCAGCGGGACGAGGCGCATGTGATCTACAACTTCCCCCTGCCGCCCCTTGTGTTGCACGCGATGCTGTCAGGCACGGCCCGGCATTTGGTGAAATGGCAGCGCGCGATGCCGCCGGCACCTTTGGGATGTGCCTACCTCAATTTCACCGCCAGCCATGACGGTATTGGCATGCGTCCCGCAGAGGGGTTGCTGTCAGATCAGGATCAGCAAGACGTCATCGACACGCTCAAGCGGATCGGCGGTCTGGTGTCCATGCGCGCCCTGCCCAATGGAGGGGAGGCGCCTTATGAGTTGAACACGACCTTCTTTGATGCGCTCAGCGAAACACTGGCTGGCCCGGATGATCTACATCTTGAGCGCTTCCTGTGTTCGCAAACCATCGTGATGTCGCTGGAGGGTATTCCGGCGTTCTATATCCACTCCATGCTGGCCACTCCGAACGATCATGACAGTGTCGAAAAGCGGGGGATGAACCGGGCGATCAACCGTCACCGCTGGAATTACAACGACCTGCGCGATCAACTTGCACGCCCGGATTCCATCCACACCCGCGTTATGGCTGGCCTGCGCAGCCGTCTGGAGACACGCAAAGGGCAGGCAGCGTTCCACCCGAATGCGACCCAATTCACGCTCCATGTCGGGGATGACCGCATCTTTGGCCTGTGGCGGCAAAGCCTTGACCGTCGCCAATCCATCTTTGCCCTTCATAACGTAAGCGCGGAGGAGATCGCGTTGTCCTCAACCGTCCTGAACCTGATCGCTGATGAAGACTGGACGGACCTGCTGACAGGCGAACAGATCGGGGAGGATGATATCCTGCTGGCCCCGTATCAGTGCCGGTGGATCAGCAACGGCGCCTAACCGAATTCCCGCGTATCCGCTGCCGCGGCCTCCTGCATGTCGCGTAGAAAATCGGGATCAGCGGCATGCACGCGGTTCCACGTTGGAATGAACGGCGTCTCATGCGGGTTTTCCAGAAACGTCTGCCCTGCGCGCATGATGTTCTCTGCAAAGAGCTCGATCGAGGCTTCCTCACTGTGCCGGTCCAGCACCAGCCCGTTCATCTGGGCATCGGAATGATACGCCTCCAGCAGATCAAGCGCACAGCGGTAGTACGTTGCTTTCAGTGTTCGGAACACGTTGTTGGTAAAAACCGTGCCATCCGCAGCCAGCTTGCGGAAGATCGCCTTGCAGATGTCGGTGGACATGCGGTTCAGACCCGTCTCGGCATCCTGTGGGCTGAGCGACTGGTGTTTGTGGTCATAGGCATCCGCGATTTCAACCTGACACACCGCCTTGGGCGCCAGATTACGCCAGGCTTCTGACAACACACCAATCTCAAGCCCCCAGTCCGAGGGGATGCGCAAATCCGGCAAGATGTTGGTGCGCATGGCGAATTCACCCGAAAGCGGATAGCGAAAGCTGCGCAGGTAATCGAGGTAATCCCTGTCCCCGACCACGCGTTTCAGCGCGATCAGCAAAGGGCTGACCAGCAGGCGGGTCACCCGGCCGTTCAGCTTGTTGGTGCCAATGCGCGCGTAGTAGCCCTTGGCAACCTGATAGGGAAACGTGGGGTTGGCCACCGGATAGATCAGCCGCGCCAGCAATTCGTTTGTGTAGGTCAGGATATCGCAATCATGGATCGCCATGACATCGCTGTCCTGACAACTGAGCATATATCCGATGGAGGTCCAGACGTTCTTGCCCTTGCCCTGTTCCGATGGAGCCAGCCCCATGGCCTGAAGACGTGCTTCCAGCGTCTGCATGCGCGGGCTGTCGTTCCAGATCACCACATGGTTTTGGTTCAGCCCTTCGAAGAACTGGCAGGCATGACGAAACTGATCCGCGTCCGCACGATCCAGCCCGACAATGATGCGGTGCAGATAGGTGACTTTGGACAGTTCTGCCAGAATTCGCGGCATCGCCTCGGTTTCCAACTCCGAGTAGAGACACGGCAGGATGAGCGAGGCCTTGCGATTGGCCGTAAAGGTCTCCAGCTCTGCCGTGATGTCCGCAAGCGACCGCGTGCGGAGATTGTGCAGGGTCGCGATGCTGCCGTTTTGGTGAAAATCAACCATCTTCCTGTGACCCCATGATTTGTTCAATAAGTGCCAGCACCGCTGTGTTCCATCCAGCAGGCCCCGGCGCATCTGTACGCAGAATGCGTCCCCCGTCCTCACCCGCAAGGCGCGGCAGGGGCGGACGGTGCGGGTTCTTCACGATGACACCAAAATCCGCCGCTTCCAGCATCTCTGTGTCATTTGGTGCATCACCCAATGCGATGGTGCATGCCGGTTGGTAGTGCGCAATGATCCGGGCCATGCCATCCGCTTTTGTCCGCCCGGAGGAGAGGGTGAGAAACCTGCCGCCCTCACTGGCGGCAATGCCCTGTTCTGCCAACAGATGCAAAAAGCGTGCGCGCCTTCCGTCATCCCCTGACCAAAGGCCGGGTTCCGAGAAAGCGCGTCGTTTGGCTGAAACTGCGGCATCCTGCGAAAGCCCTGTCGCGGCGCTGACGTCATCCCTCTGCATGTCGCCAAATCCGGTAAAAAGCGCGCGCAGGTCGCGGGGCATGTCATCCAGAGCGCGCCTGATTTCTGCATACGTCAGCGCCCTTTCGTCTTGTCTGGTGTGCAAGCCAATCACCCCTCCGCCGTTCTCGACAATGGCGGGCACCCCCTCCAGCCCCATGTCGCGCTGCAAGGGGACCATTTCAGCAGCAGTTTTGCTGCTTGCCAGGATCAAGGGAACGCCCGCCTGCTTCAGCTTCGAGATCGCGGGACGCGCAGGTTCCCAGCCATAGGTTTCGTGATCAAGAAGGGTGCCGTCCAGATCGCTGAACACCAATAGAGAGGCTGTCGATTGCATAGGGTTGAGTGTGATACGCCGCAGGCCTTGCTGCAAGGTGATTGCGTATCTTAACCGGCACACTGCCTTGTTTTCAGGCAATAACGCCTTTGCGCAGGATGAAACATCCGTAGGGCCGTGCTTCATTGCACTGGACCACGGCAAAACTGTGTCCTGCACGTTTGTAGAACGCCTGTCGCTCAAGGCTTGCCAGAATGCCCCCCTCGGGCAGGCGCGGTGTGAGCAGGTCCCAGACTTCCTGATGTGGTTCGCCCATCTCATCAGGGGCGTTGTCGATCTCCATCCGCAGGACGGAATGGGTGTGAAAGGTATCCAGCGGCATCAAGGTGGTGATGATGTCCGCGACCTGAGTTGCCGTGTGGCCAGGGTATTGGATCAGATCGGAAACCACACAGGTAGAGGCAGACCACGTCGCAGGATAATTGGCATCCGCGATCACGATCTCATCCCCGTGGCCCATGCGGGCAAGGACAGACAACAGCTCTGGCGTGGTGCGGGGGTCTATTCCGATCAGCATACGGAGGCTCCTTTCCGTCCTTGAAGGCGCGCGCCCAACACAAGGGCGCGCGCCGGTACGTGTCAACGGGCTGGCAAGGTGATCCAGTCCGCCATGGCAACATCCGCGTGCTGGAACTGCGGCATCTTCGCGCCGAGGTCTTCCATGTTGCGGATGTCCTCATCGTTGAGGAAGGATTGCGTGATCAACGTAGGCGGTACGATCACGGAGGCGCCGGGGTTCTCCCCTGCCAGCATCAAGGCCAGCGCCCGGACGGAGACTTCACCCACCACGGCCGGGTTGGTTGCCACAGTTGCTTTCCACGCGCTTCCAGCCTCGCGCATCAGCGCGATGTCAGCGGTGGAGACGTCAGCCGAGTAGATGCTCAAGTCGCCGCTCATGCCCAGCTCATCCGCAGCGATCTTCACGCCTTTGGCAAACTCGTTGTAGGGCGCAAAGAAGACCGAGATGGTGGGATTGGCCTGCAAAGCCGCGCGCGCCTGATTGGCGTTGGAATTCGCGATAGGATTATCCAGCGTGCCGATCCGCGCCGCTTCCGTGATGCCCGCGTTGGCTTCTTTCACTTCTTCCCATGCCACGTGCCGCCGGTCCAGCGGTGCGATACCGGGCACATAGACGTACCCTGCTTCAAAGCTGTCACCGTTGTCCGCAACCGCCTGTTCCAGCGCGAGTTTGCCCAGCAGGTAGTCAGATTGCTCAATCTGCGGGATCGCTTCGTTCTCGACGTTCACGTCGAAGGCCACGACCTTGATGCCCGCCTCGACCGCACGCTGGGCCGCGTCGCGCATGGATTCCGTCAATCCGTGCTGGATGATGATGCCGTCCACACCCAGCGCAATCGCTTGATCCACCATATCCGCCTGCAAGGCCGCGTCCTGTCGGCTGTCGAGCACCCGCAGGTTCACACCAAGAGCGGCGGCCTGCGTTTCAACCCCGGACAGGTAAGCCTGAAAGAAGTCACCCGTGGACAGATAACGCACAAGCGCGATGGTCACGTCACCGGGGTTGTCAAACGGGGCGGGGGCGTCCTGCGCGGTGGCTGCACCTGCACCAAGGGCGATGCCCGCCGCACCTGCCAGGGTCAAAAAGTAACGTCTCAGCATGTCGATTCCTCCCAATCGCTGATGGTCAATGCCCCGCGCCCGTGCGGCGTGAGGATAGATAGAATGTGAAAACAAGCGCGGCGACCAGCACCGCGCCTTTGACGAAATCCTGTGTGTAATAGGGGGCGTTCATCATGGTCATGCCTTGCAGCAGGATGCCGACAAAAAGTGCGCCAATGGCGGTACCAAAGGCGTTGGGCCGTGCCGCACCCAGCACCGCAAAACCGATCAATGCCGCCGCCACGCTGTCCAGAAGCAGGTTGTTGCCGCTGGCAATGTCGCCGCGCCCAAGGCGGGCTGCCAGCAGGATGCCCCCGATCGAGGCGGTCACGCCGGAGATCATGTAGGCCGCGATTTTGTAGCGGTTGACCGGTGTCCCGACGAGGCTGGCGGCTCGCGCATTGGACCCGATGGCGTACATCAACCGTCCGTGCCGCGTGAACCCCAGAAACAGCCAGATCACCACGGCAATCACCACGAAGATCACCACCGGCATGGGCAGCAGCCGTTCAATCACAACATCAAACCGGTGCCGCCCCAGCCACAGGAATGCAGCGGAAAACGTCCCTTCAGCCACCGTGCCGCCGGGCAGGGTCATGCCTGTGGCAATCGAATTGCCCTGCGTAGGGATGCGCTGCACACCAATGAGCAGGAACATCATCCCCAAGGTTGCCAGCAAATCCGGCACCCGGAACTTCACGATCAGTAACCCGTTGATCAGCCCCACCAGCGCGCCCATCCCAAGGCACAGCATCACCGCGACAATCGCCGGATGCTCAAGGATCACCATCGAATAGGCCGACAGCATAAGGGCGGAGGTCGCAACAGCCCCAATCGACAGGTCAAACCCATCCACAACCAGCGTGCAGGTTACGCCCAACGCCAGAATGCCGGTGATTGCCACCGATTGCAGCACGAAAGCAGCCGACAGCGGGCCAAAGAAACCGGGAGCAGCAAGGCTGAAATAGACAACCAAGCCCACAAGCAGGATCAGGAAACCATACCGGACAGAGAAGTTGAGGATCTTGTCGTTCATAGAGATTGCCCTGTGCCTTGCGCGCTGGGGCCGGTGATGTCGGCGACAAGGGCGGTCAGGTCGATGTTGTCGTTGATGTGCTCTGCGGCAAGGGCGCCTTCGTTCATCACGATGATGCGGTCCGCGATCTCAAGCGCTTCGTCGATCTCTGCCAGAAACACCAGTGTTGCGCGGCCTTCGGCTGTGGCGCGGATGTGCCGCCCGATGTCGCGCCGCGCGCCGATGTCGACACCCTGAAATGGCTCATCCAGCAGCAGGACCTGCGCAGGTTCCAGCAGCCAGCGGGCGATCATCACCTTTTGCTGATTGCCTCCCGACAGGGTGCCGATGCCGTCAGACACGGATTGGCAGATGATCCCAACCTGATCCACCATCGCGTCCGCCCGCCTGCGCTGCTGGCGTTTGCTGAGGAAGGAGCCAAGGCTGAAGCCGCCCAGGAAAGGCAGTGTCATGTTGTCCGCGATGTCAAAGGCCGGGACGACCGCATTGGTGCCGCGATCCTTGGGAGACATGAACACGCCCTGCGCCACCGCATCCTCGACAGAGCGGGGCGTATAGGCGTTGCCATTGATACGCATGCTCCCGCCAAGCGGGCGGGCGATGCCAAAGAGGATGTCTGCCAGTGCGCTTTTGCCACTGCCCAGCAGTCCCACCAGCGCGACCACTTCGCCGTCACGTGCGGTGAGGGTGATGGGAGCGGCGTTTTCCCGGATGTGCAGGTCGGTGAGTTCCAGCACCGGCGTGGTGCCTTGCTGTTGCTGGATGTCGACCTCGTTCATGCGGTGACCCAGCATCGCTGTAACGGCGGCCTCGAAATCCAGAGGCTCTTCGTCGAACACACCCGAAATCGCACCATCCCGCATCACCACGATACGGTCTGCAATGCGGCGGATGTCGGACATCCGGTGCGAGATATAGAGGATTGCAACGCCCTGCGCCCGTAGCCGGTCTATCAGATCAAAGAGACGGTCCGCCTCGGTTGCGGAAAGGGAGGACGTCGGCTCATCAAGGATCAAAACCTTGGGCGCGCGGGCCATGGCACGGGCAATGGCGATCATCTGGCGATCCGCCACCGACAGATCCGTCACACGGGCGCGCATGTTGACCGTGATGCCCATTTCGGCAGCCACTTTGCTGGCTTCCGCGCGCAGGTGGCGTTCGCGAACAAAGAGGCCATGCCCGCGTTCGACCAGCCGGTCCAGCATCAGGTTGTTCGCCACATCCAGTGCCGGGATCACGCCGTCATCAATGGATTGGTGTACGGTCACAACGCCGTGGCTGATCGCGTCCGCCGCATCTGCGGGATCAAAGGGCTTGCCCGCCAGCGTCATCTGCCCCGCATCAGCCGCATGGTGCCCGCAAATGACCTTCACCAGCGTCGATTTCCCCGCCCCGTTTGCCCCCATCAGCACCGTCACGCTGCCCGGTGCCAGCGTTACATCAATGCCGCGCAGCACGTGGTTCTTTCCGAACGATTTCTGCAAACCGCTGACCTGTAGTGCAGCCTCTGACACCCGATACCTCCCCTTCAGTCTGCCGACGGTAGGCGCGCTTAAATACTTTTGTCAAACAGTTTGACATATGTATATTTTGGCGGTTACCCAAAGAGGGAAGATATCAACCAAAGACCGGAGCGGTGCGGATGAGCGCAGCATTGGAATACGAGGCACTGACAGTAGAGAGCCTGCCAGAACGGCTGTCTGACGTGGCAGCTTTGACATCATCGGTGGGGCCGGACAGCACATTTTGGCAGGTGCAGGAGGTTGGCGATGGCAACCTCAACCTTGTGTTCATTGTCAGCGGTCCAGAGGGCACTGTCATCGTCAAACAGGCACTGCCCTACGTCCGCCTTGTCGGTGACAGCTGGCCCTTGCCGCTTTACCGTGCGTTTTATGAATACCATGCCCTGACCCGTCAGGCCGCCCGTGCGCCGGGTGCCGTGCCAGAAGTACTCCATTTTGATGAATCCCAAGCGCTGATCGTGATGGAGTTCCTGGCCCCGCATGTGATCCTGCGCCGCAAGCTCATTGCTGGCGAACAGGTCGCGGGTTTGGCTGATTTTCTGGGAAAATTCTGCGCGCAGACCGCTTTTCGTGGATCTGAACTGTCGATGAAAAGCGCGGACAAGAAGGCCGATGTCGCGCTTTTTGCCGGTAACGTCGAAATCCCGGCCATCACCGAGGGGCTGGTGTTCACCGATCCTTACTTTGATGCCGAGATGAACAACCACACCGAAGGCCTTGACCCGGTGGTTGCACAATTGCGCGGGGATGTCGGCCTGAAGGTCCGGGTCCAGCAGGCGCTGCAACGCTTCGCCTCCAACACGCAAACGATGCTGCATGGTGATCTGCATTCCGGCTCCATCATGTCCACACAGGCAGACAGCCGGGTGATTGATCCCGAGTTCGTACAATACGGCCCGATTGGCTTTGACATCGGGATGTTATGCGCGAATTTCCTGATGGCCTATTTCAGCCAGCCTGCCCACCGGGGGGATGATCTGGAGGCCTATCAGCTGTGGATCTTGAGTGTGACTACAAATACCTGCGCGGGTTTTGACGCGACGTTCCGCGCCCTGTGGAAGAACGAACGCACTGGCATCCTCTATCCTGCGTCGCTGTTTGAGGATCAGGGCCATGACAGCACCCCGGCCTGCGATGCGATGCTTGCGGAAATCTGGCGCGATGCCTGGACCTTCTGTGGTATCGAGATGCACCGCCGTTGTCTGTCGCTCGCCCATAACGCAGACTTTGAAGAGATCGAAGACATCCCCACACGGGCGCGGCTGGAAGCACGCAATCTGATGATGGGAGCCGCGCTGGTACATCAGGCTGAAACGCTGTCAGACGTGAGCATGGTCTGTGCGATGGCGCAGGATTTCAATCGAAAGGACATCTTATGAAGATCAACGGCACGCCCTATCGCTCTTTGTGGTGGAACGCTGAACAAGACGTCTTGGAGATCATTGACCAACGCTGGCTGCCCCATGATTTTCGCGTGATCCCGGTGCAGTCCATGCAGGACTTTGCCGATGCGATCTATGAAATGCGGGTGCGCGGCGCGCCTTTGATCGGGGCCACAGCAGCCTACGGCATGGCGCGGGCGATGGCCGAAGACCCATCGGACGCCAATATGGATGCGGCCTGGACCTTCCTTGAGAAAACCCGCCCTACAGCCATCAACCTGCGCTGGGCGCTTGACCGCTGTCGGACCGCGCTGCGCCCGCTGGCCGAAGCAGACCGCGCCGGAGCGGCACTGACGCTGGCGCATGAGATTGCGGATGAGGACGTGGAGATCAATCGGCAGATCGGCCTGAACGGCCTCGCGCTGATCAAGGAGATTGCCGCCAAGAAACCTGCGGGTGAACCGGTGCGCCTGTTGACCCATTGCAACGCCGGGTGGCTGGCGACTGTCGATTGGGGCACGGCGACCAGCCCGATGTATCACGCCCATGATGCAGGCATTCCGCTGCATGTCTGGGTCGATGAAACCCGGCCGCGCAATCAGGGCGCACTGACGTCGTGGGAATTGGGCAGCCACGGTGTGGATCACACCTATATCACCGACAACGCAGGCGGGCACCTGATGCAGCACGGCATGGTTGACATGGTCATCACCGGCACCGACCGCACGACGCGGCGCGGCGATGTCTGCAACAAGATCGGCACCTATCTCAAGGCGCTGGCCGCGCACGACAACGGCGTGCCGTTCTATGTCGCCTTGCCGTCTCCAACTGTGGATTGGTCTGTCAGTGACGGCGTGGCCGAGATCCCGATTGAGGAAAGGGACGCGCGCGAAGTTACTCATATTCAGGGGGTAACGGATGCAGGTGGCATCGGCCTTGTGCAGGTCACACCTGATGGAACACCGGGCGGCAATCCCGCGTTTGATGTCACACCCAACCGCTTGGTGACCGGTTTGATCACCGAACGCGGTGTGTGCGATGCGTCCGAGGAAGGGCTTGCCGGGCTGTTCCCGGAGCTTGCGCGCGCGGCAGGATAGGCCGGTCATGCCCGCCAGTCCTCTTGGCAAGGCCCGGTCTGGTCCGGCAGATGTCTCCCGCCTGCCGCCACGGGATGACGCACCCTATGTAGAGGCGGCCTGGCTCTATTATCACGACCGGCTGAACCAGAATGAAATCGCGGAGCGGATGCAGATCAGCCGCGCCTCGGTGGTGAACTACCTAAATGAGGCACGCAGCCGGGGGTGGGTGCGCGTGCATCTGGACAGCGATGTGTTCCGGGGCCATCGTCTTGCGTCGGAACTCTGTGCTGCATACGGGTTGGCGGATGCGATCGTGGTCCCGGATGATCCGACCGACATGCGCAGCGACACCCGCGTGACCAGCGCTGCGGCTGATTGGCTGCCAAAGCTGTTGGAACCCGGCGACACGCTTGGCGTATCCTGGGGCGCGACCGTGTACCAGATGGCGCAGCAGGCACCGAATTTCCCAATTGATGACCTGACCGTGATCCAGCTGCTGGGCTCCCGGCCCGCGGCCCTCGGCTTTGCGGCAGAGGCTTGCACCGGCATGCTCGCACAGCGGTTGGGAGGGCAGATCATCAACCTGCATGTGCCCCTGCTGTTGTCAAACAAGGCCCTGCGTGACGCCCTGTGCGCAGAACCCGTTGTGGCCGCGCAGCTTGAGGCGCTGGCAACCTGTACCAAGACCGTTTTCGCTTGCGGGACCTGCGACGCGGACGCCCACATCGTACGGACAGGGATCCTCGATGCGGACAGCATCGCCACCTACCGCGACGCGGGGGCCGCTGGCGTGATCTGCGCACGCCTGATTGATGGCGCAGGTGCGCCTGTTGTCGCGGCGATTGAGGATCGAATGATCGGCGTGTCGCTGGATCAGATGCGGGGCAAGGACATGGCCCTGCTGGTTGCTGCGGGACCGGGGCGGGCCGTTTCGGCCCATGCAGCGATCCGGGGCGGTTTTGTGACCCATCTTGCCACCAGCACCAAGGTGGCAGAGGATTTGCTGAAGATGGCTCAATAGCGCGTCCGGTCGTGCGGTGACCGCCAGCTCCCGGCAGTCCTTCGGCACAGCCCATCAGGAAATTCTATTGCACAAACGTAATGTGCTGCGTAAACGTATCGGACGCCCATCCACTTTGGGCGGCGAGGGGATGAAACATGCGCAGCAACAACGCTCAAACAGATCGGGACGCGCCCGATATTGGACAGAGGTTAAAAACCCTCCGCACGGAACGCGGCCTTTCACTGGCGCGACTGGCAGAGATGACGGGGATCTCCGACGCGACGCTCTCGCGGGTGGAGACGGGAAAATCCCTGACTTCCGCCCATAACCTTTACACGCTGAGCAAGGCGCTCAACGTTGATATCACCGCCTTCTTTGACGAAGACGCCCACCCATTGCGTAGCGGCATACGTTCCATTTCCCGAAAAAGCGCTGACCGGCCCATCCCGACCGAACATTTCCTGACGCAGGTCTTCGCGGGCGATCTTGCCCACAAACGCATGCACCCTTCGTTGAATACCGTGACAAAGCAGCGCCTTGAGGACGTCGGCGGCTTGTCCGCCCATGCGGGTGAGGAGTTTCTGTTTGTCGTCAGCGGCAGTCTTGTCCTGCACAGCGCGCATTACGCGCCAGTGCTGCTGGAAGCAGGCGATACGATCTACTTTGATGGCTCAATGCCGCATGCCTATCTGGCGCAGGGGGACACCCCGGCCGAGATTTTGGTGATTAACACAATGAACACGCAGACCCAGATGGGGGAAGACCAGTGAACGACCTGACAACCAATCCTGATGCCATCGTGGCAACCGAACTCTATCTTCCAGTGCAGGATCTCAAGACGGAGATGCCGTTCTTTCTCAACCAGCTTGGTTTCCGTCTGGAAGAGATTTTCCCAGCCGACGATCCGGCAGTGGCCCTGATCTCCGGCCATGGTGTGCGCATCCGTCTGGATCGGGACGCGGATCTGGAACCCGGCAAACTTCGGCTGCGCTGCGATGGTGCGTCCGGCTTTGCGGGGGGGCAGGATGTGTTGACCTCGCCCAGCGGCAACATCATTGAAATCGTGGAGGCCAATCCGCCCCTTGATATGCCCAAGACGCAGCATTCCTTCATGGTGCGACACCTGCGCGACAGCGACGCCTGGGTGATCGGACGGGCCGGCATGCGCTATCGCGATCTGATCCCGGACCGGTTGGGCGGGTCAATCATCGCCAGCCATATCCGCATCCCCGATGGCGGCCCTGTCCCGGATATGGTGCATTATCACACCGTCGGATTTCAGTTGATCTTTTGCTACCGGGGCTGGGTCCGGCTGGTCTACGAAGATCAGGGGGGGCCGTTCATTCTCGAAGAAGGCTGCTGTGTGATCCAGCCGCCCCAGATCCGGCACCGCGTTCTGGAAGCCTCTGATAATGTTGAGGTGTTGGAGATCGGCGTGCCTGCTGAACACATCACCACCATCGACCACGAAATGGAGTTGCCCAACGGTACCGTGAACCCAGATCGTGACTGGCAAGGGACGAAATTCATCCATCACAAGGTGTCCGAAGCCATCTGGGCACCCTGGCGCATTCCCGGCTGGGAGAGCCGCGACACCGGGATTGCAAAAGCGACCCGGAATGTAGCCGGTGTTCAGGTCGCACGCCCCGCTGAGGTGCAGGATGCCTGGACAAGCCACAACACGGACATCCTCTTCACGTTCGTGAAAGAGGGGGAGATGACGCTCGAAGTGACGGGGGAGGAGCCATATCGTCTGGTGGCGGGCGATGCCTTCGTTTTGCCGCCGTTTCTGAAAACCCGCTACGTGGACCCCAGCGCTGATTGCGAGTTGATTGAGGTGACACTACAGGCAGACTTCGAGACGGAGATCTGAGGCATCGCAAGTCGGATGCAGGCCGTTGTCTCAACTGAGAAGGTCGCTTGCTCTCGATAATGCTGGAAACAATGGGGTTATTGTTTCCAAAAACGCAACAAACGCATCTCACGTGTTTCGGTTGCGCCTTGCGGCTGCTTGAGGCAGTTTTCAACGTAAGGAGTGCTCATGGACGAACCCACGGACCCTTTTGCGGATTTTCTGGTCACTCTTGAGGGGTTGTGGGTCAACGTGATGGGGTTCCTGTCCGGTGTCATCGCGCCGGGCTGGCGTCAAAACCAGCTCTTGATCGTGCTTGGGTTGGCCTTTGTCGCTTGGTGCCTGCACCGCTACTCCGATAACGCCATTCAGAATTACGTGCGTGCCCGCGAAGGCTGGGCCAAGTGGCAGCTGCGCCTGATCGTCGTGGCGCGACGCCGGATCGGGTTGATCTGGTTCGCGGTGCTGGCCTGGATCGTCTATGCTGTCATGCAGAACATCACATGGCCATCACGGTCCTATCTGGTGGGGCTGGGGGCCACGCTTGCAACGGTCTGGGTGGGCGTCGCCTTTGCCGTGCAGATGGTGCACAATCGGCCCTTGCGGCGGATCGTGGCCTGGGGGCTGTGGATCTATGCAACGCTCTATTACCTGAACGTTTCCGACGATGTGGCGGCCTTCCTCGATGGGCTGGCGATTGAGCTGGGAGAGTTCCGTCTGTCGGTGCTGACGTTAATCTCAGCGCTGGTGGTGATCGGAGTTCTGGTCACCGTCGCCCGTGCGGCCAGCAAAGCCACCGCCAGCACCATCCGCGCCAATGATGAGATCAGCCCCTCCATGCAGGTGCTGGCGGTGAAGGCCGTGCAACTCGCGCTGTATGGATTTGCGTTCTACATGGGCGTGAAAGCCGTCGGCATTGACCTGACCGGGCTTGCGGTTCTGTCCGGGGCGATTGGCGTGGGGTTGGGTTTTGGCTTGCAAAAAGTCGTCTCGAACCTCGTGTCGGGCGTGATCATCCTGCTGGATAAATCGATCAAACCGGGCGATGTGATCTCCCTGGGGGAGACATTCGGCTGGATCCAGACGCTGGGTGCGCGTTATGCGTCCGTTGTGACGCGGGACGGCAAAGAATACCTGATCCCGAACGAAGACCTGATCACCGGGCAGGTGGTCAACTGGTCGCATTCAAATGATTTTGTGCGGCTCGATATCTACTTTGGCACCTCTTACGGCTGCGATCCGCATGCCGTGCGCAAACTGGCGATTGAGGCCGCCAAAAGCGTGGACCGCGTGCTGAGTTACCGCGCACCGGTGTGTCATATCGTGGGGTTCGGTGACAGCAGCGTTGACTACATCCTGCGGTTCTGGATCAAAGACCCTACCGGCGGCCTGACCAACATCCGCGGCAATGTCTACCTGGCACTTTGGGACACGTTTCAAGAGAACAACATCTCCATCCCGTTCCCGCAGCGCGAGGTGCGCATGCTGGGTGATGAGGCGCTTCCGGAGTGAGCACAGGTGGCGTGGTGTTGATCCTGGGCAGCGGACCCAATGCCGTGCAGGCCGCGGCGTGGCCCAAGGCATGGTTCGACCGCATTGTCGTCATCAACAACGCCTGGCGGGTGCGCCCGGATTGGGATGATCTGGTCTTCCCGGAGGATTTTCCGCGTGACAGGCGGCCTGCTGAGATCGGGCCAAACCAGCGCTTGATCGAAGCGGATGCCTTTGTGCCCGCGCAGAACAGGTTCGGCGGGTTCGTGTTTGCCGGCGCAACGATGGCCTATACAGCAGCCTATTGGGCGCTTGATGCTTTGCGTCCCTCGGTTCTGGCATTCATGGGGTGTGACATGGTGTACCCCAAGTCGGGTGCGACGCATTTCTATGGCACCGGTACCGCAGACCCTTTGCGCCCGGATGTGAGCCTTCGGGATCTTGGGGCCAAATCTGCACGACTTGCGGTAATGGCCGCCCAACAGGGCTGCGTTTGTGTGAACCTCTCGGGCGATCCGTCCTCGTTGCTGTTTGAGCGGGCCGCGCCCTCTGCATTGCGCGCGATTGCCCTGACGAACGCTCCTTCTGATGCCGCCTTGCGCGCCCGTGAAGAGGCATTGGGATACGCCACGCCAGACGGCCACCATGCCAGTTTTGCCGACCGGATCGATGTTGACGCCCTTGATGCGTTGGATCGGTCCTGGCGGGAGCTTTTCCGACAAGTCGCAGGCTGACTGCACGTCATTGAGGCAAATCACCTGCGACATAGGGATCAAACCCTTCCATGTCATTGAATTGTCGCCTTTGCGTTGTTAGAGTTAGAGCATTCAAGCGCTGGAGACCCCGGCGCGCAGTCTTAGGAGGACAATGTCCTGTCCATGCACATTGACGCAGCCAGTGCTGCGGACCCACGGGCGACCATGATGCCGGTTGCCAGTGACACTGCCACAAGCGACGCATTGCTTGCGACCGTTCTGCAATCCCTCACCTCTGACAAAGCCGAAGACATCGTGCAGATTGATCTGCGCGGTAAGACGGAGATTGGCGACTATATGGTGATCTGCTCGGGCCGTTCGACCCGTCAGGTTGCTGCGATCTCTGAGAAGCTGGCGCAGACGGTGAAAGATGACTACGGCCTCACCCCTAAGATGGAGGGGAAGGACACCGGTGATTGGGTTCTGATCGACACGGGCGATGTGATTGTCCATGTCTTCCGGCCCGAGGTGCGTGAGTTCTACCAGCTGGAGAAGATGTGGCTGGATGGCGGTGACACCGCTGCGCCGCAGAACTGAGCTGCATAGGGCTCAGGCCTGATGCGGGTTCATATCTGCGCGGTCGGGCGCCTGCGCGCAGGGCCCGAGAAAGACCTTATTGATGACTACCTGACCCGGTTTGACCGGACAGGCCGGGGCCTTGGGCTTGGGCCTGCATCCGCGGTTGAGGTCGAAGACCGCAAAGGCGGCGGGATGTCCGCGGAAGCGGATCTGTTGCGCCGTGCGCTGCCCAAAGGCGCAATCATCTGTGTACTGGACGAACGGGGCAAGGTTGAGACATCACCGCAGTTCGCGCAGCGTTTGGCCGATTGGCGCGACGCAGGGCGGGGTGATCTGGCCTTTGTCATTGGCGGTGCGGATGGGATCGACCCTGCGCTGCGCGGGCAGGCCGATCATGCGTTGTCCTTTGGCAAGATGGTCTGGCCTCATATGCTGGTGCGGGTGATGCTGGCCGAACAGCTCTACCGCGCTGCTGCCATCCTGGCCGGGACACCCTACCACCGCGTTTGAATGGCCGATACCTGCGTGCCCAAACGGCGGTGCGGGGCAAGGTGGGACCGCCTCAACCGCTCGGATCCCTTGCGTGCACGGCATGTCACCACGCGCGAGCCGGACCAAGCTTCGGCGGTTTCCGAAAGCCAAGATCTGGCACTTCCCTGAGCTGCGGCAAAGGGGGCAAAGCAAAATACTCGACAAATTCCACTAGTTCGCTACTGTGATCGCGCTGGGGTTAAGTCTTTGTTAATTTTATTCCATATCAACCGTTTCTTGGGGGCAAAAAACGTGATTCCATCGCTATCGGTTCGGTTTGCTTTCGCTTTTGTGGCATCTTCTTTCGCGGGTGCTGCATATGCGCAGACGGACAGTTGTCCCTGGGAGGATCAGCTTGTGTGTGCCTGTGACAACGCAGGTATCTCGATCTCCGATCCAAAATGGCGCGCCTGTTTCCTTGGGGATGTGAACTACACCAACAGGACACAGATTGACCCGCTTTCTGCTCGGTCCTTTTCTGCGCTGAACTGGCCGGTCAAGATTGGTGAAGATGGCAAACCCGTCGTTGGTGTCCCGGACCTGGATGCAAAACGGCAAGAGGACTGGACCCCGGTCTGGGCCACGTGGAAGAGCACCCGACAGGTTTTCCGGGGCGGTCAACAACCGATTGCCTGGGACGACACCGACGGTGTGGTGCCGCAGGCCTGTCAGGACCTCGACCTTGACGCGGAAAAGGCGAATGTGACCTTCGCCAGCAGCATCCCGTCGGATGTGCCACCGCGTCTGCTGAATGAATATCTGAACCCGGAAGGTTTCGCGCTGATCGACGCAGATGGGGTGCCGGTGCGCTATGATGTGATCTTCAACCGGCAGGCCTATGACTATGTCTCCCAGAATATGTTGTGGGACGCGCGGGCGCTGGAGCAATACATCGAAAAACACGGCAAGCTGAACATGCCCGTGGGGACCTGGAACAAGGGAAAGGAAAACCCGGCGCGTCGGGGTGCGATTGTCCTCAAGACGTCATGGAAAACCCTGTCGGAGACGGATGATCCGACGCTGTTTCACAAACAATGGGCCTATGTCACACCGGTGATCGAAAATGGCCGCCGCACCCATGACTGCCAGCTCAAACCTGTTGGCCTGATCGGCATGCACATCGCCTACAAGACAGCGCAGATGCCCGACTGGGTCTGGGGTACGTTTGAACATATCGATGTCGCGCCGACCTGGACTGAAGTCGGCGCCACGATCTCAAGGAAGTTCCCGTCCGGCAAACCCACACCGGACTGGCTGTTCTATGCCTTGGATTCCGCAGGCGCACCCACTGTGAACGTGCCGCCGAAATCGGCGCTGACAGGGACAGCGTCGCGGATCGTGAAATCCTATCCGCCGGGCTACTATTTTGGCACCATTGGGGCAGATGGAAGGACAAAAACACCCTGCGAGGATGGAAATCAGGAGTTCTATTGCATCAACGAACTGATGCAGAAGTTCTTCACCGGGTCTGTGTTCAAGAACTATCAGCTCATCGGATCACAATGGCGGCAACCGGCGGCAAACTATGGCGGATTGCTCGTGCCGGAGATCCTGGGCAACGCGACCATGGAGACCTATTCACAAGCCACATCCAGTTGCATCAATTGCCACTCACACGCAGGACCTTCCGACCAGCGCGGAAAGCTACGTGTGTACGATTTCATCTTTACCTTCCAACGCGACGTATCGGACGTCTCTGTCCCGACGCAGGGGAACTGAACGCACGTTGGGCCCACGCATTCAAAAGCAAGAAAGGAATTTGAATTGCCTGCTGAGAAAAACACCCCCGAGTATTACACAACTATGGCTGTTGCGAAGTTGTTTGAAGATGACGGCATGCGCCAGGATTTCATGAAGGTCTATGGCCAGAGTCAGCCGCAGGCCCAGAAGTTCCTTGAGGACAATCTGGGTATTCCCACTGAAATGGCGTATGAGATCACGATCAAGCCGACCGCTGAAATCAACGCGTTTGTTGGAAAGAACGTTTGTACCTACCTCTGGTAAGCTGCTGACGACGGGCAGGTTGCGCAACGATGATCTGCCCGCAAACCTATCTGACGATGGCCCTTGAGGGGGCTGATCCCGCTTTGGTGTGCAAGGGCACGCAAGAGGCGATGAGCCGCTTTGCTGCAACGCTGCCGGATGCCGCATCGGGTCACATCATTGAGTGCCGTCTGGCAGAGCCCGGTGGCGCTTGTGATTACTCCATGGTGCTCAGCCAGGGCGACGGTGGTTTCGAGGTCTTCCAGCATGGCATCGATGGTGATCCGTTCTGGACCCAGGCCGAAGCCCTTCTGACAGCAACACAATCCACGCTGGGCGATGCTGGTCTGGTCTGGCTGGAGTTTGACTTTGCCGATGATCGTCCCGCTGCCCCGTGCTTCTTTGTCTCCCACGGCCCTCAATCAGATGCAGATCAGCGTGGATTTGCATTGGGAGCGGCCTTGGCTGAGGTCTTTGCGCTTCCGATTGGGGACACCCTGCGCCAACTGGCGCTTCAGGTGCCGGTGTCGGTCCGGTTAAAGCAAGCCGGGATCATGGCGGGGCGGGGCGCGCGCAGCCTGCGGCTGGTCTTGGATGGCGTACAGAGCGACACCATCACCACGTTTCTTCAAACGCTCGACTGGCCCGGTGACATGGGCCTTGCAGCCGATCTGCAAAGGATCGCGCACCAGATCGCGCCGCAGGGCACGTGCCGCGTCGATCTGGACGTTGGTGAGGGCCTCGCCCCGACATTGGGCATCGAACTTCTGTATTCTGATCTGGCAAAACCGGATCTGGTTGCCGGTGCGTTGCTCCGCGAAGGGCTGGGCGTTCCCGAAACTGCTGCCGCACTGGTAAACATGATGCCGCGCCGCACGTTGTTCACCTCGGCAGAGCAGGGCATGCCGCACCGTCTGGACTTCGGGTTGAACCACCTCAAACTCTCGGCGCAGCCAGCGACACAGGGTCTTGAAGCCAAGGCCTATTTCAGTCTGCTTAACTTGCCTGACTTCCAACAGATTTCTGTCTAGACTGCGTTCAAAGACCCGGGGTGTGATACTTGATCCGTGAAAACAAGAACGCTGTAGCCAAACACGGCCTGTTGACTGTCGAAGGTAGCAATGCAGGAGAGGTGTCGCTGATATGGAGCGCGGCACCGCTTTCCAAGCAGCAGGCAAACCTCAGCACAGCCCGTCTGGCCACGTTGCAAGAGCTTGCGGGTCAAGGTCTGCCCCACGTGCTGGACTTTGTGAACGACGGCGCGGCTGCAAAGGTGGTGATGAAGCGTCCACCCGGCGATGACCTTTCCCGCGCGATTTCAAGGGGTGGTCTGCGGCTTGGGCATTTCCTTGATATCGCGACGCAATTGGCCAAGGCGGTGAAGGCACTGCACAACCGGCGTATTCCGCATGGCCACATCAAACCTGCGTCGGTTTTCTTGGAACCGCGCACCGGCGCGCTGACGCTGGCGTTGCATGCCGATAGTTTTAGTTGCCCGGCAGGACGCCCATCCGACATCACCGGACGGAGCCTTGAGGATATTGCCTATGCCGCGCCTGAGCAAAGCGGGCGGATCGAAACCAAGGCGGACCTGCGCGCGGATCTCTATGCGCTGGGCTTGGTGTATTACGAACTGTTGACCGGAGCGGCCCCCTTCAGCGCGTTTGATGAGATGGAATTGGTGCACCAACACCTCGCCATTCCACCGCGCCCCTTGACCGATAGTCGCGCTGACGTGCCGGAACAGCTTGCAGATCTTGTTCACAAGCTCTTGGAAAAATCGCCCGACCGCCGCTACCAGACTGCCTTTGGTCTGCTGTCTGATCTCAAAAGATGTGCGGCAGCGTTTGAGGTTGATGGCGAAATTCGACCGTTTGCGCTGGGTTCGCAAGATGCACTTGCGGCGTTCCGGGTGCCGAACCGGCTGTTTGGCCGCGACCGCGAGGTAACGCGGCTGATGAATGCGGCAGAGCGCACCTTTGCGGGCGGGGTGGAGAGCATTCTTTTGGCCGGCCGCAGTGGCACGGGCAAGTCGGCCCTCTCCGCGAAGCTGCGGGATGTTCAGGATCGCACGGTGAAGCCGCTGATCATTTCGGGCAAGTATGAAGAGGTTCAGAGCCTTCCCTATCTGGCCATTCTGGAGGCGCTGCGCGAGTTCGTGATGCTGAAAGTCTCCCAAGGGGGCGATGAGCTTGAGCGCTACCGCGCAAGGCTGGTCGAAAGCCTTGGCGACAACCTGCACGTTATTGCAGAGTTCCTGCCGGAATTGCGGTTGGTTACCGGCGATCTTGCAGAGAGCGCGCAAGGCGATCCAATGGAGCGCAATCAGCGTTTCCGCATCGCCATTCAGGCCTTCTTTGAAACCATGTCGGATGCCGCCAACCCGGTGATCCTGTTTCTTGATGACCTGCAATGGGCCGAAAGTGCGTCAATTACACTGCTGGAGGATGTTTTCAGGACGGCGCAGCTGTCTCATCTGCTGTTGGTGGGGGCCTATCGCGATAACGCCCATGGGGCGAAGGAAAAGGTCGACCGGTTGGTTCAGGCCTTTGAAGACACCGGATTGAACGCGGAAACGATCCAGATCAGGCCGTTGAAGAGCGCTGACACACTGGAGCTTGTTGCGGCTGCGATGAACCTTGAAGACGCGTCTGACGTGGCTGATCTTGCGCAGGTCTTGCATGGCAAAGCGCAGGGCAATGCTTTCCACCTGCGCAGGCTCCTTCAGGCTTTGTACCAGGAAGGTGCGATCCATTTCGATCAGGATACCGGACGCTGGACATGGTATATGGACGCGGCAACCCGACAGGTTGTGGACGCTGACATCGCCCTTCTGATGACGGAGCGTATTGAGCTGTTGTCCCCCGCGGCACTTGAGACCATCCGCTATGCAGCCTGTTTCGGAACGACCATCACCCCCGGCACGCTGAAAATCCTGAGCGATCACAGTGAGGCCGAGATCGAAGCGCTGTTGAACGAGGCGCGGGACGAAGGCTTTCTGGAACACGACGGCACCGCCAAGGAGATCTACCGCTTCAGCCACGACATGGTGCGCGATGCGGCCTATCGGCTGACCCCGGAAGCAGAGCGGAAAGAAATCCACTACACCATCGGTTCGTTTCTGCTCAACGACATGGAGGATCTGCACACCGACGAGCGGCTGTTTGCGGCACTCGATCAATTTGATCTGGGGGCTGAGTGTCTACGGGCCCCGCAACTTGGCCGTTTGGTCATTCAGGCCGTGCTTGCTGCCGTCACCCGCGCCAAGTCGCTGGCGGCATATGATGTTGCACATCGCTACCTTACCACCGCCACGGCCATCACGGCGGAATTTGGAGGTGTCGATTGGGACAGTGAGCCCGAGACCACGACAAAGCTGCGCCGTGAAATGCTGGAAGTCACGTTCTTCGTTTCCGGCTTTGAGACGGTCCGTCCGATATTCGAGGAGCTGCTGGAAAACCTCTCCTCCCCTCGCCAAAAGGCGCAGATCTATCAGCTTCTGGTCACGCTCCATACCTACCGATCCGAATACGAAAAAGCGCTGGCATTCGGGACCGAAGGCCTGAAACTGCTTGGGGTCAACCTGTCACCGCCATTGCAGCCGAAAATCGGACAGCAACTGGCTCTGACACATGTCGAACTGCGCCGCCACGACGTCTTTGATTTCTCGTCCTTGCCCGAAATGGACAATGAAGCGTCAGAGCAGTTGATGGAAATGTTGATGATCGTATCGACACCGGCATTCCTGACCAACAAGGATCTCTTTGTTCTGATCTCGCTCAGGATGTTCCGGATCACGTTGCGCGATGGGTTGACCAGCGCCGGGATATTCTCAATCCAGAACTATGCAGTTGTGATGTATATCGCCTTCAAGGCGGTTGACCGCGCCTATCGCATCGGGACCAATCTGTTCCCCTTGCTGGAAAGCCGCGACATCAGCCCTCAGGTCCGGGGGCGGCTGTTCTATACCTACTGTGTCGTGGTGGCATGGCATTTCCGCGACTACGACGCATTGCACGATTTGTTGTCCGAAGGGATCACGCACAGCTGGAAGGCTGTTGATCTGGAGTATGTCGGGTACTTCTACTACGGGCTTTTGAAGTACACGTGGGTCGGCTGCAAACCGTTGTCCGCGCTGACGGCTGAGCTGAACGATTTTGACCGCTATCAGAAACGTCTCAAGCATGAAGTCCTCAATGACATCACAGCCGTCTATCGGCGTGCGATAGAGCGGCTGACGGGGGCGGCGGATGACACGCTTTGGTCCCGCCCGGATCGGGTTCTGGAAGAACAGATGGCGGGTGAAGCCGCCGTGGGCAGTTTCCTGACCACCGAAATGCTGCTGACCCACATCTACGGCGACTGGAAGGTGGTGCGTGATCTCTATGGCAAGCTGCTGGCTGAAGAAGGGTTCACCACATTGGGTCCGGAATTTGTCGATTACCATCTGTTGTCTGGGCTTTGCATCACACGGCCATCCAAAGATGCGCTGAACCTGTCGGACCGCCAGCGCAACGCCCGGCTCCGCAAGCACCTCAAAGCCCTGCTGCGGCTGAAGAAGAAATTCCCAACCAATCACAGCTTCCAGTACCAGCTTCTCTTGGGAGAGGAGTTGCGGATGAAGGGAGAACTGGAAGCCGCGCTCGTCCAATTCCGCGACGCGGTGCAGAATGCCGAGGATCACGGCATCTGGTCCTATGCCGGGATCGGAAGCGAATGCGCAGCACGCACTGCTGAGGCCATGGCCGACAAGGACCTCCAGATCAACTGGCTGCGGCGCGCCCGGCGCGCATATGACACCTGGGGTGCGACGTCCAAGTCTGACCTGCTGGTCCGCGAACACCCCGAAGTGCAAGAAGCCGGGGTGGAGGCCGGGGTGGTTGATAAACCAGCCGAGATGGATCTGTCGACCATTGTCAAAACCAGTCAGGCAATCCTTGAGATCACCGACATTGATACGCTTCTCAAACGTCTTCTGGCCATCGCGATAGAAAACGCCGGGGCGAACACCGGACAGTTGTTCCTGCGCCGGGACGATGAATATGTGCTGGCAGCGACTGCCGACACCAGCCGGGGGGATGTCAGGGTCAGCCTTGTCAAACCCAACCAACCCCTGCGTGACCTGTCAGACAGCAACCACCCCAAGGACATCGTCTCAAAGGTGGTGGCGCTCAAGTCGTCCCTTATCCTCAGCGATGCGATCGCAGCACCGGGGCTGGACCGTGACCGCTATGTGGCGCGCACATCCCCGAAGTCGATCTTCACCATGCCAATCATGGGCACAGGTGAAGTGCAGGGTGTCCTGCATCTGGAAAACACCCTGGCCGAGGGGGTGTTCACACCTGCCCGTCAGGAAATTCTGACGACGATTATGACTCTTGCCGCGATCTCCATCGACAACGCCTTGCTCTATGAGCGCCAGAAAGAAGCGCTGGAGCTGGAAAAACGCGCGTCCAGCGAATTGGCACGGGTAAACCAGCTTAAGGATGAATTCCTCGCCAACACCAGCCATGAACTGCGCACGCCTTTGAACGGTATCATCGGTCTTGCAGATGGTATGATCGGCGGCGCGAACGGTCCGCTCTCGGCTGAGGCGCAGGGCACGCTTGATCTGATCGTGTCGTCTGGGCGCCGGTTGACCAACCTTGTGAACGACATTCTGGATTTCTCACAACTGAAAGACGGCCAGATCGAGATTTCTGCTGTGCCACTGGATCTGCGCACAACGATTGATGTGGTCTTTACCCTGATGCAGGCCCATGCGCGTCAGGCAGGCGTGAAGATGGAAAACAACGTGTCACGGGACGCGCCAAACGTTCTGGCGGATGAGGATCGGCTACAGCAGATCCTGATCAACCTCGTCGACAACGCCGTCAAGTTCGCTCCGGGTGGCCGCATCACCGTCGATTGCGAAGCGGGTGAGGGCAGGGTGCGCATTATCGTCTCCGATGATGGTCCCGGCATTTCAGCAGACAACAAGGAACTCATTTTCCGCGGGTTCGAGCAGATCGACGCATCGACACGCCGCGATCAGGGCGGGCTTGGCCTGGGGCTTACAATCTCTCGGCGTCTGGTGGAACTGCATGGCGGAACCCTTGTGGAGACCGGCACACCCGGCAAGGGCGCGCGGTTCACCTTTGACCTGGAGGCCACCAGCCAGAAGCCATCTGAGGCAAGCATGGCTGTCTCTGTCGTTTCGGCAGCGCCGGAGGGGGCGAGCGTCACACCAATTGCCCGTGACGTCGTGCTGCAACCCGTACAGAGCGAAGCGGGCACGCGCGGCGGCAAGGCCCTGTTGGTGGATGACGATCCCGTCAATCTACAGGTCCTGGAAAACTTCATGAGTTTGGAAGGGTTTACGACCCAATCTGCCAGCGACGGCGAAGCAGCGCTCAAAGCGGTGGCGGACGGTTTTGAACCTGATATCGTGCTGCTGGACGTCATGATGCCGCGCATGTCCGGATATGATGTCAGCGTGCGGCTGCGCGAAACCCATTCTGCATCTCGTTTGCCAATCATCATGCTGACGGCCAAGAACCGGCTTGAAGACCTGCGCGCCGGGTTTGCGGCAGGGGCGACGGATTACCTTGCGAAACCGTTCTCCCGTGATGAGCTCTCGGCGCGGATGCACGCACATCTGTCGCTGACGCGGGTATCGAATGCCTACAAGCGATTTGTCCCTGTGGAGTTCCTCGATTTCCTCAATCGGGAGAGCATTCTGGACATAGATCTGGGGGACAACATCTCGCGGCAGATGACGGTGATGTTCGCGGACATTCGTGGCTTTACCACCATTGCCGAACAGTTGACCCCGCAGGAAACCTTTGAATTCCTGAATGAATACTTCCGCCGGATTGGTCCGATTGTGCAGGAAAACAACGGCGTCGTGGCGCAGTTCCTGGGCGACGGCATGATGGCGCTTTTCCCAGGCCACCCCAGCGACGCCGCCAAAACCGCCGTGGAAATGCAGCGCGAATTGCGACGGATGAATGTGGATCGCGCGGCGGTTAACCTGCCCCCTATCGGCACCGGCGTGGGGCTGCACACCGGTGATCTGATCATGGGCATTCTGGGCGACAAGTACCGGCTGAACGGCAATGTGGTTTCTGACACGGTCAATGCTGCGGCACGTCTGGAATCCCTTACCGCGCAATGCGGCGTATCCATCGCGGCATCAGAGGCGGTGATTGATCAACTCCCCGAAAGTCTCAGAAATGAGTGCCGCAGGCTGACGCGGGTGCGCATGGCCGGTAAATCAAACGCGGTGGATGTCTATGAGATTTTTGCAGGTGACATCGTGTCCGACATCCGCATGAAACAGGACACCCGCAAGCAGTTTGAAGGTGCCGGTGATCTGTTCCTCAATGCGAACTTTGCCGAAGCCGCAAAGGTCTTTGACCAACTGTCAGAAGCGCACCCGCGCGATCTGGCTGCGGAATGGATGGGCGCGCGGGCTGGACAGTTGGAATTGAGCGGCGCCAGTCTGACCTGGACAGGATCCGACACGCTGACGCGAAAGTAAGGGGCGTTTCGGTCCAGCGGCGTCGGTGGGCAGGTTTTTCCACCTTCTCAAGATTGCAAACATCTCCTAGGCTCAAGTCACCTTGGCAATAAAGGCATTGTGCGCTGCTGCTTGGGTGAGCGGAGCTTCCCGCCCTGAACCTGGTCGAGATAGGCCTTGTTCGCGCGCATATGGCTCCTTTCATGAAACGCTGGTCCGATGGGAGCAGAGCAGGAGGCAGCCAATGCGGCACAATGACAAACTTGAGGAATGGGATCGGGAGAATTTCTTTCACCCCTCCACACATCTGGCAGAATTTGCCCGTGGAAACGTGACGCAGCGCGTCATTACGGGCGGGTCAGGCTGTCACATTCAGGACCGCGACGGCAACAGGATGCTGGATGCCTTTGCCGGGCTTTATTGCGTGAACGTGGGCTATGGCCGGACGGAGATTGCTGACGCCATCGCAGATCAGGCGCGTGAGCTAGCGTATTACCATTCCTATGTGGGGCACGGTACCGAAGCCTCGATCACGCTGGCAAAGATGGTGCTGGATCGCGCGCCTGAGCATATGTCGAAGGTGTACTTTGGCCTGTCCGGGTCAGACGCGAATGAAAGCAACATCAAATTGCTTTGGTACTACAACAACATCCTTGGGCGGCCAGAGAAGAAAAAGATCATCTCGCGGTGGCGGGGGTATCACGGGTCCGGCTTGATGACGGGTTCCCTTACGGGGCTTGAGCTGTTTCACCGCAAATTTGATTTGCCGCTGGCACAGGTTCATCACACGGTTGCGCCCGACTACTTCCGCCGCGCAGATCTGGACCAATCCGAGGCTGAGTTCACCGCGCATTGTGTGGCGGAGCTGGAGGCGATGATCGCGCGGGAGGGTGCAGATACGATTGCGGCCTTCATTGGCGAGCCTGTGCTGGGCACCGGCGGGATCGTGCCGCCACCCGAAGGCTATTGGCCTGCCATTCAGGCCGTTCTGGACAAACATGACATCCTGTTGATTGCCGATGAAGTGGTGACCGGGTTTGGCCGTCTTGGGTCGAAGTTCGGATCAGACCACTACGGTATGACGCCCGACCTGATCACCATCGCCAAAGGGCTGACATCTGCCTATGCACCGCTGTCCGGGTCTATCGTATCCAAGAAGATGTGGCAGGTGCTGGAACAAGGCACCGATGAAAATGGGCCCATTGGGCACGGGTGGACCTACTCCGCCCATCCGATTGGCGCAGCGGCGGGGGTGGCCAACCTCAACCTGATCGACACGCTTGGTCTGGTCGATAACGCTGGCACCGTTGGCGCGGGGCTTAACGCGAAGATGCGTGCCGCCCTCGCCGATCATCCGCATGTGGGGGATGTACGGGGCGCAGGGATGCTCTGTGCGGTTGAGTTCGTACAGGACAAATCCGACCGGGTCTTTTACGACCCTGCCGCCAAGATCGGGCCTCAGATAGCGGCGACACTGCTGGAGCAGGATCAGATCATCGCGCGGGCCATGCCGCAGGGGGACATCCTGGGATTTGCACCGCCGTTCTGCCTGTCAGATCAGGAGGCAGATCTGATCGTCGCAGCCGTGACGCGGGCCGTAAGGGCGGTGCTGGGATGACTGCAAACGTCCCCTTCAGCAGACCGGAATATGACCGCCGCTTGACCCTCACCCGTGCGGCGATGGCGCGCGCGGGGCTGGACGCGATCCTTGTCACCGATCCATCCAATCAAGCGTGGCTTACGGGCTATGACGGCTGGTCATTCTACGTACATCAAGGCGTGATCGTGACCCTTGAGGGGGAGCCCCTGTGGTGGGGCCGCCATATGGACATGCTTGGTGGACGGCGGACCTGCTGGATGGATCATGCCAACATCCTTGGCTACGGCGATCACTATGTCCAATCTACTGAAATCCACCCCATGCAGGACCTTGCAGGCGTCCTCAGGACGCGCGGATTGGAACGGGCCAGAATTGGCGTTGAGATGGAGAATTACTATTACTCCGCCAAAGCCCATGAAGTTCTACAATCCGACCTGCCACTGGCGCAGTTGAGCGATGCGACGGGTCTGGTGAACTGGCAACGCCTGATCAAATCGGAGGAGGAGATCGCCTTTATCCGCAAGGCCGCGCGTATCTCGGAAAGCGTGATGCAGGTCGCGCTTGATCGGGCGGCGCCGGGGGTGCGCAAGAACGATCTGGTGGCGGACATCATGCACGCAGGGATCACGGGAGTCGGGGAGGACTGGGGCGATTACCCTGCCATCGTGCCCCTGACGCCCTCCGGCCTTGATGCCACGGCCGCGCATCTGACATGGAATGGCGACAAGATGCGCGCGGGGGAGGCGACGTTCTTTGAACTTTCGGGCTGCTATCGCCGCTACCACGCGCCGCTGTGCCGGACGATCTATCTGGGCACCCCACCGGATGAGATGAAACGCGCCGAAGCCGCTCAGTTGGAGGGGATCGCCGCAGGGTTGGAGGCCGCGCGGTCAGGCAATCGGACCTGTGATATCGCCAATGCCTTCATGCAGGTGATGGCAAAACACGGCATCGAAAGGAAGGGGCGCATGGGCTACCCCATCGGCCTCAGCTATCCGCCTGATTGGGGCGAGCGAACAGCCTCGATCCGCACGGAGGACACAACTGTCCTGCAAGCGGGCATGGTGTTCCATTTCATGCCCGCCCTCTGGATGGACAGCTGGGGGTTGGAAACGACCGAGACGATCCTCATTCAGGCGGATGGCGCGGCCCAGCCCTTGTGCGATCTTCCGCGCAAACTGTTCGTGAAAGGCTGATCCCGTGCTCGGCGCCACAAAGGCCATTCTTGCAGATCTGATTGCCTTCCCAACGGTATCCGCCGACAGCAACCTTGAGATGATCGCCTATATTGCCACGCTGTTGAGGCAGTCAGGCGCAGAGGTGCAGCTGTTCAGGGATCCAAGCGGGAAAAAAGCGAACCTGTTTGCCACGCTTGGTCCCTCCTGCGACGGCGGCATTGTTTTCTCGGGGCATAGCGACGTTGTTCCCGTGACCGATCAGGAATGGACGACCGACCCTTTCTGCATGACGGAAAGTGACGGGCGGCTCTATGGACGCGGGTCCTGCGACATGAAGGGGTTCATCGCTGCGACACTCGCCATGGCGCCAAGGTTTGCAGAGGTCGTGCGCGACAGGCCGCTGCATTTTGCATTCACCTATGACGAAGAGGTCGGCTGCATCGGTGCAAGGCATCTGGCGCACTCCTTGGGAGAGATAGGCATCCGTCCCAGCGTCGCCATTGTTGGTGAGCCGACGAATATGCGCATCATCGAAGGGCACAAGGGCTGCTATGAATACACGACCTCGTTTCAGGGTTTGGAGGGGCATGGCTCCACTCCCGATCTCGGCGTAAATGCCGTCGAATATGCAGCGCGCTATGTCACCTATCTGCTTGATCTGAAGGAGCGGTTGCGCGGTATGGCCCCTGCAACCAGCCGGTTTGAACCACCCTGGACCACCATAAACGTTGGGGCCTTGCATGGCGGCACGGTCCATAACGTGATCGCACCCAAGGCAAAGGTGGATTGGGAAATGCGCCCGGTGCAGAAGTCAGATGCTGATTTTGTCAAAAGCCATCTTCAGAAGTATTGCTCCGATGTGTTGTTGCCGAAGATGCAGGCAGTCTGCCCCGATGCGCTGATCGAAACGCATGTTGTCGGGGAGGTCGACGGGTTGGTCCCGGTTCTTGAAAACGAAGCACGGCAGATCGTTGCCCGGTTGATTGGCGCAAATGACGCGGGCCTTGTGCCCTTTGGGACCGAAGCGGGCATCTTTCAGGACCTCGGGATGGATGTCGTCATCTGCGGACCCGGCGCGATCGAGCAAGCCCACAAAGCTGATGAATTCGTCGAAATAGATCAGCTCAATCAGTGTCTTGCGATGCTGGGGCGGCTTGCTGACACGCTATAGGCACCTTTAACCGGACGCGCGGGCGATGCACGTGCAACGCTGGATGCGAAAGGGAAGTCTCGTTTGACGCGCGACATGGATGGGGCAGGTCGCCGCGACAAGTGGGCCGCGTTTCAATCGCGGGCGGAATACCGTTTGGCGTCTTGGATCAATCGAGATAGGCCCGTTCCGATAGACATGACACTGAAAGGGTAGACCATGAGCACATTCGACGAAGATCTGTTTCTGAAAGGTCTCAAACAGCGTAAGGCCACGCTTGGCGCCGCGTATGTCGAGAAGAACCTTGCAGCCGCTGATGATTTCACCCGTCCTTTCCAGGAAGCGATGACTGCATGGTGCTGGGGCTTCGGGTGGGGTGACGATGTGATCGATGCCAAGACCCGCTCGATGATGAACCTGTCGATGATCGGGGCGCTTGGGAAGATGAATGAATGGGAAATCCATTGTCGTGGCGCGATCAAGAACGGGGTCTCGCAAGACGAAATCCGCGCCATTATCCACGTCATCGGGATTTATTGCGGCGTGCCGCAGGCGCTGGAATGCTTCCGGGTTGCGCGCAAGGTGCTTGAGGAAAGTTAACGATGCATTGGCTGAGCGATGGTGTCTGACCGGCCAACGGGCGGACCGGTTTCACGCCGCCGCCCGGTAGACCCAAACGCTTCACCTGTTGCGGTAGAACAGCTCTTCAATCTCCCGGTCGCCCATGACGCCAACCGGGCGCAGCGCCATGGTGAGCACGATCACCAGCCCCAGCATCACACCCGACAGGCCCAGCACTTCGGGCAGGTCGATGCCGATCACCGTCGGGCCGGTCTCCAGCCAGCGGACGACCTCCAGCCCGAAGGAGATTGCAAAAGTGCCCAGCACAGCGCCGGTCACGGTGCGCATACCGCCGAAAATCAACATCGCAAGGGTGAGGAAGACGTGGTTGAAATAGAACGGCCGCGCCGAAATCGTGCCGAGGAAATAGGCGTAGGCGATGCCCGCCGCGGCAAGGATCAGGCCCGACAGCACCCATGCGATCAGGCGCAGGCGCATCACATGCACGCCCATGGCCGCCGCCCCGGTTTCGTCATCTGCTGA
>Ga0160419_100104_pt1 | contig 58864 bp, 54 predicted proteins | sample CelAP2metagpilot_2_FD_108196 | JGI IMG/M metagenome (GOLD analysis project Ga0160419, IMG submission 108196) | Phycosphere-associated microbial communities from Cellana algal ponds in Kailua-Kona, Hawaii, USA - Cellana AP2-4-25 metagenome pilot ...
GCAATTTGGCAGGGGTTTTGAGCGCGCAGGAACTGGCGGGGTCAATTTCAAGCGGTCAAAACCGCTGCTTTGCAGCGCTCCCTGCGTCTGTAAGATTTGCCTGATCTTGCTCATGAGCTGCGTTACATCACCTTGAAATACAACCAGTATTTCTGCGTCGATGTGCCTTGTCAGGAACAAGATCAGGTAAACCAGTGGTGCCAAATCAATGCATCCTGACCCTAGCTGTGTGGATGATCCCAAAGCTCAGGCTGCTGCGCATAGCGGATGTAGAGCGGATGTTTGGGATGACCTGCCTTGCTCAGCCCCAGATGAAACAGGGGCTTTCCCATCCCCGCGAGGCGATTGGCGACCGCAGCGCCCTGATCGCGAAAGGCGCCGTGGGTCCCCCAAGCACAGATAACCTGATCTGCCCAGGCCGCACCGTTTAGGATCGCATCGAGATTATCGGGTCCGATCGGATCATCAGCCTGTTTCATGTCGCGGGGATCCGTCGCGCGAAAGGCAAAGATATTGGTGGCGCAGAACCCACCAAACCCAAGCGCCCGAGCGCGCCGTTCACAGCGCTCGATCGTCGGGTCGTTCTGCACTTCGGTTGCGGTGGAGGGATTGAGCATCACAAACATCACCCGATCGCCCGCAGCATCCCAGATGCGGGTCAGGCTGTATCTGTAACGTTCACAGTCCGAATAGACTGCGGTCGATGGGGCATCGCCCTTGGTGTGGGTGCGTGTGATCATGGCATCCGTGGTGCCGGTCTGGTACCCGGCTGTCAACTCGGGGCCGGGCCAAACACGGGCATGTCAGCCGACAAACACCCGACTTGGATGCAGTTGACCGGATTTGTACTGACCCACAGCGACTGCTTTCCCCTCGTAAGAGGCCCAAGCCTCTTCGCCGTATTCCACATCCGAAGCCAATACCATGCCGGGGTTGCCGTTGCGCAGTTTGCTGGCCCCTTCCGGGGTGCAGGTCAGTTCCGGCAGGTCGGCAAGCCCCTCTTCGAGCGGGCGCAGATAGGTGTCGAGCTCGGGGGATTTCGCAAGATCGTCCAGCGTTTCAAGGCTGATCCCGTCCTCCGCATCAAATGGACCAGACCAGATGCGGCGCAGGCATTTCACGTGAGCGTGGCACCCCAGCGCCTCGCCCAGATCGCGCGCGATGGAGCGGACATAACCACCCTTGCCGCATGTCATTTCCAGCACGACATGATCGGGGTCGGGGCGATCGACCAGAATCAGCTCTTCGACCCACAAAGGGCGTGCAGCGAGTTCGATCTCTTCCCCGTCGCGTGCAAGCTTGTAGGCGCGCTGGCCATCAACCTTGACCGCCGAAAATTTCGGTGGGACTTGCTGGATCTCTCCCAGAAACGGCAAAAGCGCGTCCTTGATGGCATCATCACTGGGCCGGTCACTGCTTTCGGCGATGACTTCGCCTTCGGCGTCGTCGGTATTGGTCGCCTGACCAAGGCGCACGGTAAAGGTATAGGCCTTTAGGGCGTCAGTGATGTAGGGCACGGTTTTTGTCGCCTCTCCAAGGGCAACAGCCAATACGCCAGTTGCCTCGGGATCAAGTGTGCCCGCATGGCCTGCTTTCTTAGCGTCAAAGGCCCAGCGTACCTTGTTTACGACAGCTGTGGACGTCAGCCCCGCAGGTTTGTCGACTACCAGCCAGCCGGAAATATCGCGCCCTTTGCGTTTGCGTCCCATGTCGTACCCCGATCGTGCGTCTATGAGTGAGAGGCGGGCGAGTTAGCCCAGCCTCGCTGGCCTGTCAATCAGCCGGTTACATCAGTTGGTCGCGTCGTCGGCATCCGGGTTGTCCGTTGCAGACTCCACTACTCCCACAATTGGCCCCATCATGAAGCCGGCATCGCTTCGGTTGATCTGGGGCGCGTGCAGACGTGAGATGTTGCCGTCAAAATAGAGCGCATTGGGCAGGTTCAGTTCATCCCGGAACAGACGCCCGAATTGATGAAAGGTCACGGCATTGCGCGAAATGGCAAAAACCACCCGCTGGCCATCGGCGCTGGTGCCGACACCATTGCGAATGAAATACGACGTCGAATCGGGCAAGAACCGGGGATGCAATTCCCCATCAATGACCAGCATCGGGCCCGATTGCGTTGCATAACGGCAATCAGGCTGTGTGGCCTCGAATGTCAGGGTTTCAATCACATCGGTTCGGGTGTCGCCGATGCAAAACACTCCGTTAGGCAGTAGGCCGAAATTTCCAGGACCTGGGTTTGTGACCAGCCGCATCTCTTCTGTGGCACCATCACGGTAAAGCCCAACCGGCGAGCGGTCGCGGTGATACATGCCCGCGTTGGTCGCAAAGCTCAGCACTTTGCCCCGGTTGTTCAGATCGTCTTCGAGGGTAGAGAAATGCCCGTAGATCTGGCCATCCCCGTCTCGCAGAAACAGCTGCAGCTTGTCCTGGGCAGCGTCGACTTCGCAGATTGTGTAGCGGTTTCCGTCATAGGCGATGTCGCGGCAATCCACCGCTGCCACTGGTGCGGCCCATAGGGCCAGCACCACGGCCACCGCCCGTGCGATCACTGACCAGTGTCGCGGCGCACCGCGTCCTGGGACAGGATGCGGCGGGGGTCATCCATCCGGGCAAAGGGCTCGTCCAACTGGAAGCGCAGTTCGGGCGTGAACTTCAGCCCCAGCTTTTTTCCGATCATCCGGCGCAGCTCGCCCTTGTTGCGGGCCATCAGCTTCAGGATCTCGTCCTGTCCCTTGCCGCCAAGCGGCAGCACGTATGCAGTCGCGATGCGCAGGTCAGAGGTCACGCGCACCTCGCCGACGGTGATCGACATGCGGTTCAGATCCGGGTCATGAATGTCGCCGCGGGTGAAAATCTCTGACAGCGCACGACGAATCAATTCGCCGACGCGAAGCTGCCGTTGGGAGGGGCCTGCGCCCTCATTGAGTTTGTTCTTAGCCATACCTTCGATGTATGCCGAAAGCGGGGCTTTGCCAAGCGCAGCGCAAGCGGGTAGGAGAAATCCAGCACAGAGATCCGGGCAATGGTCCGGCAGAACCAAGCGCAGAACCAAGCAAGGAGCGATCCGATGGCAGAGACCAGCACCGACATTCCCGGCATCGTGGTGACAGGGGCCTCCGGGCGTATGGGCCAGATGTTGATCCGCACAATCCTCGATAACCCGTCTGCCCGGCTGGTAGGTGCGGTCGAACGCAGCGGTCATCAGTGGGTTGGACAGGACATCGGAGCCGCCATGGGCGGGGCCGAGGTCGGCGTCACCGTCACAGATGATGCACTAGAGGCATTCTCCAAGGCTCAGGCTGTGATCGATTTCACCGGCCCGGAAGCCACGCTTGCCTTTGCCGACCTTGCTGCGCAGGCCCGTGCCGTGCATGTGATCGGAACCACGGGCATGAGCGACGAACAGATCGCACAATTGGAACCGGCATCGCGTCATTGTGCACAGGTGCGTGCCGGCAACATGAGCCTTGGTGTGAACCTCCTCGTGCAGCTGACCAAGAAAGTTGCCGCTGCACTGGATGAGGATTTCGATATCGAGGTTATCGAAGCGCATCATCACCACAAGGTTGATGCCCCGTCTGGTACCGCCCTTATGTTGGGTGAAGCTGCGGCCGAAGGGCGCGGTGTCAGCCTGTCAGAGGTCAGTGACAGCGGGCGCGACGGTATCACTGGCGCGCGCAAGCGTGGCGATATCGGCTTTAGCGCAATCCGCGGTGGTGACATCGTGGGAGAGCACGACGTGCTGTTTGCTGGTCAAGGTGAACGGATCGTTTTGCGCCACCTCGCCACTGATCGCGCGATTTTTGCGCGTGGCGCGGTCAAGGCCGCGCTGTGGGGCCTGGGCAAGGAGCCGGGTCAATACGACATGGTGGATGTGCTGGGGCTCTGATCAAGTCCTGCAATACAGTTTGGGCGGCCCCTGCTGAGGCCGTTCAGAAATCGATGGCGATGCCTTTTTTCTCCCAGTCGCCATAGCGAGCGGGGTCCGGGCCGTCTCGCCCGCCCAGTTCCTTTGGTTGGGACTGACGCTCGGCTTCTGCGGCCTTGCGTCGTTCTGCAGCCTCTGCCAGGGCGCGCTGGGCGGCGGGAGGCAGGTTTTCGATGTTGGATGTATCAGCGTCGCTCATGCCGGGTTCCTTTGTTCACGTTCTATGATATACGCCCGCGTCCGCTGGCGACAACCCATGCCGCCGCTGCCCGCATCAGGAGACGCCAATGTCCAATGGAACCCACGCCCGCCGCCGTGCCATCTACCTGCTGGATCAGGTTTTGGGAGAGGGCAGGCTGCTGTCGGAATGTTATGCAGCAGGGGCCTTGGACAAACTCGCCCCCGAAGATCGCGCCCGTGCGCAACGGCTCGCAGCCGATACCCTGCGCAATCTTGAGAGGGCTGACCGCGTCCTGCAAAAACACCTCAAGAAATCGACGCCGCTGATGGTGCACAACGCATTGCGTATCGGAACGGTTGAACTGTGTCAGGGCGGTGCTGCACACGGTGTGGTCAACGAGATGGTCAACATCGTTGCAGCGCACAAACGTCATGGCAAGCTGAAGGGGCTGGTCAACGCGGTCCTGCGCAAGGTGGCAGACCAAGGGCCGACAGAATGGGCCAAATTGCGGGTGCCGCGCCTGCCCAAATGGCTGCGCAGTCCGCTATCGCAGGCTTGGGGGGCTCCGGCAATGCTGGAGATCGAAGCCGCACATGCGGCTGGCGCGCCTCTTGATCTCACCGCGAAACCGGGGGTGGATCTGTCTGCTCTTGATGCGGTGAAGCTTCCCACGGGGTCCTATCGCCTGCATGGGTCCGTGCAGGTCTCTAACCTGCCCGGTTTTGCAGAAGGAAATTGGTGGGTCCAGGACGCCGCCGCCGCCCTGCCGGCGCAGTTGCTCGCGGCCAAACCGGGAGAGAAGGTGCTTGATCTCTGCGCCGCGCCTGGGGGCAAAACAATGCAGATGGCTGCCTCGGGGGCTGATGTGACGGCGGTGGACCAGTCCGAGGGCCGGATGGCACGGCTCCGGGAAAACCTGGAACGGACAGGCCTGAGCGCGACAGTTGTGGTCGGCGATGCGCTGGAAGAGACCGGCCAATATGACGCCGTGCTTCTGGACGCGCCGTGCTCTGCGACGGGCACCATTCGCCGCCATCCGGATTTGCCTCATGCCAAGGACGGCAGCGGCTTTGGCGAATTGATCGAGTTGCAGGCCCAGATGCTTGCCCACGCCTGGAGCCTCGTGAAACCGGGAGGGCGCCTGGTTTATTGCACCTGCTCACTTCTGCCGGACGAGGGGGAGTGCCAGATCGAGGATGCACTCGACATGTTCCCTGACATGCAGGTTGGTGAAGGGCTGCGCAATCTGGTCGGTATTGATCCTGCCTGGATCACCGAAGAGGGGGGGCTGCGCCTGCGACCGGACTACTGGCCGGATCTTGGCGGCATGGATGGTTTTTACTTGGCGGAACTGCGCAAAGCCTCCTGAACAATTGAGCTGCCGCCAGCGGGTGGCGGCTTGTTGCCTCTGGAATCAAGAGAGTGCCGCATTATCGGTGACTTGGCGCATTTGCGTCGCTATGCTCAGGCCAAAACGCCCCGGACCATTCCAACGGCGTGAGGCAAGAGAGCATGTCCAGATACGACAGAATGGCGCGGCGTGGCACACGATTGCTGAACCGCTACTATGCAAGACGCTCCCGGCGCCAGCCGGGCGCGACAGAATTTGTGTCTCAGCCAGAGCCGCGCACGATCGGCAGTTTTGCAAGGGGTCGCCAGTTGGTGGCCGGCAACCTTTTGTTTGCGGGCTATCTGGTGGAATCGCCAACCACCGCACTCTGGGATGTGGCGGCTCCGGATGTAGCATTTGATGCCGAGCGGCACGGGTTCGCCTGGTTGGATGATCTTGCTGCTGTCGGTGACTTCAAGGCGCGGGAAAAGGCGCAGCTGTGGGTCTGGGGCTGGATTGATGCCTATGGAACCGGCAAGGGGCCGGGTTGGTCTCCGGATCTCACCGGGCGCAGGGTGATCCGCTGGATCAATCATGCGCTGTTCCTCTTGTCTGGCCGCACGTCTGTTCAGTCGCAGGCTTTCTTTCAGGCATTGTCGCGACAGACCTGGTTCTTGTCCAAGCGTTGGCAGGGGGCCTCTCCCGGCTTGCCAAGATTCGAGGCTTTGACTGGGTTGATCTATGCAGGGCTTGCTCTGAAGGGGCACGAGGATCAGGTGGATCCTGCGCTTAAGGCTCTGGCCGAAGAATGCGCAAGCCAGATTGATGAGCAGGGGGGCTTGCCTACGCGCAACCCCGAAGAGCTGCTGGAGGTCTTCACACTTCTGACCTGGGCGTCTGCGGCCCTGGTGGATGCAGGGCGCGGCGTGCCAGCCGCACAGACACAGGCGATCGAACGTATTGCCCCAACCTTGCGGACACTGCGCCACAGCGACGGCGGGCTTGCGCGTTTCCACGGAGGCGGGCGCGGATTGGAAGGTCGCTTGGATCATGCGCTTGCAGCCAGCCATGTCACGTCGCGCCACGCCGATGGGCTGGCGATGGGCTACGCACGGCTGTCGGCGCGTCGCACCTCGGTGATCATAGATGCTTCTGTACCGCCAAAAGGGCGCGCATCTTGGAACGGGCATGCCTCGACACTCGCGTTCGAGCTGACATCCGGACGGCGACCGTTGATTGTCAACTGCGGGTCGGGGGAAACCTTTGGCGTTGAATGGCGCCGCGCCGGTCGGGCGTCGCCGTCTCATTCGACCCTGTGTATCGAGGGGCATTCCAGCGCTCGCCTGTCTTCGCCGGAACGCGGCAGCGGCCATGAGATCATGGTCGAGGCGCCGGACACCGTGCCGCTGGAAGTGTCGGATCTGGAAGACGGCTATCGCTTTCAGGGCGGGCATAACGGATATGAACGCCTCTTTGGCCTGACCCATGCCCGCACATTGGAGCTGGCCGTGGACGGCCGGGGACTGGCAGGCGAGGACATGCTGCTGGCGATAGATACCCGAAACAAGCGCCGCTTTGACAAGGCAATGGATGCCCAATCTTTGGGCGGTGTTGGGTTCGACATCCGGCTACATTTGCACCCTGATGTGGACGCGGCTCTTGACTTGGGCGGCGCAGCGGTATCCATGGCGCTTAAGAGCGGGGAAATCTGGGTGTTCCGTCATGATGGGACCTGCGAACTGAAGCTGGAACCCAGTGTCTACCTGGAAAAGACCCGCTTGAAGCCGCGTGCGGCAAAACAGATCGTTCTCTCCGGGCGGGCAATGAACTATGCAACGCGCATCCGGTGGACGCTCAGTAAAGCGCAGGAAACTGCCGTTGCCGTGCGAGACCTGAACCGGGACGACCCCGCGTTAATCGACTGAGCCTGAAAAGGACCTGCCCTGCCATGACCGACCTTCACCCCGTACGCCGTGCGCTGCTTTCCGTATCCGACAAGACCGGCCTGATTGATTTGGGCAAGGCGCTGGCTGCGCGTGGTGTTGAATTGCTGTCAACCGGTGGTTCTGCCAAAGCGCTGCGTGATGCGGGGCTGACCGTGAAAGACGTCTCCGACGTGACAGGATTTCCGGAGATGATGGACGGTCGCGTCAAGACCCTGCATCCGATGGTGCATGGTGGTCTGCTGGCCCTGCGGGACAACGACACCCACGTTGCCGCGATGAACGAGCACGGCATCGGCGCCATCGATCTGCTGGTGGTGAACCTCTATCCGTTTGAGGCGGCGTTGGCACGGGGCGCAGACTATGACGAGATGATCGAAAACATCGATATCGGCGGTCCCGCGATGATCCGTGCGGCATCGAAGAACCATCTGTTTGTGAACGTTGTGACCGACGTGCAGGACTACGAGGCGCTGCTGGCTGAGCTGGACGCCAATGACGGCCAGACAACATATGCCTTCCGTCAGCGCCTGTCGCAGATCGCCTATGCCCGTACCGCAGCCTACGACGCGGCAGTGTCGAACTGGATGGCGACGGCGATTGAAGAGAAGGCCCCGCGCCGCCGTGCCTTTGCCGGTGAATTGAAACAGACCCTGCGTTATGGTGAGAACAGCCACCAGCAGGCAGCGTTCTATACCGACGGAACCAATCGTCCGGGTGTCGCGACGGCTGTACAGCTGCAGGGCAAGGAACTGTCCTACAACAACATCAACGACACTGACGCGGCCTATGAACTGGTGGCGGAGTTTGACCCGGCCGACAGCGCCGCCGTGGCGATTATCAAACACGCAAACCCCTGTGGTGTGGCGAAAGGTGCCACCTTGGTCGAGGCCTATCAGAAGGCGTTTGATTGTGACCGCACATCTGCCTTTGGCGGCATTGTCGCTCTGAACCAGCCGCTGGATGCGGCAACCGCGCAGAAAATCGTCGAGATTTTTACCGAGGTGGTGATCGCGCCTGGTGCTTCGGATGAGGCAAAAGAGATCTTCGCCGCCAAGAAGAACCTGCGCCTGCTGCTGACCGACGGTCTGCCGGATCCGCGCAAGCCCATCGTGGCCTACAAGCAGGTGGCAGGCGGTGTGCTCGTCCAGGACAAGGATGTTGGTTACGTCGGCATGGAAGACCTGAAAGTGGTCACTGAAAAGGCACCCACAGATGCGCAGATGCAAGATATGCTGTTCGCGTGGAAAGTCGCCAAACACGTCAAATCCAACGCAATTGTCTATGTGAAAGACAACGCGACCGTCGGGGTTGGTGCAGGTCAGATGAGCCGCCTGGACAGCGCCAACGTCGCAGCTGCAAAAGCTGGTCGCATGGCCGCCGAGCTGGGCCTCAAAGAAAGCCTTGCCAAAGGTTGCGCCGTGGCGTCGGATGCGTTTTTCCCGTTTGCGGACGGCTTGTTGGAAGCGGCCGCAGCAGGTGGTGCCTGCGTAATTCAGCCGGGCGGCTCTATGCGCGACGATGAGGTGATCAAGGCGGCAAACGAAAAAGGCCTCGCGATGGTCTTTACCGGTATGCGCCACTTCCGCCACTGATCGCTGAGTTTATGAACAACGGGCCGGGCAATTCATTGCCCGGCTTTTGCATGTAGGGCCCCGATAGGGGCAGACGGGACGAGGCAAGAGGACGTGGGTATGCGCGCGAAGATGATGGTCTGGGCAGCAGCATTGGCGCTGATACTGGATCAGCTCAGCAAATATCTGGTGATACAGGTCATGGATCTGCCCAGTCGCTTCTCCGTTGACGTTTTCCCGCCTCTGCTGCGGTTCCGCTACGGGGAAAATACCGGCATCAATTTTGGTCTGTTTGGTGGCGGGACAGATACGACACGATGGATCCTCATTGGTCTGTCACTGGTGATTTGTGTTGCCCTGGTGATCTGGATCCTGCGTTTGCCTGCACAGGCGCGCGCCATGCAGATTTCTGCGGGCCTGGTGATTGGCGGCGCTTTGGGGAACGTCGTGGATAGGGTGATTTTTGGCTATGTGCTCGATTTCCTGAATATGTCTTGCTGCGGCATCAACAATCCGTTTGTCTTCAATGTCGCGGACATCTTTATTTTTGCAGGTGCGGCCGGGCTTATTCTATTTGACGGGCGGCATAAAAACCCTGCGTGACCTCACGCGGCAAATGCGATAAACAGCCTTTGAACAGGCAGGAGTGACGGGTCATGCGGATCCATTTTGGTGTTATTGTTTTGATGGGTGCTCTGGCCGTTTCTGCCTGCGGGCAAAAAGGTCTGCGTGATCTGCGACCCTCTGGCACCGGGCCGGACGAATTCCTGATCTTGCCAAGCAAGCCACTGGAAGAGCCGACAACCTATGACAGCCTGCCGGCGCCAACACCGGGCCAGGCCAACCTGACCGATCGCAACCCCAAAGGCGAAGCTGTTGCCGCGCTTGGCGGCCGCGCGTCCGCTCTGGTTCCGGGGGAAGGTGTGCCAGCGACCGACGGTGCCTTGGTTTCTGCGGCAAGTCGTTATGGCGTCGATCCCAATGTGCGGACCGATCTGGCCGCTTTGGATGCAAAAAAACGCAAACGCGAAAACCGCACTGCGCGCTTCAAGCTATTCCCGGTGGATCGCTATCAGGAAGCCTACAAACGCGAGGCAATTCGCCCCGACGAGGTCAATGCACTGTTCCGCCGGTCCGGTTTCGAAACACCTTCGGCCCCGCCACCGAACCAGTAAAACACCGGTCCGTTTTCGCGCTTTTGCCGGTTGGGGCAGTTCACGAAAACGCCATTCCCCTTGTATAGGGTGTCTTCAAGCGTAGTTTGATTTTAGCCACGCCGATCCTATGTTTCCGGGATCGGACGCCAAGGGTGTGTTGCGTCGCCCGTTCCGGAGTGCCCGGTGCAGTTTGCATGGATAGCTCTGCACCTGCTCTTGCTCCGGTCGTTTGCGGGGCGATGCAGCACTAAGATAATTTGGCCTTTTCCCGGATTGGACGAAGGCCCCTGAAAGGAGATCGCCAGATGATCCAGCGGATCACGCGGGCTGCAGCAGTGGTTGCGACCCTTTTGGCAGTTGAGGCAGCCGTGCCTGAAACCGGCCTCATGGTCGCACAGGCAAGGGCCGATAGCGGCGCCACTCAGCCCACTGCCGATGACCTAGTGACCAGTTTCACGCTCGAAAACGGTATGCAGGTGGTTGTCATAGAAGATCACCGCGCCCCTGTAGTGCAGCATATGGTGTGGTACCGGGCAGGCTCTGCTGATGAACCTATCGGCCAGTCCGGTGTTGCGCATTTTCTGGAACATCTGCTGTTCAAGGCAACAGACACGCTGGAGGCGGGCGAGCTTTCGGCAACGGTTGCAGCGAATGGCGGGCGCGACAATGCCTTTACCAGCTATGATTACACCGCTTATTTCCAGCGCGTCGCATCGGATCGTCTGGACCTGATGATGCAGATGGAAAGCGACCGGATGGTCAACATCCGCCTTACGGGACGGGACATCGAAACCGAGCGCGAGGTGATCTTGGAAGAGCGCAACCAGCGCACCGACAGTGAACCACGGTCCCTGTTTCGCGAGCAGATGAATGCAGCCCAATATCTGAACCATCGCTACGGTCAGCCGATCATTGGCTGGCGGCATGAGATGGAAGAGCTGGATATGGAAGACGCACTTTCATTTTACGGCACGTATTATGCGCCAAATAATGCGATCCTTGTCGTATCTGGTGATGTGACACCGGATGAGGTGCGCAGTCTGGCCGAAAAACACTATGGCAAGATCCCGGCGAACCCGGATCTCCCGGAGCGTATGCGCAGCCAAGAGCCACCGCAAACCGCTGCGCGCCGTTTGGTTTACAAGGACGCGCGTGTTGCCCAGCCCTACATGCAGCGCTCTTATCTTGCACCCGAGCGTGACAGCGGGGCACAGGAGCAGGCGGCCGCGCTTTACCTCCTGGCAGAGCTGTTGGGAGGGGGCAGCACATCTTATCTGACAAATGCGCTGCAATTCGATCAGCAGGTCGCCGTCTATACGGGGGCATTTTATTCCGGTGTGTCACTGGATGACACGACCTTTGATTTTCTGATCGTGCCCGGCGCGGATGTATCGCTTGAAGAGGCGGAGGCCGCACTGGACGAAACCTTTGCGCGTTTTCTTGAAGAAGGCGTCGATGAAGCGCAGCTGGAGAGGATCAAGCTGCAGCTGCGTGCGTCCGAGATCTATGCGCGCGATAATGTGGATGGCATTGCGAACCGCTACGGTCGGGCCCTTACATCGGGCCTGACAATCGAGGACGTTCAGGCGTGGCCGCAAATTCTGCAATCGGTGACAGCAGACGAGATCATCGCCGTGGCCCGTGAGGTTCTGCGCCCCGAGGTTTCGGTAACGGGCTGGATGATGCGAGACGAAGAGGTGAGCCAATGAAGGCGTTGAAATTCATCAGTGCCGCGCTGGCCCTGTGTTTTCTGGCACTGCCTGTCTGGGCTGAGGTCAAAATCAAGGAAGTGGTTTCGCCCGGCGGGATCACGGCGTGGCTGGTCGAGGATCACAGCATCCCCTTTACGGCGCTGGAATTGCGGTTTCGGGGCGGAACCTCTCTTGATCAGCCTGGCAAACGGGGTGCGACCTATCTGATGGCCGGATTGCTGGAGGAGGGCGCAGGTGGTTTGGCTGCACAGGACTACGCGCGCGAGCTCGAAAGTCTTGCTGCCCGATTCTCTTATGATGCTGATCGTGACACGGTGTCGATTTCGGCCCAGTTCCTGAGTGAAAACCGGGCGGAGGCCGTTGATCTGCTGCGCTTGACCATTCACGAACCGCGTTTTGATCAGGATGCGCTGGATCGTGTTCGCGCACAGGTTCTGGCGGGTCTGCGCTCTGACGAAAAAGACCCAAATGAGATTGCCAGCCGTGCGTTTTCAAAGATGGCGTTTGGTGATCACCCCTACGGCAGCGAGGGAGAGGGCACCATCGACAGCGTGGCGGCTTTGACCCGGCAGGACATGTTTGATGCGCATGAAGCGGCGTTTGCCCGGGACCGGTTATTTGTCGGCGCGGTCGGCGATATTACGGCTGAAGAGTTGGGTGCGCTTCTGGATGAGTTGCTGGGGGATTTGCCCGCAACCGGGGCTCCCATTCCGGGCCCCGCCGAGGTGGCAATTGATGGTGGGGTTACGGTGATCGACTATGACACACCACAATCCGTTGCACTGTTTGGCCACGTCGGCATCGATCTGGATGATCCGCGCTACTTTGCGGCCTATCTTCTGAACCAAGTTCTCGGTGGTGGTTCCTTCAACAGCCGCCTCATGACTGAGGTGCGGGAAAAGCGCGGGCTGACCTACGGCGTTTACAGCTACTTGGTCCCACGGGATCTGGCGGCTGTCTACATGGGTTCTGTGGCCTCTGATAACAGCAAGATTGCCGAGACCGTGGAGGTCATTCAGACCGAATGGGCGCGCCTGGCGACAGATGGCGTAAGTGAGAAGGAGCTGGCAGATGCCAAAACCTATCTTACCGGCGCCTACCCTTTGCGGTTTGATGGCAACAGCCGCATTGCCTCTATTCTTGCGGGCATGCAGATGGACGACCTGCCGATCGATTATGTCGTAACCCGCAATGACAAGGTGAACGCTGTAACCTTGGAAGAGGTCAATCGGGTTGCTCGTGAAATTCTGCTGCCGGAGAAGCTTCATTTCGTCGTCGTTGGTCGACCAGAAGGTCTGCAGTCGACCAATTGATCACCTCTGGTGAAGGGTATGAAAAGGGGCGCGGCCATTGCTGGTCGCGCCCCTTTTATGTTGCCCGGTTGGCAAGATTTACTCGCCGTAGGGGATCCAGATGTTTTTGACCTCGGTCCCGGCTTCGAGAAAGCGACGGGTCTGATCCGTGGACCAGTCCATAGCTGTCGCGTTGTTGACCCAGGTCCGCTTGAGGTTGCCCGCAGACGCCTTTTCAATCTCGGCAGAAAGATCGGTGGAAGAGAAGCTCCAGACTGCATCCAGATTCAGGTGTGATGCCATCGGCGCAGCCAGCTCTGCGTGGCTGCCGGTCAGGATATTGACCACGCCAGCAGGGACATCGGAAGTGTCCAGAACCTGATAGAAGTCCGTTGCGGCAAGCGGATAAGCCTCGGATGCGGCCAGGACCACTCGGTTGCCCATCGCCATCGCGGGGGCCATGACCGACACCAGCCCCAAAAGCGGTGCTTCATCCGCGCAGACCGCACCGATCACGCCAACGGCTTCCTTCATGGCGAGTGCCACCCCGCGGATCGGGACCCCGTGCGCCTGACCGTCGTATTTGTCTGCCCAGGCCGCGGCGGTGAACAATCTCTGGATAGAGGCTTCGACTTCATCGGCGCCGGATTTCTTGCCTGTCATGGCGTCGATCCGGTCTGCAAACTCGGCTGCCCGCGCGGACAGGTTCTCTCCGATGTAATAGAGGATCTGGGCACGCAGGTGGCCAGTCGTCTTCGACCAGGACTTGGCGCCAGCCGCCGCTTCAACGGCGTTGCGCACATCCTTGCGGTTGCCGAGGCCGACATGGCCCAGCAAAGCGCCGGATTTGCCGTAGACTGCTTTGGAATAGCCGCCGTCCGGACGCGCCTGTTTGCCGCCGATGTACAATTTTGCGGTGCGGTCGACAGCATCAACTGGCGCGCCTTCACCTGCAAAACCGATGAGTTTTTCCAGTGGTTTCGTCTTTGTTTTTGGCTTGGTGTAGGCGCTGAGACCTTCCCAGCCACCTTCCCGGCCAAAGCCGCTTTCGCGTGTGCCGCCAAAACCAGCCGCCGCGTCAAACAGATTGGTCGCATTGACCCAGACGACGCCCGCAACCAGCTTGGGCGCGATATCAAGAGCCAGGTTGACGTTCTCTGTCCAGACTGTCGCGGCCAACCCGTAGCGGGTGTTGTTGGCCAGTTCGACCGCTTCACCCGGCGTACGGAACGTGGTGGAGACCAGAACCGGGCCGAAGATTTCTTCTTGCATCAGCGCATCAGACGGGGCGAGCCCTTCAACCAGCGTGGGCGGATAGAAACAGCCGCCTTCCGGCATGTCGACACGCGCTTGATGCACCTTGCCTGCGGTGTTGGCCGCCACCATTTCGCTGATCGTGTTCAACTGAACAGGATCCACGATGGCACCAACGTCGATGCACTTGTCGAGCGGGTTGCCCACGCGCAGCTTGTCCATGCGCGCGCGCAGCTTGTCGTGGAAGCGATCTGCGATCCCTTCCTGCACCAGCAGGCGCGACCCGGCGCAGCACACTTGACCCTGGTTGAACCAGATGGCGTCGACCAGACCTTCGATCGCGCTGTCGATATCGGCGTCATCAAACACGATGTACGGGGACTTGCCGCCCAATTCGAGCGTCAGCGCCTTGCCGCTGCCGGCCGTTGCTTCACGAATTTTGCGACCCACAGCAGTTGAACCGGTAAAGGCAATCTTGTCGACATCGGCATTCACGATCATCTCGCCAACCGCACCATCGCCGGTGACGATGTTCACGACACCTTTGGGCAGGCCCGCCTGGCGGCAGATGTCAGCAAACAAAAGCGCGGTCAGAGAGGTGTATTCTGCTGGCTTCAGGACAACGGTGTTGCCCATTGCGATGGCTGGCGCGACCTTCCACGCCAGCATCAGCAGCGGAAAGTTCCATGGAATGATCTGGCCACAAACACCCAGTGCCTCGCGGTCAGGCAGCTCACTTTCCATCAGCTGGGCCATGCCAGCGTGATAGTAGAAATGCCGCTGTGCGAGAGGGACATCAATGTCGCGGCTTTCGCGGATCGGCTTGCCGTTATCAAGGGTTTCGAGAACTGCAAACAGGCGTGCGTGCTTTTGCATCAGGCGCGCGATGGCATAGATGTAGCGGGCACGCCCTGCGCCACCCAGTGCGGCCCATTTCCCTTGGGCCTTGCGTGCCGCGGCGACGGCGGCATCGACATCGTCCTGGCTTGCCTGGCTCAGGGTTGCCAGGGTCTCGCCATTTGCAGGGTTCTTGCTGTCAAACCCGTCAGCGGGGGAGGTGAACTCCCCATTGATGAAGTGGCCAAAACGGGCCCCTTGGTCGACCAGCCACGCCAGAGCGTCGGCAGCACTTTCAGGAGCGGGGCCATAGTCCATCGTTTCAAAGATCTCTTTTACGGTCATCGCGGTTACTGTCCGGTTTGGAACGACAGGACAAAGACTGTCAGATAAAGGAAGAGCAGGATCAGCCCCGGCAGGCGGCTTTTGCGGTGAAACCGGGCGAACTGAACCAGCTCGGGTGTAAGGCGATCGCGCGGGGGCGGCGTGAAATAGGGCGCAGGCCCTAGACGATCACGCGCAGCCTCCGGCAATTCGGATGCTTCAAGTCGCAGACGCCATCGCCGCCACTGGAATGCAACAATCCAGAGACTGATAAAGATCGCACTGACGACCCATTCAGATGGCATCTGCCTCTCCGTTCTTTAGGCCAATGCGTGACGGTAGCCTGCGGAATAGGCGCCAGTCACGTGGTGTTCGAGTTGGCGTTCGATATCGCCCAGCAAGGAGGATGCGCCAAAGCGGAACAAATCAGGCTGCAGCCAGCGGTCGCCCAGCTCGTCTTTCATCAGAGACAGATAGACCAGGGCGTCCTTTGCCTTGGAAATTCCGCCCGCAGGTTTGTAGCCCACGCGATAGCCGGTGCGTTCGTGATAATCGCGAATGGCACGGATCATCACGAGGCTCACGGGAAGGGTCGCGTTCACGCTTTCCTTGCCGGTGGACGTCTTGATGAAATCGGCACCAGCCATCATGCAGATCAGCGAGGCGCGCGCCACGTTGCGCAGCGTGCCAAGTTCGCCGGTCGCCAGAATGGCTTTGACGTGTGCATCCCCACAGGCCTCGCGGAAGGCCTTCATCTCATCATAAAGCGCCTGCCAGTTGCCTGACAGAACGTGCCGACGGGAAATGACAATATCGATTTCCTTTGCGCCGGCCTTCACGCTTTCTTCGATCTCAGCAAGACGCAGGTGAAACGGAGACAGACCGCCCGGGAAGCCGGTCGAAACCGCGGCAACTGGAATGCCGGATCCGTCCAGCGCCGAAACCGCTGTTTCAATCATGTCGTGATAGACACAGACCGCACCAGTGGTGATCGGGCCCATGTCCAGCGCCTTGAGCAGGTCCGCGCGCACCGGCTGGCGTGCTTTGGCACACAGACGGCGGACGCGACCGGCTGTATCGTCGCCGGACAGGGTGGTCAGGTCGATCAAGGTGATCGCCTTCAGCAGCCAGGCTGCCTGATAGTCTTTCTTTACGCTGCGACGGCCGGGCAGGGTGGCACAGCGACGTTCGATCGCCGAGGTGTTTGCCTCAACGCCAAGCGCCCAGTCCAGATCCAGCTCCATGCCGGGATTACGGGGTTCGCCCACCTGCGGCAGCTGCGCAGTGTGCTCTGCAATTTGGCTTTCCATGCCGGGAATCCTCGTTGGAATTTGGTGCGAAAATCGCACGCCACCCCTTGCTTGGCAAGCGACGGGCCAGGGTGACGTGGTGAATTTTTGACTATTTGGACAAAAAATCGGGCATTTTGCGAACGATTCTCATTTCTTTTTGCGAATAATTCGCATTTTCATTGACAGGCGCGAGACTCACGCTCTTATTGAGGTCAGTGAAACGCTGGAAGGGGGCTCCCCATGTGGTTGAAAATCGCAGATCTGACACGCGCAACGGGTTTGAGCCGTCGGCTGGTTGCAGTGACCTTTCTGGCCATTGCGGCCCTGTTGGCGACGCCATTTGTCGCGGGCAAGTCGGCGATGGCTCGCGCACAGACACCGCTGAATGTTGTGGCCACGACCGGGATGATCGCAGACGCGGTGCGGCAGGTTGGTGGTGATGCTGTCGAGGTTCGCGCCTTGATGGGCCCGGGTGTCGACCCTCATGCCTATCGCCAGACCCGATCTGACATCGTGGCCATGACCCGCGCGGATCTGGTGTTGTGGCACGGGCTTTATCTTGAGGCGCAGATGGAAGAGTTTTTTCATAATCTGGCCCGCAAGCGGACCGTCGTGGCCGTGGCAGAGGGGCTCCCAAAGGAAAAGCTGCGCGGACATGACGATTATGCAGACAAATTTGACCCTCATGTCTGGATGACCCCAGTTCTGTGGAAGGATGTGGTGGTAGAGGTGCAAAAGGCCCTGACAGAGGCGCGTCCCGACCAAGCAGAGCTGTTTGCGGCAAATGCAGCGGCCCATCTGGCGGAGTTGGATCAGCTGATCGCCTATGGCGCAGATATTCTGACCCAAGTGCCCGAAGAAAACCGCGTGCTGGTCACAGCCCATGACGCATTTGGCTATTTCGGTGGAGAGTACGGTTTTGAGGTGATGGGCATTCAGGGCATCTCGACCCAGTCTGAGGCGGGGCTGAACCGGATTGGCACCCTTGTTGATGTTCTGGTGGAGCGCGGTGTCTCTGCTGTCTTTGTCGAAAGCTCTGTATCTGACCGCTCTGTCAGAGCCCTGATCGAAGGCGCTGCGGCGCGTGGTCATGATGTCCGCATCGGCGGCGAATTGTTCTCGGACGCGATGGGGGCAGATGGCACATATGAAGGCACCTATATCGGCATGCTGGACCACAACATGACGACGATCGCTGCTGCGTTGGGCGCGGATGTCCCTGCTAAGGGGATGTCAGGCCAGCTGTCGCACGCCGGTTTGTAAGGGGTAGGATTGATGACACTCGAACTTGCTCGGGAAAATGGCATTCCGACGGCCACAGACGGAACCGCCGCATTGAAGCAGTCCCCCTTTGCGATCAGGGGGCTGACGGTCAGCTACGGCGAAAAACCAGCCGTGTTCTCGGTGGATATGACTGTTGAAGCAGGCAAGATGACCGCCATCATCGGGCCAAACGGTGCGGGGAAGTCGACACTCCTGAAGGCTGCATTGGGTGTGGTGCCTCCGGTCTCCGGGCGGGTTCAGGTGTTTGGAAAGCCGCTGGACACCCAGCGCGCTCGGATCGCTTATGTACCCCAAAGAGCAAGCGTCGACTGGGATTTCCCAACCCGCGTGATTGACGTGGTGATTATGGGGCTCTACCGCGAACTGGGTCTCCTTGGCCGGATCACTGGCCGCCACAAGGCTGCTGCAAGGGATTGTCTTGAGCGTGTGGGAATGGCGGATTTCGCAGATCGCCAGATCGGCCAGCTGTCAGGCGGCCAGCAGCAGCGCGTGTTTTTGGCACGTGCTCTGGCACAGGGGGCAGATCTCTATCTCTTGGACGAACCCTTTGCCGGCGTTGATGCTGCAACAGAAAAAGCGATCATTGCGGTCCTGAAACAGCTTCGGGCAGAGGGAAAGACCGTCGTTGTCGTCCATCATGACCTTGCGACTGTGACTGACTATTTCGACAATGTGTTTCTGATCAACACCCGCAAGGTTGCGGAGGGGCCGGTGTCCGAGGCCTTCACCGCGGATACCCTGCAAGCGGCCTATGGCGGGCGCCTGGCAACAGCGCAGGTGGATCAGCTTGGCGTGGCACCCGTGTTGGGCGGGGCCTATTAATCATGTTGTTTGACGCGCTGCTGTTGCAGCTGGGGTATAACGCCACGCTGGTTGCCATCGGTGCGACCCTTCTTGGTGTTTCAGCGGGTATTACCGGGACATTTCTGTTCCTGCGCAAACGCGCGCTGGTCAGTGATGCGGTCAGCCATGCCACTCTGCCGGGGGTTGGTATCGCCTTTCTTGTCATGGTCGCGCTTGGTGGGGATGGCCGCAATCTGGCCGGTCTATTGCTGGGATCTGCGGTTTCGGCCGGGATCGGGTTGTGGTGTCTCAACTGGTTGACGCGCAATACCCGCCTGGCTGAGGACGCGGCCATCGGCGCGGTCCTGTCCGTCTTCTTCGGATTCGGCATTGTGATCCTGACCGTGATCCAGACGCTCGGGGTTGGCCGCCAAGCGGGCCTGGAGGGGTTTTTGCTGGGCTCGACTGCGGGGATGCTGTGGAATGATGCGTTGGTCATCGCGGGGGGCGGTGCGGCGGCTCTGCTGCTGATCGTTCTGATGCGGCGCCCCATGACCATGGTCGCCTTTGATCCCGAATATGCAGCAGCGCGGGGCATTTCAGTGTCGCGCATCGACATGGCGATGATGGGGCTGGTGATGGCCGTCACGGTTGTCGGGCTGAAAATCGTCGGCCTGATCCTGATCGTGGCTCTCCTCATCATCCCGGCTGTGACCGCGCGGTTTTGGACCGAACGCTCTGATCTCGTGGTTCTGCTCGCGGGGGTGGCCGGTGGTGTCGCTGCCTATGTGGGCGCGGCGCTTTCGGCGTCTGCGCCGAACCTTCCCACGGGTCCGATCATCGTGTTGGTGAGCTTTGCACTTTTTGCGCTGTCGCTGCTGTTTGCACCCAATCGTGGCGTTCTGGCTGCGGTGCTGCGCCATATCCGTTTCCAGAGACAAGTGCATCTGCGTCAGGGGCTGTTGGCCGTTGCCCAGGAACAGCTCATTTATGAGCCGCTTACCCTACGCCTGTTGCGCCGTCATGGATTGTTGCGGGCAGATGGGGTGCCGACGGAGAAGGGGCGGGCCCGCGCAGCCAAAGCGCTGCGCGACGAGCATCGCTGGGCACTGGTCCGCAGCGATCAGAGCCACGAAGCCGCAGCTGCGATGTATGATGGCTTGCGCGATATCGAAACGGTTCTGACAGCGGATCAGATACGTGAAATTGACACCTTGATTGGTGGCCCAAAGGAGGTATCGGCATGAGTGGATCAGAATTTGTCCCGCTGTCCCTGACGCCGCTCTTGATTGGTGTATTCGCCGCAGTGGCCTGTGCGCTGCCGGGCAACTTCCTGTTGCTGCGTCGTCAGGCGTTGATCGGAGACGCGATCAGCCATGTGGTTCTGCCGGGCATTGTCGTTGCCTTTTTGTTGACCGGGGTGATTGCGGCAGGCCCGATGATGTTCGGGGCAGCCGGCGCCGCGGTCGTCGCGGTGGTTTTGATCGAGCTGATCCGTCGACTTGGGCGGATCGAGCCCGGCGCGGCAATGGGCGTGGTCTTTACGACCATGTTTGCTGGCGGCGTATTGCTGTTGGAGCAGACCGACACGTCTTCGGTCCATCTGGATGTGGAACACGCCCTTTATGGCAATCTCGAAAGTCTGATCTGGTTGGATGCGACTGGCTGGGCCTCCCTTGTTGATCCAGTGGCGCTGAGCTACCTGCCGCCAGAGCTGTCAAGGATGGCGCTGACCCTGCTGGGGGTTCTGGTGTTTGTCACGTTGTTCTGGCGACCGCTGAAGATCTCTACCTTTGACGAAGGTTTTGCCCGCACGCTGGGGATCCGGACCAATATGTTGGGGCTTGCGCTGGTGATCACTGCGGCGATTGCGGCTGTTGCAGCCTTTGATGCCGTGGGGTCCATCATCGTGATTGCCATGTTCATCTGTCCGCCAGCCGCGGCGCGGATGATGTCGAACCGGCTGGAAGGGCAGGTTGGCTGGAGCGTGGTCTTTGCCGTGGTTTCTGCCGTGATGGGATATGTTCTGGCTGGATATGGTCCGTTGTGGCTCGGGGCCTCTGACGCGGTGAGTGCAGCCGGAATGATTGCCACGGTGTCGGGTGTTTTGTTGGCAGTCGCAGCCCGGTTCGGCCCCTGTCGCCTGCGCTCGGGTGCCCCCGCAGGCGTCTGAAGCCATCTCGCCTGCAGGCGGTGTGCAGGCGCTCGAACGTGGTTGTCTGCGTCCCGAATGCGGCTGGAAGAATCGTGGCGCTGCGTGCTAAATCTAGCGGCATGGCACATGCAGACCCCCACATCAGCGAAAACTCGCGACCGGTGATCCGGCAGCTTGACGACAGCGCAATCAATAGAATTGCAGCGGGCGAGGTGGTTGAACGGCCAGCTTCTGCCGTCAAGGAGCTGGTCGAAAACGCGATCGACGCCGGGGCGACGCGGATCACGATTGATATCGCCGATGGTGGCAAGACCCTGATCCGCGTAACCGATGACGGGTGCGGCATGACGCCGGATGATCTGCCGCTGGCCCTGTCGCGTCATGCCACATCAAAGATTGATGGCTCGGATCTGCTGAATATCCACACCTTCGGATTTCGGGGTGAGGCGCTGCCCAGTCTTGGCGCGGTTGGCAGGCTGACCATCACCAGCCGGGCTGCGGGCCATGATGCAGCACAAATTCGAGTGTCCGGTGGCAAGCTTGATCCGGTTAAGCCAGCTGCCTTGCGCGGTGGCACGGTGGTTGAGCTGCGCGATCTGTTCTACGCCACGCCTGCGCGGTTGAAATTCATGCGCAGTGATCGGGCCGAAAGTCAGGCGATTGGTGACGTGATCAAGCGGTTGGCGATGGCAGAGCCATCGGTTGGCTTTACGCTGCGGGATGTGTCGGGCGGCGGTGACGGGAGAGTGACCTTTCGGGCGGATCCTCTGAGCGGGGATTTGTTTGATGCTCTGCACGGGCGTTTGGCTGCTGTTCTGGGGCGCGATTTTGCGGAAAATGCTCTCAAGATAGATGCCAGCCGCGAGGGCATCCGGCTTTACGGTTATGCGGCGTTGCCGACCTATTCGCGCGGTGCCGCCGTGGCGCAGTTTCTTTTTGTGAACACCCGCCCGGTAAAGGACAAGATGCTGACCGGCGCGTTGCGTGCGGCCTATTTCGATTTTCTCAGCCGCGATCGCCATCCGGCCGCTGCGCTGTTCATCGACTGTGATCCGACACTGGTTGACGTGAACGTCCACCCCGCCAAATCTGAAGTTCGGTTTCGCGATCCGGGTCTTGCACGAGGGCTGATTGTCTCCAGCCTGCGGCATGCACTGGCTGAGGCCGGACACCGCGCGTCGAGCACCGTTGCCGGGGCGACGCTGGGCGCGATGCGCCCCGAACAGCCAACAGCAACTGGTGCACCGCGTGTTTATCAGATGGACAGACCCTCTATGGGCGCGCGCAGCCTGTCCTATGCGGCACAGGCCCCCTGCCGCGCGGACGGAGCCCCTGTGCCGCAAGGCGACGACAATGCGCCCGGTTTCTCCGAATTTGCATCGGCTTATAGTGGCCGGGTCATCGATGCCCCGGCACCACCACATCCCGCTATGGCGGGCCAAGCGGTGCAAGAGGACCAGCCCGAGCCGCCGGAGCAGAGAGCGGAAGAGCTGCCCCTGGGCGCGGCGCGCGGGCAAGTGCATGAAAACTATATCATCGCGCAAACCCGCGACGGCATGGTCATCGTCGATCAACACGCGGCGCATGAGCGGTTGGTATATGAAAAGCTGAAACGCCAGATGGCCGAAAACGGGGTTGCGGCGCAGGCGCTCTTGATCCCCGATATCGTCGAGCTGAGCGAGAATGACTGCGCCCGTCTTCTGTCAGTTGCAGATGAACTGCAGAAGTTTGGTCTGGGTGTTGAGGCCTTTGGGGGCGGTGCGGTGGCGGTGCGGGAAACACCTGCCATTCTTGGGACCGTCAACGCCGAAGCGATGGTGCGCGATATTCTCGATGAACTTGACGATCAGGGGGAAAGCCAGCTGGTGCAGGCCAAGATCGAAGCGATCCTGAGCCGCGTCGCCTGCCATGGTTCTATCCGGTCGGGTCGCTGGATGCGGGGAGAGGAAATGAACGCGCTCCTGCGAGAAATGGAGGCAACACCCCATTCCGGCCAATGCAACCACGGACGGCCCACATACGTCGAACTGAAGCTTGCCGATATCGAACGCTTGTTCGGCCGCACCTGAGAGATCCCGGATATGGAAAACATGGACATGGCAATCGCAAACATGGACGCGGTGGCCCTTGTGATCGTTGGCGGTGGCGGGCTGATCTTTCTTTTGTTTCTTCTGCTGATCTTATCGCTGCGCAATTCTGCGCGGGCCGCACGAGCGATTGAGCCGCTGGGCCACCAGATTGGTGGGCTGGGACAGATGACACAGCAGTTGTCGATGGGGCAGGAGGCGCTTCGGGGAAATCTGCAGGCCGTGTCGGACACGCAGGCGAATGCACAGCTGCAGATCCTGCAGACAATGGAAAGCCGCCTGAGCGATGTACAGCAACGCATGAATGATCAGCTCGCGGATAATGCGCTGCGACAGGCACGGGCGCTGGCAGAGATGCAGGAGCGGATGCAAGAAAGCCTGCACGGGTCGACCAAACGCACGGTGACGTCGCTGACCCAGCTGCAAGAGCGCCTGGCCGTGATTGACAAGGCGCAGGACAACATCACCAAATTGTCCGGAGATGTCCTGGGTTTGCAGGACATCCTCGCGAACAAGCAGACCCGCGGGGCGTTTGGTGAAATTCAGCTCAATGATATCGTGTCCAAGGCGCTGCCGGCGGACAGCTATGCGTTTCAGCATACGCTGAGCAACGGCAAGCGGGCTGACTGCCTGATCCACCTGCCCAATCCTCCGGGGCCGATTGTCATCGACTCCAAGTTCCCGCTGGAACCTTACGATGCGTTGCGCAACGCAGAGACACCTGAGCAGCGTGCGAGTGCGGCGCGTCAGCTCAAGGGCGCCTTGCGTGCGCATATCCGGGCGATTGCCGAGAAGTACATTCTGGATGGCGAGACCGCGGATGGTGCATTGATGTTTTTGCCGTCGGAAGCGGTCTATGCGGAACTCCACGCCAATTTTGCGGACGTGGTGAGAGAGGGCTTCGCTGCCAAGGTCTGGATCGTGTCGCCCACCACCTGCATGGCCACGCTGAATACCATGCGTGCGATTTTGAAGGATGCACGTATGCGCGAACAGGCGGGCGCGATTCGAACCGAACTTGGCCTGCTGCACAAAGATGTGGAGCGGTTGGGGGATCGTGTTGGCAATCTGGACCGCCATTTCGGAATGGCTGCCAAGGATATCGCGGAAATCAAGATCAGTGCCGATAAGGCCGGGCGCCGCGCTCAGCGGTTGGACAACTTCGATTTCGAGGAAATCGCCGCCCCCTCGTCAGGCATTGGACAAGGTGCGGATCCGGTGAATGTTGTGCCATTGGGACGGTCCGACAGCTGATGCGCGAGGCAGGCCTCAACCCACTGCTGCAGGACGCGACGGTTGCGGCTGAACGCCTTGTCTCAGTTCTTCGCATGGCTGTCGCCACTGGTCTGCTGCTTGTCTTTGGTCTGACTATTTCCGGAACCGACCTGGGATCGCTTGCGCCATATCTTCATCGTCAGTTGTTTTTTGCCCTGCTGACAATGATCGCTTATTTTGTCCTTGGCGCGGGCTGTTTCCTCGCGACCTCTCAGGGGTGGTTCAGGCCGTGGATGGCCTGGCTGACCGTTACGGCGGATGCGCTGTTCATGTTGCTGAATGTGCGTCTCAGCATCCTGAATGGGGGCTTTGACGGAAACATGGCGTTGTTGTTGCCGCCCGCCTGGTTGGTGCCGGTCGTGATGGCGTTTGGTGTGATGCGGATGCACCCACGTATGCAGCTTTATGCGACCTTGCTGCTGACCGGGGGGCTGACAGCACTGATTTTTTGGCTGCCAACTGCGCCAGAAGGGGATCAGGCGGCCCGTATTGCCGGGCTCCTGACGGGGCCGCCAAATGTGATGAAGCTGACGATGATCCTGCTCGCCGGGCTTGTCATGGTGCTGGCCGCCGCGCGGATGCGGCGCCTGTTTCAGCGAGCACTCAGCTCTGCGGAAGAGCGCGCAAATCTGACCCGCTATCTGCCTGCTCAAATTGCCGATCAATTGGCTGACGGGGGTCTGGACAGCCTGCAACACGGACAGAGGCAAGCGATGGCGGTGCTGTTCGTCGATATACGTGGCTTCACCCAATGGTCCGAAACCCGTGATCCGCAGGATGTGGGGGATTTCATTACCACGTTTCGCAGCCACGTAGAGAACAGCGCGGCCCGTCATGATGGCATGATCGACAAATACATGGGCGATGCGGCGATGCTCTTGTTTGCGGAGGCGCCCGCAGAGCGTGGGGCCCCCAATGGAGCGGCCCGCGCGCTGGCCTGTGCCGCGACACTGTGCAAATCGATCCACGCTTGGTCAGATCAGCGTCTTGCGGCGGGGGAGGACACCGTGGAGGTTGGCATCGGCGTTCACGCCGGAGAGGTTTTTGCTGGGGTGGTTGGCAGTGAAAACAGGCTCGAATATTCGGTTTTCGGCGATGCGGTAAACATTGCCTCGCGGCTCGAACAACATAGCAAGACTGTTCCAGAGACAATTATCGCCTCTGCTCAGACGCTGGAGGCCGCAGGGATCGCGCCCGCGCGCGGACGCTGGCGCGCGTTGCCGCCGGTGGCCTTGCGCGGGCGGTCGGGCGTCATGGACATCTTCGCCAAGGAAGAGTGACAGGCCCCCTTCCGCACATCGTCTTTGCCTCAGATCAAGGACAGCTGGTTTCGTCTGCAGTGTGATAGACTGCAGCAGCGCGGACACAGAAGGAGCGAAGCCATGCTAGAGATCAGTGCCAGAAAAGTGGCCCAGGTTGCGCTGATGGCCAGAGAACTGGAGCGCGCCGAGGGGGAGCTGCGCGCCTTTATCGACCGCATGGGAGAAGACGAACAGGCGGAGCTTGTCGCAATCATGTGGATCGGTCGCGACAGTTTCGATGCCTCCGATCTGCAAGAAGCGATCGCTACGGCCCGCCAAGAAGCAACCACTCCCACTGCGGACTACCTTATCGGCACGCCGCATCTCGCGGATAATCTGGAAGCGGGGATGGAGGCTTTGGGCATGGATGTTCAGGGCGCCGAGGAAGATGTGATCGGCCGCTAGAGCCACATCGGTCTGTTCTGTTTCCTGCAATCGCCATGAGCCAATACCGTAGCGCCAAGAAAAAGGGCACCCGTTTTACGGGGTGCCCTTGGATGTGTTCTCTTGGCGATCATCAGCTGATGTGATCGACCACCTCAAGGTGCTGCGCGAGCTTTCCGATTTCGCTCATCCAGGCGTCCACCAACTGCAAATCGCTTGGAGCGGCGTGAACACCGGGGGCGATCTTGTTGTTCATCGCGGCTTCGATCGCGAAGGAGACAGGGTAAGACACAAGGCGTGCCATCGCCGTACCGCGAGCGTCCCCCCAGGCGTCCATCACATAGGTCTTGTGCCAGACGGGGCTGCCGTTTTTCTCGGCCTTCAGCCCCACGCAAAGCACGACCCGATCGGGCTCTCCCTCGTCATAGGCGTTTTCGGCCCAGAACTGATCGGACATTTCCTTGAGCCGGGCATCACCAGCCTCGCCCTCCAATGTCTCGACCTCCTTGAACACGTCTGCCCAAGCATCGGACCAACCGTTCAGGCGTAGGGTTCCGCGGACGAACTCTTTCACCTTCCAGTCGGTTTCAAATTCATATTGCGCCATGAAGGGAATGGAGTCGCGGTTGGGGTAGACTTCAAAGCTCTCTGCAGTGGGCAGCGGGGCTTCGTAAGTGGAGATCGCATCCCAAGGGCGCGCCACATCTAGCTCCTTGAAGTCGCGGATGGATCTGGACGGAGAGCGCAGCGCTTTGAGCACCCCCAAGGGAGACCAGCTGAACTTGTACCGGAAGGGGTTTGGTGTTTTGGGAATACCGCCACAGTAGGAGATGAAACTCAGTTCATTCTCGCTGTCGAAAGCGTCGGATGCCTTGTAGTCCGCCACCAGCGCATGAGCCATCAGATGGTCAATGCCAGGGTCGAGACCGACCTCGTTGATCAGGCATACGCCTGCGTCTTTTGCCTTTTGGTCCAGGGCTCGCATGTCCGGGGCAATATAGGACGACGACACGAAATGTGCCCCATGTGCGATGGCCAGTTCCGCAAGCTCAACGTGCCAGTCGCCTGGCAGCATCGACACAATCACATCTTTGGGGCTGAGCATCTGGCCAAGATTTGCGATGCTGAAGGCGTGAATGTTGCTGGTCAGATCCCCGACAGCTTCGCGCGCCTTTTCCGGGGTCCGGTTCCAGACGGCAACGTCGTGACCCGCGTCCAGCAGGCGTCGCAGGCCGGGAATCGCGGACAGACCAGTGCCGCACCAGTGAATTGTCATGACTTGTCTCCCTGTTGGTCATTGGTTGCGGGTTTGCACCGCACCAAGGGTTTCCGCATTCAATCTGCGGTGTGTTCTTTGAATGTTGCGTCCGCACGCCCCCAGACGCCTGCGTCCAGATCTCCCAATGCCAGCAGGGACGGCAGCAATTGTGCTGCGTAGTCCTCTGAGCTTTCGACAGGGAGCATGGATGGCAGATTGTCGATGGCCATCACGTCCAGAACGGGTGTGTCTGCGACGCGCAGGGCCGGGGCATCCCAGCTGGTCGCCCGGTCGTAGACGGGAACCGGGTTGTAATCACTGTCCGGATCGCAGGCGACATCGCCAATGGCGCTGAGCTTGCGGTCTGCAGTCAATGCGTCGCGTGGCACGAAAACCGGGGTGCCGGGGCGGGCAAAAATGCAGTTCAGGAACAGGTCATGGTCAAGGATTTCGGGGAATGGGCCGCCTGTTGCGGTTTCAGCCATATCCCACTTTGTCACTTTGACGCCCATTGCCTCACAAAGATCCGCGGCGCCGGTGCCCACGCGACCCAAGGCACCGATGACGATGCTGGTTGGGCGATCGATATTCAGTGCATCCAGTTCGGCGCCCAGATCCGCAAGCAGGGCCTCCTTGCCCGAATATACGCCAACCGGACCACAGATTTCCCCGCGCTGTTGGGCGGCCCAGGTTTTGAGGGTGACGGCTGCACCTGCATATCCGGCCCAGTAGCCAAAGGCCGCGACACGGCGGCCGGTTTCGTCCACCAGATATTCAAGATCATAAAGGGTGCCACCACCGGCCTTGAAGCGTTCCAACAGCGCCTTGCCAGAGTGCTGCCCCTTGAAGGCGTGCCCGAACATGATGTGCCGATGTGGCAAAGCAGTTCCATCTTCGGGCAGTTCCTTGAGGCCAAAGATGATCGCATCAGCTGGTGCCGTGGGCCATGAGTTCTCTGCCGCAATGTCGCATCCTGCGTCGATGTAGCCCTGCAATGGGATAGCCCGGACAGAGCTTTCCTCGACCGTGACTTTGATCCCCGCGTCCATCAGCGCCTTTGCGCCCTCCGGGGTGAGACCAACCCGTTCTTCGTTTGGGCGCTGCTCAGCCCTTACCCACAAATGCGTCATCATCTTATCCTTCAAAGCATACCTTTGGCAGTCACGGCGCGCACGGAATCGCGCGCCTCCATCGCTGCCATGAATTCCTGAATCTTGGGGAAGTCAGATAGGGTTACCCCGTCGCCCTCCAGCCACGTGCACACCACATAGAGATAGCAATCAGCCAGGCTAATCTCATCTCCCAAGACGAACGGCCCGCGCAGGCCGAACTGTGAAATGTAGTCGCAAGAGGCGCTCATGGTTTGCGGGACCATCTTCTGCATGTCTTTCCAGCTGGAGCGTTCGCTTGCCCAGCGTGCACCGCGCATCTTGTGAGCGTGGTTCACATGCATGGTGGAGGCGAGATAGAACATCACTTCGCGCATGCGGGCCAAGAGCACCGGATCTTGTGGGCGCAGCGCTGCGTCAGGGCTGATGTCTGCGATATATTCCAGCAGGGCACCGGTCTCAGTGAGGATGCCGCCATCCACTACCAACGCAGGGACACGACCCTTGGGGTTGATTTGCGCATAGGCAGCGCCGGTCTGTTCCTTGGACGCAAAATCGATGCGGATCGGTTCGTAGTCCTGTCCCGCTTCTTCGAGGGCGATCGCCACGGCGACTGAAATCGTGTTGGGCGCAAAGTAAAGCTGCATTGGTCGGTCCTCCCTTGGCTGGTCCTATGGCCTGCGCTGAATGTCTAGAGATGCGTTTGTGCGAATTGGCGATCTGGGTGTTCCAAGTGGGGCACCGCGTTGAACAAAACAGGGCTGAGCTGACCGCCCATCGGATGTAGACGGTGTAGCGAACTGTTCATGATGGCAAGCGCCATGCGGGCCGTGCCACCGCTATCCAGCCCCATCGTCTGGCGCATGGCCATGGCGATCAGCCCACCAGAGGTGACTACAATCGCGGGCCCCTCGCCAGCGGCAATTTCCTCTAGTGCCGATTGGGTACGGTTGGCAAAGTCGCGCCAGCTTTCCGGTGGGTTGGCGATCTCGTCTGCCTCCCAAGCGGCAAATACCTTGGGCATGTGTGCGACAAACCCCTCCCGCTCCACCGGGATCGGCAGGCCATGCTGTGTTTCCATTGCCGCGGCGAGATTAAAGTACTCCATCTCGTTCAGACGAGGATCCTGCACAACATCTGTGAGCCCCATGGCCTGTGCCGTTTCCAGGTGACGGCGCAGTGTTCCGCAGTAGGCCCGCGGATAGAACGCACCGGTGTCGCGCAGATGCTCACCCAGCCAATGCGCCTGCTGATGTCCCAGATCGCTCAGCCGGTCATAGCTGGTTTCATCCCGAGCACCTGTATTGGCCTGTCCGTGACGGACCAGGGTGATATGCGTCATGCGATGTTCCTTTTCGTCGGGGAAGTCTTAAGCAAGCTTTGCTGCAGTTGAAAGGGCCAGATGCAAGTTTTGGATCCAATATGTGATTTGACTGTGATGTCGCGCAAATGCGGTGCCATTGCCTGCCGCCTGGCGGATCAAGCAAGAGCTATGACAGTTCTGTTGGATTGCAACCAAGGAGGAGGATCAGCAGCGCGGTTGTGGGTCAGGCCCGGTCATAGCCACGTTTGATCATGCGATTGCGGTGTTTGTCTGCAGCAACAGATGCATCGCGCAGGTTGCCATAGATGTTGATGGTACTCTGCCCGTTTCGACCGGCAACGCCCCATTCGCGCAGGACAGAGACCTCTGCGAAGAGATTCATCGCAAGTTCGATCCGATAATAGCGCGGAGCCCGCGCCGGTGCTTGGCGGTAGAGCAGACATGTGGCCATGCCCGAATCATATCGAGGCCGATTCGCGCCGTCCAGTCTGCAGTGGTGCGGGCGCAGTCCCTGGCAGGGTCAAAGCCAGCTGACATCGCCCAGAAAAATGTAGCCAGCTCCGTAGATCGTTTTGATCAACCTTGGATTTTTGGGATCTTCACGCAGTTTCGTGCGCAGACGTGAAATGCGTACGTCCATCGCCCGATCAAAGCTCTCCCCTGCGCCGCCCCCGAGGCTTTCTTGCATTTGCGCGCGCGAAATGAGCCGCTCCGGGCTTTCAAGAAACAGGCGCAACACCTCGCCCTCGGCATGGGAAAACGGTGTTTCCTCACCGGTGTCATCCTCCAGGATGTAGCGATCGAAATGCGCCGTCCAGCCGGAGAACTGGGCAGTGTTGCCCGTTGTTGCAACGGTTCTTGGCCCTCCCCGCAGACGTGCCCGGATGCGAGCGACGACCTCTGCGGGGTCAAAGGGTTTGGTGATGTAGTCGTCCGCCCCCAGTTCCAATCCGGTCACACGGTCCTGTACCTGGGCCCGGCCTGATATGATGATGACCGCTGCACCCTGCTCCAACGCAAGACGGTGCACCAAAGCGAGGCCATCGGTGTCGGGCAGCGACAGGTCAACAAGGCAGACATCCGGAGTGACCCGATTGAGGGAGGCCTCAAACTCGCGCGCCCGCGAAAAGCTCTGGGTGCGAAACCCGGCCTCTTCCAACGTCTCCGTCAGAATTTGGCGGATTTCCGGCTCGTCATCGAGAATTGTGATCAGGGGTCTGCTCATGCGGCGGGCTCCGATTTGATCAGCGCTGACAGCTGGTGTGTGGTAAAGGGCTTTTGCAAAACCGGACAGCGTTTCAGCGCCTGCCGAAACAGCGCGTCCGAGGTCGGCAAGGAGGTCATCAGAATGCAGGGCAGGCCGGTTCCCTGCAAGCGGTCCGCCAGGTCAATGCCCGTCGCCGCCCCCTGCAGCTTGATATCGGATAGAACCAAAGCGATGCCTTCGATGTCTGCGGTCAACGCGCAGGCTTCATCAACGCTGGTGGCCTCTATGACCGCATATCCAAGATCAATCAGCATGTCGCGGAACGTCGCTCGCAGCTCTTCGCTGTCCTCGACCAGCAGGGCAAGACCGCCATCCGCGTCCGGAGCGAGCCTGTAGGGAATGCGCAGGGTCACACTGGCCCCTGATACCGTATTCCCAAGTCGCATATCGCCCCCGGTTGATTTGGCCATGTCGTAGACCATCGGCAGCCCAAGCCCTGATCCTTCACTGCCCTTGGTGGTGAAAAAGGGATTGAGCGCCTTTTCAAGCGCAGTTTTGGAAAACCCGGGGCCGGTGTCGTTGACGCTGAGTTCGAGCCAGGTCTGACCAACCACGTGGGCACTGACGGTAATCTGTCCCTGGCTGCCACAGGCATCGCGAGCGTTCAGGATAAGGTTCAACAGCGCGTCTTGCAGCTTGCCGGGATCAAGCAACAGGCGGACATCCGGTGTGTGGTCCACGATACTCAGCCCAACCCCTTGCGGCAGCGATGGTGTTGCCAGAACCTGCAACTCCTGCAGCAGTCCGTGCAGATCCGTCGCGCGCGGCCGCAGGCTACGATGGCCGGTCATTTCTGCAATCCGGTTCAGCAACCGTCCGCCGCGGCGCGCGGCTGATAGGGTGGCCTGGACAAGCTCATCGGCATCAGCAGGCAGGTCGAATTTCGCCAGCTTGCCCTGCATCCCCAGAATGATCGTCAACAGGTTGGAGAAATCATGTGCCAGCCCGCTCGTCATCTGAGCGGCCATTTCGCGTCGTCTCGCCTGCTGCAGCGCCACCCGTGTCTGGGTTTCTTCCGTCACATCCATCGATAGAATAAAGACACCGCCCATGTTGTCGGGGGTAAAGGCCACCCGAATGCGACGGCTGTCGTGGTCTTCGTTGAACTCGAACACCGGGCTTTCACCCTGATAGGCCGCCATTAGATGTGGAGCGATTTTGTCATAGGCCGGCCCACCGAGTGCATCTGCGATGTGCATCCCGAGGATCTCGGAAGGACGGCTGGGAAAGACCGAGCTGAGCCGCCGATTGGTATAGGTGTAATAGCCGTCTGCATCCACGTGAGCGATATGCGCAGGCATCATCTCGGTGGTCAGTCGGGTGCGTGCTTCGATCTCGGTCAGCTGGTTTTTCGCCTCTTCCAGCGCCGTGATCGTAGCGGCCAGTTTTCGGTTGGTTGCAGACAGTTCCTCTGTGTGTGCGATCAGCTGATCCGACATCTCTTCAGAGCGGGCGCGTAGCAACTGTTCGATCCGTTTTGTGCGTGTGATGTCAGTATAGACCGTGACCCAACCCCCTTGCGGTAGCGGAGCCCCCTCGATCGAAATGACCTGGCCGTTGCTACGCTCCCGCTCCAGATAATGTGGGACAAAATCCAAAGCTTGATCGACGCGCTGCTGCACAAAGGCTTCTATGTCATCAACCGGGCCGTATTCTCCGCTGGTTGCGATATGGCGGATGGTCTCATCGAACCGGGCGCCGGGGGTGATCAGGTGATCCGGCAGGTCGAACATTTCCTGAAACCTGCGGTTGCAGGCCGCGAGGCGCAGATCGCTGTCATAGATGGACATGGCTTGGGCAATCAGGTTGAGCCCAGCGGTCGTCATCGCAGCGCGGTGTTTTTCGGATCGGTTCATCGTGTCTCCCCGCTGCATGGCTACCATCCAATGCCCCAATGGCAAAGGAGAATGCGGCGCAGTGTCGGATGTCCGGCTAGGCGAGATGACGCAGTCGAGAGCCTGTTACAATTCGTAAGATTTGAGAAAACATCAAGAAAAAGTTGACGCCATAGCATGAGGCCGTCCCTAATCGGGATCAGAATCGCGCTTAGCGATCGCTCCGGCCGCATCGGCCGGAAAGGGGAGGAGAAAGAACGTGGCTCAGACGCAGTCGGGTGCCGCAGGGATGTTGTCCCTGCCGGCGCTGCTTGAACGCAACGCGGCACAATTTGGCGATCGCCAGGCCTATCGCGAAAAAGAATTCGGCATCTGGCAGTGCTGGACCTGGTCCGAGGTCAAGCAGGAGATTGATGCGCTTGCCCTTGGGTTGATCAACCTTGGGGTCAACGAGGGTGACTTTATCGCCATCATCGGTCGCAACCGGCCCTATCTTTATTGGGCAATGGTGGCAGCGCAGTCCGTCGGCGCCGTTCCTGTCCCGCTCTATCAGGATGCGGTGGCAGAAGAGATGGCCTATGTGCTGGGCCACTGTGGCGCACGTTTCGTCATCGCAGGTGATCAGGAACAGGTCGACAAGGTGATCGAGGTTCAGGATCAGTTGAGCAACCTGGAACAGGTGATCTATCTCGATCCGCGCGGCATGCGGAAATACGATCATCATACGCTGCACCAGTATTCCCATGTACAGGATCAGGGCCGTGCGGCCCGCGACGAATGGACCCCGGATCTCGAAGAACGCAAGGCCAAGCTGACCTATGACAGCACCTGCGTGATGCTCTACACCTCTGGGACAACGGGCAAGCCCAAAGGGGTTGTTCTGTCCAACCGCAACGTGATCGAGAGCGCCAGGAACTCGGCAGATTTTGACAATCTGACGGTTGGTGAGAACATCCTGTCCTATCTGCCGATGGCGTGGGTCGGGGATTTCATCTTTTCGGTCGGCCAGGCGTATTGGTGTGGGTTCTGCGTGAACTGCCCAGAAAGCGCAGACACGATGATGACCGATCTGCGTGAGATCGGCCCGACCTATTTCTTTGCTCCGCCGCGGGTTTTCGAGGGCCAGCTGACCAGCGTCATGATCCGGATGGAAGACGCGGGCGCCCTGAAGCGCAAGATGTTCCACCACTTCCTGGAACATGCCAAGAAGGTTGGCGGCAAGATCCTTGATGGCAAACCTGTCGGCATGGTGGATCGCCTGAAGTACAAGCTGGGCGATATCCTGGTTTATGGCCCGCTCAAGGACACGTTGGGCTACGGCCGCATCCGCGTGGGTTATACCGCAGGCGAGGCCATTGGCCCTGAGATTTTCGAGTTCTACCGCTCTCTCGGCATCAACCTCAAACAGTTGTACGGCCAGACAGAAGCGACGGTTTTCATCACTGTTCAGCCTGATGGCGAAGTGCGTGCCGACACAGTTGGCGTTCCTGCGCCAGGTGTCGAAATCAAGATCGATGAGCGCAGAGAGATCCACTACCGTTCTCCCGGTACATTTGTTGAATACTACAACAACCCGGAATCCACGGCTTCGACCAAAGATCCTGAAGGGTGGGTGGCAACAGGCGATGCTGGTTTCTTTGAAGAGGGCAGCGGCCATTTGCGGATCATCGACCGCGCCAAGGACGTGGGCCAGATGGCAGATGGTGCCATGTTTGCGCCAAAGTATGTCGAGAACAAACTGAAGTTCTATCCGGACATTCTGGAGGCCGTTCTGTTCGGCAACGGCCGTGATCGCTGCGTTGCGTTCATCAACATCGACCTCACCGCAGTCGGCAATTGGGCCGAGCGCAACAACATTGCCTACGCCTCTTATCAGGAACTGGCAGGCCACCCCAAAGTCCTGCAGTCGATCAAAGAGCACGTCGAAACGGTCAATGCCTCCGTCGCAGAAGATCAGATGCTGTCCGGCTGTCAGGTGCACCGCTTTGTCGTGTTGCACAAAGAACTGGATGCCGACGATGGAGAGATGACCCGGACCCGCAAGGTGCGTCGTGTGATCGTGGAAGACAAATACTCCGATATCATCAACGCCCTTTATGACGGGTCCTCGCAGATCTCTACCCGCACGGAAGTGACCTACGAAGATGGTCGCAAAGGGTCGATCAGTGCGACGCTCGATATCATCGATGCCAAGGTTGTGCCTGTGCGGCCCCAGTCGGTGGCCGCCGAATGAAACAGCGCATCAACACAGCCGCGGCAAAGCGGTACGGCCTGGCCATGAGCCGGAGCACAACAATCAACAAGGCGAAAGGCGCGGTGTCGTGAAGGATATGGAAGAAGGCTATATCACCGAGGACGGGCGCACCATTGGCGGCGTCGTCATGGAGATGAAGAACATCACCCTGCGGTTTGGCGGTGTGGTCGCGATCAAGGATATCTCTTTTGATATCCGCGAAGGCGAAATCCGCGCGATCATCGGCCCGAACGGCGCTGGTAAATCGTCAATGCTGAACGTTATTTCCGGCTTTTATGTTCCGCAGGAGGGCGAAGTCTGGTTCCGTGGGGCCAAACGGCCGCCCATGCGCCCCTATGAGGTCGCGCGCCAGGGTATCGCCCGGACCTTCCAGAATATCGCGCTGTTTGACGGCATGAGCGTTCTGGACAACGTTATGACCGGTCGCCTCAACTACATGAAGACCAATCTCATGCAGCAGGCGCTCTGGCGGGGCAAGGCCGAGGCCGAAGAGACGGAAAACCGCGAAGTGGTCGAGCGGATCATCGACTTCCTGGAGATCCAGGCGATCCGCAAAACTCCTGTCGCCCGTCTGCCTTATGGTCTCAAGAAGCGGGTCGAACTGGCACGCGCGCTGGCAGCAGAGCCAAAGCTGTTGCTGCTGGATGAGCCGATGGCAGGCATGAACGTCGAGGAAAAAGAGGACATGTCCCGCTTTATCCTGGATGTGAACGATGAGTTCGGCACCACCATCGCCCTGATCGAACATGACATGGGTGTGGTCATGGACCTGTCCGACCGCGTGGTTGTTATGGACTACGGCAAAAAGATCGGTGACGGCACCCCGGACGAGGTGCGCAACAACCAGGATGTGATCGACGCCTATCTGGGGGTCAGCCATGACTGACCGGACCATTCTGACAATGAATTTCGAGATGATTGCGCCGATGTCCGATGTGGCATCTGCAGGAGGAGAGCGGGATGCCTGAACAACTGGTTTTTGCGATGGAAGTCACGCTCAACGGTCTGATGGCCGGCGTGCTTTATGCGCTCGTCGCTCTTGGGTTTGTCCTGATCTACAAAGCGTCGGGTATCTTTAACTACGCACAGGGTGTGATGGCCCTGTTTGCAGCCATGACGCTGGTGGGCATCATGAACGGACAAGTTCCGTTCTCGCATCTCATCAACGCGATCTTTGGCGGCCACATCACCCACTTTGGCTGGACGGTGCCATCGTTCGTCGCAATCTTGCTGACGGTTGGCGTCATGGTTCTTTTGGCCTGGATGGTGCAGCAGTTTGTTATGCGTCATCTGGTTGGACAGGAGCCGATCATTCTCTTTATGGCGACGATTGGTCTTGCCTATTTCCTTGAGGGTGTGGCCGACCTTATGTGGGGGTCTGAAATCAAGACGCTGGACGTTGGCCTGCCGCAGGGTATCAACCTGTGGATCGACGAACGAACCTTCGAGATCTTTGACTACGGCTTCTTCATCGACAATCTCGACCTTGTCGCGACCATCATTGCGGCGCTTCTGGTGGCTGGTCTGGTTGCCTTTGCACAATATACCAAGCAGGGCCGCGCCATGCGTGCGGTGGCAGACGATCACCAGGCCGCTTTGTCGGTCGGCATCTCGCTGAACTTTATCTGGGTTCTGGTCTGGTCTGTTGCTGGTTTTGTTGCGCTGGTTGCAGGCATCATGTGGGGCACCAAGTCTGGCGTGCAGTTTTCACTCTCGCTGATCGCGCTCAAGGCTCTGCCGGTTCTGATGCTTGGTGGCTTCACCTCTATTCCGGGTGCCATCGTGGGCGGCCTGATCATCGGTGTAGGCGAAAAACTGTTCGAGTTCCTGGTCGGACCACTGGTTGGTGGAGCGACAGAGAACTGGTTTGCCTATGTGCTGGCCCTTCTGTTCCTGGTGTTCCGTCCGCAGGGCCTGTTCGGGGAGAAGATCATTGAACGCGTCTGATCTGCATATGCCAAATGCGCGATCCCCTTTCGGGGCCGCGCACAAGGTAGCGGGTCTGCGGGGTGCTCAGCCTTCCAAACGTCGGAAGGCAGCGACCAGAACGGCAGCCAGCACGCTGATCACCAATGTCAGCGCAATGGTGAAATCGCCGATCATTTGCCCGACCAGCACTGTCATCGCCAAGGCCGCGACAAGGGCAATGGCGACGATGCCCCAGAACCCCGAAGGGGCGTTGCGGCTGACCGGAGCTGGCGAAGGCCGGGCCCGTCGTCGCGGGCGCTCCTGCGAGATCACAGTTGCATCTTCGACCGAGCCAAGCAGCGTCTCCTTGGCGGCGGCAAATTCCTCTGCGGATAGCTCTCCGCGATCCCGGGCGGACTCCAGCCGCCGGATCTCCTGTAAAATTGAACTCATGGTTCCCACTCACTTTTCCCGCACACAGACTAGCAGAAAGAGCTGGATGAATTGTGGCGAAAGCCGGAAATCTGAGTCGTTGGTTAACGGAGCGACCCCATGATCAAGCTGGTCGCCATCATCAATGTGGTCGCATGGTCAGGTTTTTGGGCCTTTGGCTACCTCGCGCTCTCCGCAACAGGGTTTACAGAAGCCCAGATGGTGACCGCTTCCCTGCTCGCTGCGGCAGGTCTCATTACCGGAATTCTGGCCTATCTGCGGCTGGCACGCGCCGCCGAACAGACCGGCTACGCAAGCAAGACAAATCAACTCGACGCGGCGCAGAGAAACCGCGCGCAGGAAAAAGGGAGCATCTGAGCCATGTTCTATCGTGAAGCCGGAGATTTCAAAGTCTCCTACCAAGAGGACAGCCAGACCTTCCCGATCAAGTTTGACCGGATCCGGTACTACGCTGTCATGGCCTTCGCTTTTCTGGTCATTCCGTTCTTCATCAACGACTACTGGGCGAATGCAATTCTGCTGCCGTTTCTGATCTATTCGATCGCGGCGATCGGACTGAATATCCTGGTCGGCTACTGTGGTCAGGTGTCGCTGGGCACCGGCGGTTTCATGGCGGTGGGCGCCTATGCCTGCTACAAGCTGATGACCGCCTTCCCCGAGGTTAGCATGTTCATTCACGTCCTGCTTGCAGGTGGGATCACGGCGCTGGTCTGCGTTGCCTTTGGTCTGCCGTCCCTGCGCATCAAGGGCTTCTACCTTGCGGTTGCGACGCTTGCGGCACAGTTCTTTCTGGTGTGGCTCTTCAACCGTGTGCCGTGGTTCTACAACTACTCGGCCTCGGGTCAGATCAACGCGCCAGAGCGTGATGTGTTTGGCATCATCATCACCGGCCCGAATGCACCGGCCTGGGCTACCTACATGTTCAGCCTGATTTTCCTGACCTTCTGCGCGCTTGTTGCCCGCAACCTGACCCGCGGCACCGTCGGGCGTAGCTGGATGGCGATCCGTGATATGGACATTGCTGCCGAAATCATTGGTGTGAACCCGCTTAAGGCCAAACTCTCGGCCTTTGGTGTCTCGGGGTTCTTTATCGGCATCTCCGGCGCACTGTTCTTTGCGGTTTACCTCGGCGCGGTAGAGGTTGGTGAAGCCTTTGGTATCAACAAGTCATTCCTCGTGCTCTTCATGGTTATCCTCGGTGGCCTGGGCTCGATCTTTGGGTCCTTTGCCGGCGCGGCGTTCCTGGTCCTTCTGCCGGTGATCCTGAAGGTGGTTGGCGTGGACGTGTTGGGTTGGCCGACAGATATCGTGGCCCATTTCCAGCTTGTGATCGTGGGCGCGCTGATCATCGTATTCCTGATTGCTGAACCTCATGGCATGGCCCAGCTGTGGCGCGTGGCCAAGGAGAAGCTGAGACTCTGGCCCTTCCCGCACTAAGGCGGGGCTGGCTGACCAAGACGGCGGGGAAACAATAAGATCAATCCCTGCATGACCCCCATCGGACAATTCAAGGGAGGATGAGACCCGATGAAACTGAAACTGACGACACTGGCGCTGGGCGCCGCGATGGCCGCTGGCCCTGCAATGGCAGACCTTGTATTCCCGTCGCTGAGCTACCGGACCGGCCCCTATGCTGCTGGTGGCATTCCCTTCGCGGATGGCTACGCTGACTATTTCACACTGGTGAATGAGCGTGACGGCGGCATCGGCGGTGTTAAAGCACGCGTTATCGAATGCGAGACCGGCTACAACACCGAAAAGGGCGTGGAATGCTATGAATCCACCAAAGGTGAAGGCGCGCTGATCTATCAACCGCTCTCCACCGGGATTACCTATCAGCTGATCCCCAAAGTCACCGCGGACGGCATTCCGCTGCACACCATGGGCTATGGCCGGACCTCGGCTGCGAACGGCAAGGTGTTCAGCAACGTCTTCAATTATCCCGCGAACTACTGGGATGGTGCGTCGGGTGTTATCAACTACCTGCTCGAAGCCAACGATGGCGATCTGAACGGCAAGAAGATCTCGCTGCTGTTCCACAACTCCGCTTATGGCAAAGAGCCGATCCGCACACTGGAAGAGCTGTCCAAGAAGCACGGTTTCACCCTGTCGACCCTGCCTGTCGACCACCCCGGTCAGGAGCAGAAGTCGCAGTGGCTGCAAATTCGTCGTGACCGTCCTGATTTCGTGATCATGTGGGGCTGGGGCGTGATGAACCAGGTTGCCATTCAGGAAGCGGCAAACATCCGCTACCCGATGGAGAACTTCATCGGCGTCTGGTGGTCCGGTGCAGAACATGACGTGATGCCGGCAGGTGAGAAGGCGGATGGCTACAAGGCTGTGACCTTCCACGGTGTTGGCCGCGACTTCCCGGTGTTTGACGACATTCAGACCCATGTTGTGGACAAGGGCCTTGCAGCTGGTGCTGGCGATCAGATCGGCAACGTTCTGTACAACCGCGGTATGTATGCGGCGATGCTGGCTGTCGAAGCTGCAAAAACTGCTCAGGAAATCCACGGTACCGCCGACATCACCCCTGCGATGATGCGCGACGGTATGGAAGCGCTGGAAATGCCTGAAGCGCGCATGTCTGCACTTGGCATGCCGCTGTTTGGTCCGGCGTTCAACGTCTCCTGTGAAAATCACGGTGGTCCGGGTCTGGTTGGCATGACCCAGTGGGATGCCTCTGCCAAAGAGTGGACGCTGATCTCTGATTTTGCCCAGAGCGACCGTGACGTGATCCAGCCGCTGATCGACGAAGACTCCGCTGCTTATGCGGCAGAGAACAACATCGAACAGCGCTGCAACTGATGTGGCGGGATCCTGACCTGCAAGGGTTAGGGTCCACCACCCTGCGCTGATTGCGCAGTGAACTCATGATGCGGCGCGCTTGCGCCGCATCCACAGACAGACCCGGCAACAAACCCCGTCCAGGGCAGAAACGGTCGGGACCACGTGAGGATAAAAAAGATGCTGGATACAGCCAAACCCACCGATGTGCAGGCAGACACGCTGCTTGAGGTCAACAACATCGAAGTGATCTACAACCACGTGATCCTTGTCCTGAAGGGTGTCAGCCTCAAGGTGCCCAAGGGCGGTATCACGGCCCTTCTGGGCGGCAACGGCGCGGGCAAGACGACCACGCTCAAGGCTGTTTCGAATCTCCTGCACTCAGAGCGCGGCGAAGTGACCAAGGGCTCCATCACCTATCGCGGTGAACGGGTACAGGATCTTGATCCCGCCGAGCTGGTGAAGAAGGGCGTCATCCAGGTGATGGAAGGCCGCCATTGTTTTGAACATTTGACGGTCGAGGAGAACCTCCTGACCGGTGCGTATACCCGCGGTGATGGCAAGGCGAACATCCAGCGCGATTTGGAGATGGTTTACAGCTATTTCCCCCGCCTCAAGGAGCGCCGCCGCAGCCAGGCGGGTTACACCTCCGGGGGCGAGCAACAGATGGTTGCGATGGGCCGCGCGCTGATGAGCCGCCCGGAAACCATTCTGCTGGACGAGCCCTCCATGGGCTTGGCGCCGCAGTTGGTGGAGCAGATTTTCGAGATTGTGAAATCGATCAATGAGAATGAGGGCGTTACGTTCCTGCTTGCAGAACAGAACACCAACGTCGCTCTGCGTTACTCGCACTATGGCTACATTCTTGAATCTGGCCGCGTCGTTATGGACGGGCCAGCAGCCGAGCTGCGTGAAAACCCGGACGTGAAGGAATTCTATCTCGGCATGTCGGACGAAGGGCGCAAGAGCTTCCGTGATGTGCGGTCCTATCGCCGTCGTAAGCGGTGGTTGAGCTGAGGCGGGGAGGCTGACATGAGCTATTTTGACGAGCTGGAAACCCGCAGCGCGGATGCACGCGCAGCTGATATCGCGCGCTTGCTGCCTCAGCAGATCGGCCGCGCACAGACAGCGGCTGGTTACGGTGACAGCCTGGGGCAGATTGATGCCGCAGCGATCACCAGCGTCACAGATCTTGCGGGTCTGCCGGTGCTGCGAAAGTCTGATCTGAGCAAGGCTCAGGCCGCGAACCCACCATTTGGTGGCTTTACCGTAGAGCCAGCGAGCGGGTTTGCGCATGTGTTCCAGTCGCCAGGTCCGATCTACGAACCAGGTGGGGTTGATCATGATTGGTGGCGGATGGGCCGTTTCCTGCATGCGGTGGGAATTGGGTCTGGTGATGTCGTCCAGAACTGCTTTGGGTATCATCTGACGCCCGCGGGCATGATCTTTGAAAGCGGGGCACGTGCCGTGGGAGCCGCTGTCCTTCCTGCAGGAACGGGTCAGACAGAACTGCAGGTCACCGCTGCCCGCGATGTCGGCGCAACCGCCTATGCGGGCACGCCAGATTATTTGAAGGTGATCCTGGATCGTGCAGATGCGATGGGGGTGGAATTGGGCTTTCGCAAGGCGGCTGTCGGCGGCGGCGCCCTGTTCCCGTCACTGCGTCAGGAATATGCCGACCGTGGGATCACCTGCCTGCAGTCTTATGCGACTGCGGATCTCGGCAATATCGCGTATGAAAGTGCGGCGATGGAAGGGATGATCGTTGATGAGCAGGTCATCGTGGAGATCGTCACGCCCGGCACTGGCACGCCAGTCGCGGCGGGTGAGGTTGGCGAGGTTGTCGTCACAACTTTGAATCCAGACTACCCGTTGATCCGTTTTGCAACAGGCGATCTGTCTGCGGTGTTGCCTGGACAATCCCCCTGTGGACGCACCAACATGCGGATCAAAGGCTGGATGGGGCGGGCCGATCAGACGACCAAAATCAAAGGCATGTTTGTTCGTCCAGAACAGGTTGCTGCATTGGTCGACAAGCACGACGAGATCGTGAAGGCCCGCGTCGTTGCGAGCCGTGACGGCGAGATGGATGCCATGACTGTCCAGATTGAGGCAGCTGATGGCGACGAGATGGCCTATGCGAAGTCTGTTGTTGAGGTGCTGAAGCTCAAGGGCAAGATCGAAATCGTCGCGCCCGGTGCCCTGCCGAAGGATGGGCTCGTGATCGAAGATCAACGCAGCTACGACTGAACCCGATGGGTGAATTGACCTGATGAGGGTCCCCGACTGGCACGACCGGAGATATCTCTCTGGTCGTGCTTTTTTGTGCTGTGACCCCCGGGGCGCGCGGCGAATGGATGCGGGCCGCCTTTGATGCTGGCAATTCCGACGAAAATGATCGAAATAGAGGTCTGCACTGATATGAGCCCGGACCCATGAGCAAGTCGACGCAGATACCCTCTGTTCCTTCCAAACGACGACGCAGCAATAAAAGCGGCGGCACCGCTTTTGCGATCGTTGCCTGGATTGTGGCTCTTGCATGCCTGCTGCCGATGGTTGCCGTCGCGCTGGCTGCTGCAACAGGGGGAACGGACACGATCCGTCACCTGATGGAAACAGTGCTGGCTGGCTATGCGGGCACGACCCTTGTTCTGGTCCTTTTGGTGGCTATCGGAACCGGTATGGTCGGTGTTGGCGCGGCGTGGCTGGTGACGATGACCCGGTTTCCTGGCGTGCGTCTCCTTGAGGTGGTTTTGGTTCTGCCATTGGCCTTCCCGGCCTATGTTCTGGCTTATGCCTATACATTCATTCTGGACCACCCCGGCATTGTGCAGACCACCCTGCGTGAAGTGACAGGCTGGGGGCCGCGGGATTACTGGTTCCCAGAAATCAGATCAGTAGGCGGTGCCGCCCTGATGCTTGTTCTGGTCCTCTACCCCTATGTCTATCTGCTGGCGCGAGCTGCCTTTGTGCAGCAGAGCGCAGGTGCGTTTCTGGCTGCCCGGGCCTTGGGCAATACTTCTCTGCAGGCCTTTTGGCGGGTCAGCTTGCCGATGGCGCGTCCGGCGATTGCATCGGGGGTGCTGCTGGCGGTGATGGAAACCATCGCTGATTTCGGCACCGTCAGCTATTTTGGTGTCCAGACCTTTGCGACGGGTATCTATACCAGCTGGTTTTCTCTTGGTGACCGTACAGGGGCCGCACAATTGGCGCTTTGTCTCCTTGGGTTTGCACTGGCTCTGGCACTGGCAGAGCGGACCAGTCGGGGCCGGGCACGGTATCACCATGCTGGCAAGCAGCAAGCCAAGATGCCACCGGTTGAGCTGCGCGGCGGACAGGCCGCGCTGGCTATTGTGTTCTGCGCGCTGCCGGTTCTTTTGGGGTTCGTGCTGCCGGTTCTGGTCCTGTTTGAGATGGGGCTGGAATCAGAACAAAGCCTGTTCAGCAAACGCTACCTCGGGTTCCTTCAGAATTCCGTGACGCTGGCCATGACGGCAGCGATGCTGACGGTTGGCGCTGCAATCTGTCTTGGGTTCTACCAGCGGCTGCGTCCGGGGCGTCCCTCGGCGCTCGCGGGGCATGTGTCCCGTTTGGGCTATGCGGTTCCGGGAGGGGTGATCGCCGTCGGCCTGATGGTGCCTTTTGCGGCCTTTGACAACGCGTTGGACGCATGGATGCGCGCGAACTTCGAAATCCGGACTGGTCTGCTGATCACCGGGTCCATCTGGCTATTGGTCGCGGCCTATATGGTGCGCTTCATGGCCGCCGCGCTTGGCGCCTATGAGGGAGGGCAGGCGACACTGCACGCAAATATGGATGCAGCAGCAAGGTCATTGGGGCAGGGCCCATTGGGTATGCTGCGCCGGGTGCACCTGCCCATTCTGACACCAAGCCTGATGACTGCCCTGTTGATTGTCTTTGTCGACGTGATGAAGGAACTTCCGGCAACGCTCATCATGCGGCCGTTCAACTATGACACCCTGGCTGTGCAGGCGTATCGGTTGGCTTCGGATGAACGCCTGGAGGGGGCGGCTGTGCCATCCCTCGTGATCATGCTGGTTGGTTTGCTGCCTGTCATTCTGATCTGTCGACAGGTCGGGCGCAGGCACTAACTCAGCCACCTGGCCCAATAAAAAGCCGCGTCAGGCAACGCGGCTTTTTATTGACTAAAGAGAGCGGTGGATCAGCTGGCCCACCATGCTTCGATTTCATCCCGGGTGACGCGGTCTGCCGGGCCCAGTGCCACCAGCGCGGTTTCTTTCGCCTCACACCGTTTGGCCGATACTTGGCGGCCCACGACGTGCAGCTCATACGCGCCACCGTTGGTGAGCACAAAACCCTTCATCCGATAGATGCCTTCCGGTCTCTCTGCCAGCTTGTCGCCTAGGGCGCGGCGATCAATTGCAGTGGTGGAGTTGTGGTGCCAGGTCGCATAGGCGCGATGTGCTGCCTTTGTCTTGGCTCCCAGTGGCAGGGGAAGGACATCAAACAACAGATCCGCAACGGGGGCCTCTCCCAACACAACCGGCGTTCTTGCACCAAGCTCGGCGAGTTGCTGCATCACCCCGTCAGCGGGGCGCGCGCATTTGCTGATCAACACCGTGTCCGCGGCGCGGATCTGTTGCACGACCTGATCGCGAAGGAGCTCATCTTCTATCAGGGAGGAGAGGTTCTCTCCGTCTGCGACCGTCACGATGCCACCGTAGCTCAGCCGCGCGTCATTCATGACTGTGTTCGCAATTGCCACTGGGTCGGACAGGCCACTGGCCTCGATCACGATATGATCCGGAGCGGTGTCAGAGCTCAGCGTTTGGTGCAGTGCCAGTGCAAGATCATCGCCCAATGAACAGCACACACATCCGTTGCTCAGCGCGACGGTCTCGGCGCCCCGGTCCATCAGCAGGGCGTCATCGATATTGATCTTGCCGAAGTCATTGACCAGCACAGCCAGTCGCAGACCGTGGTCTTCCTGCAGCAGGCGATTGATCAACGTGGTTTTTCCCGCGCCAAGGTAGCCGCTGACGATCGTAACCGGTGTTCGGATCATGCCCGAGCCTCTGGCTGCTGCGACTGATGTGTCATTGGTGACGATCCTCCCGATTGGCGCGTCCTGTGTTGGGGAGGATGCTATAGGCGGTGCGCCCGCAGCCGTCCAGAGAGCTGTTGGCTTCATCGGCGTGCCAGAATTGCAGGAGGGGAGTATTCGGACCGGGCTGCTGGGCATTTGTCCGCACAAAAAAGGCGCAGGGAAGCCCTGCGCCTTGCGTGTCACGTCATCGGGTGGCGTGACTGTTCACAGTGTTGTTGGGATTATTCCCAGCCAACGTCGTTGAAGATTTTCTGTGCAGTCGGCAGGTTCTCTGCCACGTCAGACAGGTTCACGTCGTCAGCAACAAATTCACCCAGTTTGGCAACGCTTTCGGATTTCTCCACGCCGGGCACGGTGGGGAATTCGTCGTTGCCGCCAGAGAAGTACTGCTGAGCCTGATCAGAGGCGAGATACTCCAGGAACTTGATGGCATTCTCACGGTTCGGCGCATGGGCTGCAACGCCGCCGCCGGAAAGGTTCATGTGCGCGCCTTCAGCGTCCTGAGAGGGGAAGATCCAGGTGATCTGGTCGATGTCCGCGGTCAGGCCTTTGACGTCTTTGCGCAGAGCGCGGGCAAAGTAATAGGAGTTCGCGACGGAGATGTCGCATTCGCCCGAGATGATCCCACGCAGCTGATCTGTGTCGCCGCCCTGCGGCGCGCGAGCAAAGTTCGCGACCATGCCTGCTGCCCATTCACGTGCGGCTTCTTCGCCGTGGTTCTCGATGATCGAGGACAGCAGGGTCTGGGAATAAACGTTGCTGGAGGAACGGTGGCACACCATGCCTTTGTATTCAGGCTTTGCCAGGTCCAGGTAGGTTTGCGGCGGGTTGGCGACTTCGTCGGTGTCGACAAAGATGATGCGCGCACGCTGGGAGAAACCGAACCACTGGTTGTCGTTGTCCTGCAGGTTTGCAGGAATGCGCTCTTCCAGGGTTGCGCTTTCAATCGACTGCAGGACGCCTGCGTTCTTGGCACGTGCCAGGCGGGAGGTGTCGACAGTCAGCAGAACGTCTGCGGGAGAGTTCTCACCCTCGGCCTGCATACGGGCGATCAGCTCGTCTGCTTTGCCTTCGATGCGGTTGATGGTGATACCGGTTGCCTCTTCAAAATCGGTGTAGAGGCGTTCGTCGGTATCGTAGTGACGGGAGGAGTAGAGGTTCAGCTCACCCTCGGCTGCGGCAGTGGTTGCAACGGCGGCGGTCAGGGCGCCGGCCAGAATGGTGGTCGATTTCAGCATGGTACATCCCATCTATTCAAAACTTTTCTGGGTTCTCAGCAATCGCCTTTGAACCCGACTGATTTGCTCAGATAAAGGATTCGGCAAAAGATGCAAATCAAAACCGACAAAAATGATCGGGAAAAAGCGTCGCAGCGGAAATCTGCCGCTGCGATGGCAGGGGATGCGGGTCGGAAAAGACGGAGAGATAGAGGTGAACGCAGGCCCTGAAACGAAGAAAACCGCATCCGAAGATGCGGTTTTCCGAAATCAGCTATGCTGCGTCTGGCGATCAGCCCTGGCGTGCTTTAAAGCGGCGCTGGGTCTTGTTGATCACATAGACACGGCCCTTACGACGCACAACGCGGCAGTCACGGTGCCGGTTCTTGAGCGAGCGGAGCGAGTTCTTGACCTTCATGGCCTATCTCCTGTTCTGCGGCGCGAACCAGCGCCTGGGTTAGCGGGTGTTCCGATCCGTGGATCAAAACAATGAATTCATGGTGGGCGATACAAGGTTCGAACTTGTGACCCCTTCGATGTCAACGAAGTGCTCTACCACTGAGCTAATCGCCCATGAATACCAGTGTTTGCGGTTGGCCCCAAAGTGAATGGGGCGCGGATAACCGCGCCGGTGAAGGGGTCTATAAAATGAGTCGGAGGGGGGTGCAAGAGCTTTTGACCACAGAAATTTCCAGACTATGCTGTTTCTTGTATTTCATCGGCCGGAGCCCGCATGTCTGAGACAGTTTTTTCGGTAAAAAGGCCGCGCAAGCTGCGCTCAGGCGTGGTTTTCGCGTCTCCGCACAGTGGTTCGGACTACAGCGATGCGTTTCTTGCCCAGACGATTCTGGATCCGCTTCAGCTGCGCAGTTCAGAAGATGCCTTTGTACACGAACTTTTCCAGGCCGCGCCGCGATTCGGGATGCCGCTACTGATGGCAAAGGCTCCGCGCGCCTATGTGGATCTCAATCGATCGATAGAGGAGCTTGATCCCGCGCTTATCGACGGGGTGGTGAAACGGGGGCAAAATCCCCGTGTGGCCTCTGGGTTGGGCGTGATACCTCGTGTCGTGGCTCATGGTCGCGCAATCTATTGCGGGAAGCTGAGCCAGACAGAGGCACATCGCAGAATTGACACTCATTGGCGTCCCTATCACGCGGCTTTGCAGAATCTTCTGGATCAGGCCCGTGTCGAGTTCGGCCAGGCGGTTCTGATCGATTGCCACTCCATGCCGCACGAGGCGATCGCCACGTCTGGCCGCCGGATGGGGGGGCTGCCTGATGTGGTCCTTGGAGATCGATTTGGCGCTGCATCCAGCGCAGAGATCATCGACAGGGTCGAGGCGGCTTTTGTGTCCGCCGGGCTGAAGGTCGCCCGCAATGCGCCATTTGCGGGGGCCTATATCACCCAGGCCTATGGTCGGCCAACGCGGGGGCAGCACGCCATTCAGGTCGAAATCGACCGAAGTCTCTATATGGATGAAGCTCGAATTGAGAAAACGGCGAACTTTGAGCCCCTGCGCAAGGTTCTGACCGATGTGGTCGCTGAAATCTCGCAACTCCGATTTGATCGGATCGCCCTGGCCGCCGAATAGGTTTACCGCAGGGCGCGCCCTTTCTGGATGGCGGCATCGCCGAATTTTTGGCGAATGGCATCTGTGGCGCGCTCGGCCTTTGCCCGCTGGACGGCCTGAGGGTCAAGCAGATCCCCTGTGATGTCTGCCTGCGTTTCTGGCACGAGCTCTGAAATTCCGCAGCCAAGCAAACGGTATGGTCCCTCGTCTCCGACTTGATCAAGCAGGCTGCGGGCAGTTCTGTAGATCGTGTCTGCGATCTGGGTGGCATCCCGCAAAGACTGGCGCCGTGTGAGGCTGCTGTGATTGGCGCGTTTCAACTTGAGTGTGACAACACGGCCAGCGAGCTGCTTTGCCTTGGCCCTGTCCGAGACTTTTTCCGCAAGGCGCCAGAGGTGCCCGTCCAATACCTCCATATTGGCAGTGTCTTCGTTGAAGGTGGTTTCCTTGGAGATGGATTTCACTGGTGCATTTGCCGATACACGCCTGCGATCCTGGCCCCGCGCGAGGTGATAGAGCCGCTCCCCCATCGAGCCAAACCGGGCGGTCAGATCAATGAGTTCCCAGCGCAGCAGGTCGGAGAAATGGCGAATCCCTGCCTTTTCGAGAGAGGCCTGGGCAGCGGGACCGATGCCCCAGATCATGCGAACGGGTTTGTCATGCAAAAAGTCAGCGGTCTCGGCAGCCCCGATGACTGAAAAGCCACGTGGTTTGTCGAGGTCGGACGCCACCTTTGCCAGGAACTTGTTGTGCGACAGCCCGATAGAGCCTGTGACCCCCAGTTCATCCTTCATCCGCTTCACAAGGCGGGCCAGCATCACCGCGGGCGGAGCCCCGTGCAGGCGTTGCGTCCCACTCAGGTCCATAAAGGCCTCATCCAGAGAGAGGGGCTCAACATCGGGGGTCAGCTCGTCCATCATTGCGCGGATTTTGCGGCTTACATCGACGTAGACATCCATCCGCGGTTTGATCACCACCGCATCCGGACACAGCTTGAGCGCCTGAAACATTGGCATGGCCGAGCGAACACCACGAATGCGGGCCACATAGCAGGCTGTTGAAACCACGCCGCGGCGGCCGCCTCCGATGATCACCGGCTTATCTGCCAGTTCGGGATTGTCGCGTTTCTCGACGCTTGCATAGAAAGCGTCGCAATCCATGTGAGCAATCGACAGCGAGAAAAGCTCGCTATGGGCCTTAATCCGAGGGCTTTGGCATTTGGGACAACGGCGGGCGACGGGGGTTTTGCCACCTTTTGGTTTCATCACGCCATAGGACAGACATTCCCGGCACAGCACCTGCAAAGGAACAGGCGGCTGCTCCTCTGACGGGTCAATATGGGGGTGTGTCGTCTCAGGGTCTGTCATCGGGCAAAACAACATGTTCAGATGCGGGCGGGAATCGCGCGATCCGGGCAGAACAGCAAGTTATCCTCCGACGCGGCGAATGTCTTTAGGACGCATTCAAATGACAACAGCTCAGATGACATTCAACGGTGCAAAACTGGCCTTGTTCGTCGGTCGGCGCCTTTTGGTGATCGAACGGGATGATTTCGCCCATATTCCTTACCCTGGCCATTGGGATTTCCCCGGAGGCGGACGTGAAGGTCAGGAAACCCCAGAAGCCTGCGCCTTGCGCGAGACACGGGAAGAAGTCGGGCTTGAGGTTGATGTGTCGGCAATCACATGGCGCCAAAGCTATGAACGGCGAAATGGCCGGGTTTGGTTCTTTGCTGCTCATCTGCCCGCGCAAAGGGAGCGTGACATCGTTCTGGGAGATGAGGGGCAGGGATGGGCGCTGGTGACGCCGCAGTGGTACCTGGATCATCCCCTCGCGGTGCCCCATTTCGCGGACTATCTAAGGCAGTATCTTGCACACGCCGATGGGCATGCGGGACCGAAACGGATCTGTCGCTGAAAAGAAAGGCCCCCGCTGCTGAAAGCGGGGGAAGGTGACGAACCTCAGGAAGAGTTGGTCGTCTTGGGGAGTGTCTTGACCTCAGGGTCGGTCATTTCGTCCATTTCTCAAAGCATGAGCGCAGGATTATGTAATTCTGCTTTTCGGTGTGTGGTTTTGGGGGCACAGGACAATTCGGCGCAGCTGTAGCGGGCGCCAAGAAAAGTTTCCTTTGGTTTTGGCAAGTTGACCTAAGGTCAATGTATGTTTTGGGGCCTGATATGCGGCTCTCTCTAGGTCTCCCACCAAATTTTCTTTTTGCCTAATTTTTGGGCGTTTTGGTCGGGTTAGGCCCGTTAGGGTCATTTTGTCCGGTATTGAAAATCCCCTGCCGTGGGCTTCGACGACAGGGGATATCGTGTTTTTGAAATTTTGGAGCAGCGCTAGAGCGATCTGCGCGGGGCTTCTGCCTTAGCGCGGTAGGGTGGCCAGAATATCCTGTGCTGCAGTGCGCGGCGACTGCGCGGCCCAGATTGGGCGGCCAACAACGATATGGTCTGCGCCAGCTTCAAGAGCGCTTGCAGGGGTTGCGACCCGCTTCTGATCGCCAAGATCTGCACCTGCAGGGCGTACGCCTGGTGTTACGATCAGCTTGCCCGACGCTTCTGGCAGGGCGCGGATAAGCGCGGCTTCTTGCGGGCTTGCGATAACTCCATCGGCCCCGGCAGACAGGGCAAGGCCCGCGCGTTCCTGGACCAGATCCGGGATATCTCCTGCCTTGATCAGTCCCTCATCAAGGTCGCCCCGGTCGAGGGATGTCAGAATGGTCACACCGAGGATCTTGAGATCTGTGCCCGCTGCACCTTCTTTTGCGGCGCGCACCACATGCGGGTCACCGTGCACTGTCAGAAAATCGAGATCAAACTGAGCAAGGCCTCGCACAGCAGCCTCAATCGTTGCGCTGATGTCGAACAATTTCATGTCCAGAAAGATGCGCTTGCCATGTTCCTGTTTCAGTTCGTTCGCCAGCGCAAGCCCACCTCCTGTGAGCATGCCAAGGCCGATCTTGTAAAAGGAAACGGCGTCTCCGAGATCTTCGGCCAGTTTCAAACCCGCGATGGCGTTGGGTACGTCCATTGCTACGATCAGGCGGTCATCGGCAAGCGTCGTCATCAGAGATCTCCTACTGGGCTGGCATGGTCTGGGATTGGCAGCCTGCTTAGACCCGCCAGAGCAGGGAGGAAAGACCCAATTCTTGCAGTGCAGGTTCATCCATGCGGCTATAGTGCAGAAACGGGGAAGTTTGATCGAAGTCAGGGATTTGGTGACATATTTGCCGCATGGTGATCTTGAAGAGACGCCAAGATCTCCCACATTTGATGCGAGGCCCTGACCGGGACGTGCCGCAAAGCGGGCGTTGCCACTGAACGGGGCGCTTATAAAAGGAGAGCTAGATGGACTTGAACAAGTTCACTGAACGGGCCCGTGGCTTTGTGCAGGCGGCCCAGACCATTGCGCGACGTGAAGATCATCAACGACTTATGCCTGAGCATCTGCTCAAGGCTCTCATGGATGATGATCAGGGGCTCGCGAGCAATCTGATTTCCCGTGCAGGCGGCACCCCGGCCCAAGTGGTTCAGGCGCTGGATCTGTCTATGTCCAAACTGCCGAAGGTGCAGGGTGCGTCTGCTGACGTCTATCTTGACGGTCAGACCGCGAAGGTTTTGGACGAAGCGGCCAAGATTGCTGAAAAGGCTGGGGACAGCTTTGTTCCTGTAGAGCGGGTTTTGATGGCGCTCTGCATGGTGAAGTCCAAGGCAAAGGACGCCCTTGATGCAGGGGGTGTTTCAGCTCAGGCCCTGAACGAGGCGATCAATGACATTCGCAAGGGACGCAAGGCGGATAGCGCCAGCGCAGAAGATGGTTATGACGCGCTGAAAAAATACGCCCGCGACCTGACCGAAGCCGTTCGTGAGGGCAAGATTGACCCGATCATCGGCCGAGACGAGGAAATCCGCCGTGCGATGCAGGTACTGAGCCGCCGCACCAAGAACAATCCGGTGCTGATTGGTGAGCCGGGTGTCGGTAAAACCGCAATCGCTGAAGGGATGGCTTTGCGCATCGTCAATGGGGATGTGCCTGAATCACTGCGCGACAAGCAGCTCTTGTCCTTGGATATGGGGGCCCTGATCGCGGGCGCGAAATACCGAGGTGAGTTCGAGGAACGTCTCAAGGCGGTCCTGACCGAGGTCACAGAGGCTGCGGGCGAGATCATTCTCTTTATTGATGAGATGCACACCCTTGTGGGCGCCGGTAAATCCGACGGTGCAATGGACGCGGCCAACCTGATCAAACCTGCGCTTGCCCGGGGTGAACTGCACTGTATTGGTGCGACCACTTTGGATGAATATCGCAAATACGTCGAAAAAGACGCGGCTCTTGCGCGCCGGTTCCAACCCGTGTTGGTGAGCGAGCCGACAGTGGAAGACACCGTGTCCATCCTGCGTGGTATCAAGGAAAAATACGAGCTGCACCATGGCGTGCGCATCGCCGATGCTGCCCTTGTTGCCGCTGCGACCTTGTCGCACCGCTATATCACTGATCGGTTCCTGCCTGATAAGGCGATCGACCTCGTGGACGAGGCGGCCGCGCGTCTGCGAATGCAGGTGGACAGCAAACCCGAAGAACTGGATGCGCTGGATCGCCAGATTTTGCAGATGCAGATCGAGGAAGAGGCGCTGAAGCTTGAAGATGATGCCGCATCCAAAGATCGGCTTGAGACCCTGCAAAAGGAATTGTCGGACCTGCAGGAGCAATCCGCAGAAATGACAGCGCAATGGCAGTCTGAGCGCGATAAATTGGCCTCAGCCCGCGAGTTGAAAGAGCAGCTTGATCGGGCGCGCGCTGATCTGGACATTGCCAAGCGTGAGGGCAACCTCGCCCGCGCGGGGGAGCTGTCTTATGGCGTCATTCCGGGATTGGAAAAGCAGCTGAGCGAGGCAGAAGCATCTGAACGCGACGGGCTGATGGTCGAAGAGGCGGTGCGCCCTGAGCAGATCGCAGGTGTGGTAGAGCGCTGGACCGGCATTCCGACCTCCAAGATGCTGGAGGGCGAGCGCGAGAAGCTGTTGCGGATGGAAGATGATCTGCATGGGCGCGTGATTGGTCAGGATACTGCGGTGACCGCTGTTGCCAATGCAGTGCGTCGCGCCCGCGCTGGGCTGAATGACGAGAACCGGCCACTTGGCTCGTTCCTCTTCCTTGGTCCGACCGGCGTCGGCAAGACAGAGCTTACCAAGGCGGTTGCCGAGTTCCTGTTCGACGATGACAGCGCGATGGTTCGCGTGGACATGTCGGAGTTCATGGAGAAACATGCCGTGGCCCGGCTGATCGGCGCACCTCCGGGCTATGTCGGCTATGATGAGGGGGGTGTTCTGACCGAAGCGGTCCGGCGCAAACCGTATCAGGTGGTTCTGTTCGACGAGGTCGAGAAGGCGCATCCGGATGTCTTTAACGTGCTGCTGCAGGTTTTGGATGACGGTGTGCTGACTGACGGGCAGGGCCGGACGGTCGACTTTAAGCAGACGCTTATTATCCTGACGTCGAACCTCGGTGCGCAGGCCCTTAGCCAGTTGCCCGATGGTGCGGATGCCGCGGATGCCAAGCGCGATGTGATGGATGCCGTCCGCGCGCATTTCAGGCCGGAGTTCCTGAACCGTCTTGATGAGACGATCATCTTTGACCGGTTGGGGCGCAAGGACATGGATGGCATCGTCGAGCTGCAGCTGGCCCGGCTTGAGAAACGGCTGGTTGGTCGTAAGATCGCGCTGCAACTGGACGATGGCGCGAAAACTTGGCTGGCTGATGAGGGCTATGATCCTGTCTTTGGTGCGCGGCCGTTGAAGCGGGTCATCCAACGCGCGCTGCAGAACCCCCTTGCCGAGATGTTGCTTGCCGGGGATATCCGCGATGGTGACACCGTACCGGTGTCAGCCGGGGCCGAGGGGCTCATCATTGGCGATCGCATCGGTACGACGGACCGGCCGCGACCGGATGATGCAGTGGTGCATTGACGTGCTGCCCGGCTGAAGCCAGCTTGAAGTGAGAAACCAAAAAGGCCCGCTTTTTCTTGCGGGCCTTTTGCATTTTTCCACTGGTGTTGGTTCTGCCGTTGTCGGCGTCTTGTACGACGCAGGCTCAGCCCTCTGACGCCAGCCGCCTTTCGTGTTTGCGTCGCAAAACTGTCATGCGGGGTTCCCAGTCATAACGTGGATCTGCGCGGGTCGGCGACCAATACAGATCGCCGGCGTCGCGCCAGGGGTCGATGATGATCCCATTATATATGTCGCCACCAACGGGCGCGATCACCGCAGAGCTGTGTTCAATGCGAAAGCTGTTGCGTGGTTCTGCGATAGCGCGCAGCACGGTCAAGGTCGTGAACCCCTCCTGCGACAGTCTTCTTTGCATGTCCTCGGCATAGTGTTTGCAAAGCCCACGCTGTTTGACGCCGCTGTTGACCAGTGTGTTGTGCAAAATGGCAGAGGTCGTCACCCCATAGGATGTGGCCAGATCTGTTGAATGCGCAAAGGCCAGTGCAGCGGCGCGGCGGGCCTCGTCCGGGTCAATACCCGGCCCCATCTGCTGCAGCGCGTCCGCCAGTTGCGAGACCTCACCGTCTTCGGGCGGGGGCGGTGCGGTACAGGCGCTCAGGAAAGATGCTGCCAGCAGAAGGCCTGCAACCAGTTGCTTTATCATGAATGTGTCCCGATCCGTATTTGCGGGGACTATAGCAAAAGGTCGCGAAGGATCTGAGGGGAAATTACTCCTCGATGGCCTCCAACACGATTTCATCAAGCAGGGATTGGATCACCTGCATCTCTCCCTCTGGGAACGCGCGAAAGCCAATCGTCACGGTGTCAGCGCCGGGGACCTGGGCGACAAAAATGTCATAGGGGCAGAACGCGATATTCATCGGATTGGCTTCCATCACTTCGCGCGACAAGCGGGCAGAGCAGAAGGAATAAACCTTGGCCTGCTCGAACAGCACAACGTCAGAGCCGACATCCTCGCGCGTGCGCTCCAGCATGTCACCAACGTGACTGGTATGATCCACGAGAAGCCCCCGGTCGGTGATTGCATTTTCCAGACCAAAGGTCACATCATCAAATGACAGGGTTGTCTGATAGCTGACGATTTGGTCCTCTTCTCCGGCTGCTGCGGGGATTGGGGCCATCGCAAGACAGGAAATGACTACGGCAAGGAACGCGGGCGCACGGGCAGACTTCAAACGGTTTCTGGCAAACATGGATATTCTCCCATTGTGAACAAAGGTGACTTGCCCGCTGACCGGATTACGGCAAGCTTGTCAGGGGCGGACAGGCCGATGGGCCGCGCGTTCCATAAATATATAGGAGTTTTTGCATGGGTTTCGCGGCAAACGCCATAGAATTTCTCGTCTACGCATTTGTTTTTGCAGTTGGCGCCATTGTTTTGGTGGCTGCATGTCTGTTTGTCGTGGACCGGCTTCAGACAGAAGATGCCGTTCGACGCAACTATCCGGTGATCGGGCGGTTCCGTGGGCTGTTTTCGACCTTGGGGGAGTTCTTTCGTCAGTACTTTTTTGCGATGGACCGCGAAGAGATGCCATTCAACCGTGCGCAGCGGGAGTGGGTTGGTCGGGCAGCAGAAGGCAAAGGCAATACTGTTGCGTTTGGCTCAACCAGAAACCTCAACGTTCCCGGCACGCCTATCTTTGTGAACGCGGCATTCCCAGCGCTTGATACGGGCAAGGCCGAGAGCGAACCCCTGCTGATCGGGCCAACGGCGCGAACGCCCTACATGGCGCCTTCTTTCTTTAACATCTCGGGAATGAGCTATGGCGCGCTGTCTGCACCTGCTGTGCGCGCCCTCAGCCGTGGCGCAAAAGAAGCCGGTGTTTGGTTCAACACCGGCGAGGGTGGGCTCAGCCCCTTTCATCTTGAGGGCGGCTGCGATGTGGTATTTCAGATTGGGACAGCAAAATATGGTGTCCGCGATGCCGAAGGTCGGCTGAGCGACGAACAGCTGCGCAAGGTCGCGAGCCATGAGAGCGTGCGTATGTTCGAGCTGAAGCTGGCCCAGGGCGCGAAGCCCGGAAAAGGCGGTATTCTGCCCGGCGCAAAAGTGAACAAACAGATTGCGGAAATCCGCGGCATCCCTGAGGGCGAAGATAGTATTTCCCCCAACCGCCATCCCGAGATCGGCACCTATGATGAACTGCTCGACATGATCGCCCATGTTCGCGAAATCACCGGCAAGCCCGTCGGGATCAAGCTGGTGGTGGGGGCAGAAGCTGCCCTGCGAGAGATGTTCCTGCATATCGCGGCCCGCAAGGATGACAGTGCGCCCGATTTTATCACTGTGGATGGTGGTGAAGGCGGCACCGGTGCTGCGCCCATGCCGTTGATTGATCTTGTGGGCATGTCGGTGCGCGAGGCGCTCCCGCTTGTATGCAATCTGCGTGATGAATACGGGTTGAGGGATCGGATTCGCCTGATTGCTTCGGGTAAGCTGGTGAACCCCGGCGATGTGGCCTGGGCGCTTGCGGCAGGCGCCGATTTTGTGACCTCGGCCCGCGGCTTCATGTTCTCGCTTGGCTGCATCCAGGCGCTTAAGTGCAATAAGAACAGCTGCCCCACCGGGATCACCACCCATGACAAACACCTGCAAAAGGGCCTCGTGGTCGAGGAAAAATCAACTCGCGTGGCGCGTTACGCGCGCGAGATCATCCACGAGGTGGAGACCATCGCCCATTCGGTTGGGGTCAATGAACCCCGGCAACTGCGTCGTCGGCATGTGCGCATCATGCAAGAGGATGGCACCAGTCGCCCGATGCATGAGCTGATGCCAGGTTACAGTGCCATCGCGGAGACGTGAGACGATATGTTTTGGAAAGCCCCGGCGTCTGTCTTAGGTCCTAGAGCAGAGGACAGAAAAGGAGACGCCGAATGGCCCATCGCTGGAAAAACGACCTGACCAAGGAAGATGTCACGCCCTATGCGGCCTTTCTGAACCGCCGCCAGATCATGGCCGGTCTTGGTGGGGCTGCGGGGCTGGGGCTGGCTGGTCTGACAGCGGGGCAGGCACAGGCGGCAGGCGATGAAGCATTGGAGCCAAACAGCTGGGAGGATGTGACCTCCTACTGCAATTTCTATGAGTTCGGCACCGGGAAAACCGATCCCGCAGCATATGCCGGTCAGATGACCACAACACCGTGGAGTGTGGAAATCGACGGTATGGTGGATCGTCCCGGCAGCTATTCGATGGAGCAGATCCTCGACGCCATGACGCTGGAGGAACGGATCTATCGTTTCCGCTGCGTAGAGGCCTGGTCGATGGTCGTGCCGTGGCAGGGGTTCGAACTCGCCGATCTTCTGGACGTGGCAGGCGTACAGGATGGCGCGAAATACGTGGCCTTTGAAACGCTCTATCGCCCGTCCGAGATGCCGGGCACTGCCTATAAGGTGCTGGATTGGCCCTATCGTGAGGGGCTGCGCCTTGACGAGGCCCGCCACCCGCTGACAATCATGGCCACCGGAATATTCGGCAAACCCCTGCCAAATCAGAACGGCGCGCCTCTGCGTCTTGTTGTGCCGTGGAAATATGGCTTCAAATCGATCAAGTCGATTGTCCGGATCACCCTGACAGACAAGGAACCGCCAACCAGCTGGAACATGGCCAACCCCCGCGAGTACGGGTTTTACAGCAACGTGAACCCCAATGTTTCCCACCCGCGGTGGAGCCAGGCCAGCGAACGCCGCATCGGCGGCGGTCTCTTTGCCCGCCGTCAGCCAACACTGATGTTCAACGGCTATGAGAAAGAGGTCGCCTCTCTCTACGAGGGGATGGATCTGGCACGGAAATTCTGATGCAGCAGATCAATACCCTCCTCCGCCGCTTGCCCGTCTGGTTGGTCTATGTCGCAGGTGTTCTGCCTGCCGGCGTCCTGTTCTATCAGGCGCTCAATGGTGATCTGGGTGTTGATCCCGTCAAGGCGCTGGAGCACCGTTATGGTGAACTGGCTCTGCAGCTTCTGGTCCTCACCCTTGCGGTGACACCACTGCGGCGTCTTGCCGGTCTCAATCTCATGCGATTTCGCCGCGCGATCGGACTGCTCTGTTTCTTTTATGTGGTCTGCCATCTGATGGTGTGGCTGGTGCTGGACGTTCAGCTTCTGGACCAGATCATCGCCGATATCGTCAAACGGCCATATATCACCATTGGAATGGTCGGCTTTGTTCTGATGGTGCCGCTTGCCGTCACCTCCAACAACATGTCGGTTCGTCGCCTGGGCCCCAAGTGGCGTCAGCTCCATCGCCTGACTTACCCGACCGCCCTGCTTGGCGCATTGCACTATGTGATGTTGGCCAAAGGGTTCCAGCTGGAGCCACTGATCTATCTTGCCTTGATTGGGGGGCTCCTGGTGATGCGGCTGCCTCCGCTGCAAAAGCTCCGCGTGGTCTGATCATCTCGGCGCCGACGCCAAAAACGCCCGTGAAATCAGGTGACTCGCGGGGGCAGGGGGCGGGATTCCGGCCCCGAGTCGGCCTGATGTGCTGAAAAGGCAGGCATTATCAGAGGCTAAGGGAGTGGTAAGAGCGATATGTGGGCGGTGCGATCGTTCATAACCCTTTGTTTTTGCACCTATTTTCATAATTTTTGGAAAAAGTCTGATTTCTGTTCATTTTCGGGTTGCGGGTGATTGTTGTTTTACTTAGAACCCCCTTCACCGGCGGCGCTGAGGCGCTTGA
>Ga0160419_100106_pt1 | contig 58373 bp, 54 predicted proteins | sample CelAP2metagpilot_2_FD_108196 | JGI IMG/M metagenome (GOLD analysis project Ga0160419, IMG submission 108196) | Phycosphere-associated microbial communities from Cellana algal ponds in Kailua-Kona, Hawaii, USA - Cellana AP2-4-25 metagenome pilot ...
AACAACAACAACAACAACAACAACAACAACAACAACAACAACAACAACAACAACAACAACAACAACAACAACAACAACAACAACAACAACAACAACAACAACAACAACAACAACAAGGGCAGCAAATGCAACTATCCGCTCTTCCCAACTTGGCCTCTTCCTCCTTCTCTCCGTTCCCGCTGCCAGCCGTTGCGGTCCCCCAACCGGAGACGACAGCGGGGGCACATCCTCCCTCCCTGAGCAGCACCCTGTGTGCTGCTTCTGCCTTATCAGCAGGACCCCATGGCAGCAGTAGAGTTTGCAATGCTGTGTCCAAAATGATTATTTTAGAGCCCGGACTTATGGCGCGGAATTTAGCAGAATTGCTAGATTTTATTCGAATGCGGTTTTGGGATCTAGGTCTGTCGTTGTTAGGTCTACAGAAATTTCACGAAGAGTCAATTGTCTGTGCTGCAAGGCGAAATGCATCGACGAAGTACACAGCCGGTCTTGGTTCTGCACCGTCACCACGTCGACGAAGTCCTTTCCCTTCTCCGTCATCTTCCTCTTCCTCCTCGCTTCCTGTCCTGACCTCTTTAAGCGACATTGATGCCTACCTTCGCTCTTCCCCCTCCTCTTCCTTCTTCCCCAACAGTGGCAGCAGCAGCGACAACGATGGTGGCAAGTCCGTAGATTTGGATGACCCTCGCCGCGTACCCTTGTCCCCAGTCGCGCTTTTTGCCCGGGCCGCTCCCTGGTTGCCGAAGACGCTGGACTCTGTCGTGGCTTTCGACGAGCAATATTTGAGAATGACCGAGGTATTAGTCCGCTACCTGGAAGACGGCGGTCGAGAGCGGTTCGTGGGCCGTGTCCAGGCGGAGCGGGCGAGTATCTTGCTACGAAAAGGGGAATGGGAGGAAGCTCGTAAAGTGTTGCGGCGTGTGGCGGAGTATAATCTGAGAAGGGATTTCTGGGTGCCGTTGCTCTCCCAAGTCTTGCGAAACTTGGCACGCTGTGAGAAGGAGCGGGGGAATGCGAAGGCGTATGTCGGGACGCTGTTGCAGATTTTGTCGTTGCAGTGTTTAGATGAGGCGACAGGAGCTTACTACAGATCGGAACTTGATGAGTACGTCCGGCAACGGATGCCAGGCAGCAGCACCAGCAGCAGCAGTCCTCGTTTGACCCGCCCTTTAAGTCTGCTGGTTACCGCCCGCATTAAAACTACTCCAAGAGACCTTGTTTCTATTCCTCCATCAGTGGAGCTGGGCAAGGCAGCCTCGGTAGTCGTCTGGCTGCATTTAGCTCTCCAACACCCCTTACCTGTTGATGGCCTGACATTGACTTTGGGGGGGGTGGCGCAACTGCGGGATCAACGACGGCTCGGAGCTGATTATGGGTGGATAGCAGTGAGCTCGCCCGCAAACGCATCTGCCGCGGCCACAACCGGAAATGATATAGATGGGGGCTTAGTCCTTTCCCCTCCTGCGATAACTCCGCGCAGCCCCAGCCCTCGTCGTAATATAGACCTAGCGGCGACTAGCAATTCTTTGGGGAGTATCGACAGCACAAGTAATGTGAGCAATGTGTCTTTGCTGCATTCTTCGTCAAACCTTCCCTCTGACATGACCATGACGGGAAGCGCAGCTGCTGCTTCAGCGACAGAGGAGGGGCAGCAGCCCGAAAATAACCTAGTCTGGACTGTAGCAGGGCCCTTGACCCTCGAGCCGGGTGTAAATGAGCTAGAGCTCGTCACCACCTCCCTCCCTCCACCCGGCACATATGTCTACGAGAAGCTTATCCTCCGATGGGGTAGCCTGATCCTGGAACAAGATCGACTTACGGCCCTCGACCCCGACACCTTAGATGCAGCGACCAAGCAATGCCCACCCCCGCGCCGCTTCTCTGCTCTCACCAAAACGCCAATTCGGCGCGCTGTGGGTCTAACTGTAGTCGTCAAACCTCCCGCTACGACTCTAACAGTGCTAACCTCGCCTGTTTCCCCTCCGGATAGCGAACATGTGCATCACCTGTCGGTGCTTCTGGACACGTACTCTGACACGCTGACATCCCCCATGCTCACGCTCATCCAACCTGCTCTCAAAGCTTTTGAAGTAAAGGGCCCAGCCTATCTTTCTTTCTACCCACAGAAAAAGACGGACAACGAAGATCTAGGAGAAGATGCACCACTCCACGAAGAAGAAGTGGAAGTGGCCTGGAATGGTGCGACAGCAACATTGGTCCTTCCACCCATCTTGCCCCCAAGCACCTCTCTAATTCTTACTGTCGCCTTGCACCCGTCACCCGATGTAGTCGACGCCTTTGTTCGAAGCCGGCAAGACCATCAACGCCTAGTTTCGGTACAGGTACAGCTCACCGCGGAATTCAACAAAGACAATATTCTCCGTCGCCCCGTGGACGCTGAGCGAGGAGTAATAACAGCAGCAGCAGCAGCAGCAGGAGGAGGAGCACTAGCAGTAGCACCAGCAGCTTGCACATCTACTGCCTCAGACGCCGTTTCGCCACGCTCCTTCTCTATCTCCTCCTCCTCTTCCAACACCCCCCGCGCTGTCGCCCCAAATCAAAGACGCCACAGTCTCTCCCTTACCACGGGCACGTGGGGCCATGACGTCCTCGAAGAAGCCCTTTGTCGAAATACCCTCCGAACAGGGTGCGAAATTGTCATCCAACAACCTCTCACTGTCGTCATCTCCGTGCAAGACTGTTCACACTGGCATTCCTCCCGTCGGTACTTCGTCCAAGTCCTACTCCGGAACCGCGCCCCCTTACCTGTAATACTCCATGCGTGTCGCCTTCGCCTCTCTCCTTTCTATCACATCGTGGTGCAAGACGACGAGGACGGAGATAGTTTCAGCAGAAGCAGCAAGCAAGGGACCCACCTCCGCAATCTCCTCCTTGCCCCCGGACAAGAGGTGCGTTACGCTTATCTGATCGAACGGATGGTTTCTGCCGCAGCAGTAGGAAGTAATGCAGCAGCCTCGTCGTCATCCGCCTTCCGCGAATCCCCCAGCAAGATGTCCGTTAGCGCAGACTACACTTTGGAGAGCCCGAGACCTATCAATAAAGCTCGTTTCCGGTGCCACCACCCTCCGCAGCAGCGACAGAACTTTGAACGCTATTTTCAAGACTCAGCCATGCGCAGCCGTGGAGATACCCTCCGTACATTTGTTGTGCGTGCGCAGCTCGTACCCGCTACCCTGCCTTCCTCCTCCTTCCTTTCATCCCGAAACTATGGACATGATGTCATTGCAGCTGCTGTCACGGTTGTGGACAAAGAGAAGCAGCAGCATTTGTTGCTGCCTGCCTGTGCACCAGCCATTCCGGGGGACGTGGAAGATCGAGGGGTGGTGGTAGGATACTTCCAAAATTGGGTCACAGAGGGAGTCGTCGGCGTTGCTTTACGCCTTGAGTTGGCCGTGGAGCTCTCAGAAGAGGCAGCCCGTGAAGGTGTGGCAGCGACTGCGGCAGCCGCCATAGCGAAGCAGGACGGTAGGGAACGGGAGCGATTTCGATTGGTTTATGAGGTTGCTGCTGACCCGGCGGACTGGGCCGTGTGGGGCATGACGAAGGGTACAGTGGAAGCACGGTCGCCGGCTACCGGTGAAGGGAGCGACAAACAGCAGGAGACATTTGCTCGGGTGGTGGTGGAATGCAAGTTGGTGCCTGTTCGTGCGGGCTTGCTCGCCTGTCCTGTTCTAACGTTTGAGCCGGTGGACGTGCGTGCTGCCGTCTCTCCCAGGAGTAGGAGAAAGAGCTATGTCAGGTGGGTAGGGCCTCGCGATATTCTGGTTGTTTCGGCGCCGGGCTTGAAACGAATTCCGACTGTTCGTATGGTGTGAGAGTATAAGGAAGAGAAGGAGGAGATGGGGTTTGATAGGAGGGAATGATCATTGTGTAGACAGACACCTGTAAAAAATGAAGGAAACAAAAGTATTGTACAATTTGTAAAAAGCGCAACTCACTGCTCCTTTGATTTTGTTCTACAAAATCAGTGCTTTATTCCATCGCTGATTAAACGAAATGATGCTCTCCATGCAATCTATAAAAGGTCTTCGTTTTCGAGTGTCTTTTTTCTCCGAGTGGATTCGCCGTGTCTGTCCTCACCCTTTCTCACTGTGGATTCTATGGTACAATCTGTTTCTCTTACCGCGCTTATAACACCTTTTGTTTGACTCCTCCCGCTTTTGGTGGGCCCACGATAGATCTATTGCTGGTGTTCTTTTTGGCCGTCGGTTTTCTGAACGTGAGATCGTCAGCGTAGCCGCAAGGAATGGTCTTGCCTTGCTGGCCCAACTGCTCGTTCCGTTCCCGCTTGGGGGCATACCGCTCTACCTCTGTCGTTCGGATGATGTACAACATCATTTCCAACACAAGCATCGTCATGGCCGTTACAATTCCCACCATCAAACGGTGTGCGTCTTTAGTAATAAACGAGCCCGCCACATACCAACCCATAAAGCCCGCCGTGATCATAGCCACTAGCATGTTGAATGCAATGGAGGCCTGGTAGAATGGACGGGTTTCTGGGTCTGGCTTTCGTGCCCCGCCCCAGTGCACATTCTTGACCATGCGGTCGTACTCTTGCTTCTGGTGTTTGGCTTGGAGATTCTTTCGCCAGCCTTCCTTCGCCGTGGCCTGAGTCGCAAGGTCCTCCTTCCGCTGCACGTGCCGAGGAAACACAGGGCGGGCGCCTTGTATGACCGTCTCATTAAAGGCATCCTTCCGCTCCTGGAATACCTCCTTCAGCACCGCATGAGCCGCTCGCAACTGGGCTGGAGTCACGTCTTTCTCGCCTTGGTAAGACGCCAATGCTTCGTCGCCGGTAGAAGAGAGTGTGCAGGCTTGCTGCATAAGCGCCACGGCTTCGAGTCCGGGCAACCGAATTAGGAGTAAGGGCACAGTGTCGGTGGTGGTGGTCGGGGCCATGTTTCAGATGATTGTGGCTGTAGGATGGTGGAGATGTGGAGAGAGAAGGATGGGGATGGGGAGTATGGCGTAGTAGGGCTCGGAACGCTGCATTCGATTTCTTTCTCACAAAACGAAAGCATAACCGACACAACCGTAGAAGTCATGCCAAAGCGCAAGCAGGAGGAGGAAAGGGAGACGAATGGACAGGAGCAGGAGCAGGAGGGCAACGAGCTGTCTGAAGAGAAGAAAGGGGTGTTGATGAAGAAGCAGGAGGGGAATCGGGAGGAGGAGCAGCAGCAGCTCGAGGAGAGTGACGCTGACCAGCACGAGCGGTCGCAGAAGAAGGCGGCGAAGATGAAGGCTGCAGAGGTCGTGTTACAGACGAAACGTTGTGCCTTGGCCCGGAATCCAGCTCTCGGCCACCCGCGCTCTTTTAAGGTTCTTTCTTGGAATGTGAACGGCCTTAATGGCATCCTGAATGGAAAGCATGCCACTCTCAACGGCAACAAGACTACCAACGTGTTGCAAGAACTGGTAGCCCTTGAAGGAGATGTGGACGTCTTGTTCCTCCAAGAGACTAAGCTGCAAGAGAGCAAATGTTCTGGCTTCAGCAAAATTCTTCCCGGATACGTGGCATATTGGTCCTGTTCAAAAGTCAAGAAGGGGTATTCGGGGGTGGCTGCGTTTGTAAAGGAGGTGTATGTGCGCGGAAATGGTGATGGCGGTGGGGATGCAAAAATGGGACCGATAGGGAAGCAACAGACACTGTCGAGCTTTTTTCGGGCCGGCTTCAAGAAGAAGGGAACCGCGACGGAAGAGGGGGCCAAGGGCGCTGCGACATCCCCGTGTGATGCTGCTACCTCTGATACTGTTTCTTCCACTTCGACTTCCTCGTTCGAAGTCTTGAATGTGAAGTACGGCTATTGCGGAGACAAAGACGAGGACGAGGAAGGTCGTGTGGTGACCCTGGAATTTGCATGCTTTTGGTTGGTGGGGGTGTACGTAGCGAATAGTGGGATGAGGCTTGAGCGGCTGCAGCATCGCCTCAAGACTTTCAATCCACGTTTTCAAGAGTTTCTTTCCGGCCTGAATGACATTAAGCCTGTATTAGCCATTGGAGATTTTAATGTGGCCCCGTTGGATATAGATTGCTACAATGCAGGGGCTAAGCATTTGGTGAAGGTGCCAGGGTTGACACCGGAGGAGCGGGAGGCGCATGCTACGTGGTTAGGTACCGGATGGGAGGATACATTCAGGTTCGTTTTCAGATTTCTACGAAAGAAAAATATCTTGACTTCCTTTTCTCTTCGCCTCACCTATCAAGTTTACATTCTCGTCTTCATGTATCTCATCATTTACATCCGCCGTTTCTTCAGGGCCTTTCATCCGGAAGCCAAGGGGCAGTACACATACTGGAACGTCAAGACAAATGCAAGGCCTGACAACAAGGGACTGCGACTAGACTTTGCCATAATTGCTTCGCAAGACCTGAAAGGAGGAAGAGGAGTCAAGGTGCATGACTCGTTCATTCTGCACGAAGCGACGGTGGGCTATTCGGATCATGCGCCCATTGGCGTTGTCCTGGAGGTGGAGGGGGGAGGGAGGGGGGAGGTATCTTCGTGACGAAGAGATGAACAAATTGTTCAATAAACGTGCCAAAATGGTCATATCTGGCACGATAAACGAACAAAGGTCACGAAGAGTAACAATCAACCACACGAATGAATGTCACTCTTAACATTCCAGTTAGTCATTAATTTTCATTCCGCCTTTCCAAATTGTCTTTGCTTTCTCTGTTGTCCACATGACCGCGTGTCTTCATGCACAAGCCGCCACAGCCAAAAGAAAGAAAAAACTAAATATCAGCACATCTTGCCAAGCCGTCTGCGCCACCTTCCATCCCTCCAACACCCACCCCAACCCCAATGAGCTCGCTACCGTCTCAACAATTGACCTGTTCGCACTTTCCCCTAGCGAACCACCATCACCCCCGACACTGCCACTACCGCTAAAACCCTTATTGCTATTACTTTCACCTTCCCCTAGCAACGGATCTTCCTGCCCGGCTTCCGTCCATGCTCCCTGCAAGCTAGCATTTGCCGCTCCTCCTGATCGCAGTGCCATCATGGAAATCAAAGCCACACCGTGCCAAACCAATGCCAGGATGGGCAAGGGCAAGGAATCAAAGGTCTCTGGTAAGAATAACCCATGAAACCATGCTAACCACCCAAGTCGTTTGGTGCTGCCTCCACCCCCTGCCTCGGAAGGGGGGAAATGGAGGGACGGACTGGCCTTGGCCACAAACTCGTCCAACGCCGCTCTGGCTTCGTACTGCTGCTGCCGCTGTGCTTGCATCCGATGGTCTGCTAGAAAAGTGGCATTCAAGACCGTGATCCAGATTCCGGAAATGACGCCGGCCAGGCACAGGAGCCAAAACCGGACCATGGCGTCCGAGGCAGTCAGGGTCTTGAGGAGGGAGGAAGGAGAGGGTGGCCCGACGCGAAGAGTGGTGGCTGTTTTTCGTTGAAGGGGGCAAGAGATGTACAAGCAAATGGTATAAAGATGTAAGAATATGGCTTATCGGACAATCGCTAAGAATAATTTCGATGAAATAAGCATGCTGCATACATCCTCTCCCTTACATCCATTTTTGGTCGTCGTCGTTTTCTCCACGATGTCGTCGTTGTCGCCCCGAGATGCATGATACCGTTTACGCAGAGTGTTGCCCCCCGTTGTCAAGGTAGCAGACGCAGTGAGAGCCATGCTGGCAAGCACAGTAGGATGTGGAGGGGAAGACGGGGAACGGGGGGATGGAGAGCAAGACGAGGCCTCCGCAGACGCCGCGACATTCGTGTCCCCAAGATTTGAATTTTCTACTTGCTGCTGCTCTTTTTGTACAGAATCAGCTGCCGCTAAGGTGGCCGTCGACAGGAGGATGTTACGGGCCTGCAAGCGTCGTCGATTCAGTGCGCGAATGCCGCCTGTCTCACTGCCGCAAGTGCCCTCGGGCGCTGTCGCTTTCCCCCCCTCTCCATCTGCAGCAAGTCTTCCTGCAGGGCCCACAGCGGCAGCGGTAGTGGCTGCTGTTTCTTCGTCCTTGCCCTCCTGCTAACCGAGGCCGGTGGGTCAGAGGTCCAATCATAAGCAGGCTTTCAATCGCACTTTCCATCCATCAGCTTACCTGTGCAATCGCGGCCCCCAAGCCCGACACCAGCTTCATCCGGTCACCCCTTTGTGCCAGAATCTTGGCCCGTCGACGGGCTGCTGCATCGCTCATAACTGTGCTCTTTGTGTTGTGGGTACAGGGTGAGTGTCAAAAGACAGTCCGTCGTCATCAGCGATGAGAGACTCTTTGAATCGTTACGACAGTAACTTTCCCATCTTGAAAGCAAGCACTCATTAACATAACCACAAGCACATTCTACAAGAGGGATGCATGAAACAAGGACGTCAACGCTTGCCTGACCTGACAGCCACTATGCTTCTTCCCCTTCTGCTCTTCTTCCTGTGCCCTGCGGCTAGGGCGTTCAGCATGTCCTCGCTTCCTTCAACCTCCTCCTCCCTCTTCGTGTTTGGCCTGGGGTACGTGGGAAGCCGCTTGGCGCAAAAACTGGCACCAGCGTGGGAGGTTGGCGGCACTGTGTCGTCTTTGTCTTCCTCGCTACCCTTTTCCCCCCAGGTACGTGAGTGGGAATTCGATGCCAGGCCGTCAAATCCCACGCTCCTGGACGCTGCGGCGCTGGCGGCGTTGCGACAAGCCACGCACGTCCTAGTGACCATCCCACCTGTAGACGGCACGGACATGGTGGTGAAACTGTATGGCTCCCATCTATCAAACCAATGCCCCCATTTGCGCTGGGTTGGGTACTTAAGCTCCACGAGTGTCTATGGCGATCGAGGTGGTGACTTGGTATCAGAGGAGGATGAAGTGCGGCCCGTTACGTCCAAGGGTGTGGCGCGAGTGGAGGCCGAGGCAGCGTGGATGGAGCTGGTTCGGCAGGTACCAAGCCAGCTCTCACATTTACGTATTTTCCGGTTAGCTGGTATCTATGGCCCGGGAAGGAACGCTTTGGAGACGATGAGGCGGGGGTTGCAGGGGGCGCAAGCAGGGCCAGCTATCTCAAGCCTTGATGGCGACCGGTGGGTGAGCCGCATTCATGTCGAGGATATAGTTCGAGTGCTCCAGTGTTCTATGGAAGACGACAGCCGGGATGGTGGCCAAGTGGAGATCTATAACGTGGCTGACGACCAGCCTGCCTCTCGCCTGGAGGTTTTTTCCTTCGCGGCTGCTTTGCTGGGCAATAAAGGAGTTGCCAATCTGATTGCTAACCCACCAGCATTCTCCCCGTCCGTAACCCCTCCCTCCTCCCGTCGTGCCCGGCCTCCAGAGAGCAAGCGGGTGGCTAACAACAAAATAAAGGAGCTTCTACTAGGTGGCAGTGCGGCATCCTCTTCCTCGACGTCGCCTTTACGATACCCCACATATGAGGAGGGATTGAGGCACATATGCGAGGAAATGGACGTGTGGAGATACTAAGCTGCCTATTGTCAACATTAGGCTGGGACACCAAAATAGTGTGTACAATGGAATGAATTGAGGGTCGTCCACCTCCGGGCATAAGAAACGGTGCTAAGCATCATTTCTTTCCCTGAATCAAAATTTTCCCTTTTCTATTTTCTATTTTTTACTTAATACACTATATGCATCGATTCTTTCTCATCTACTTTTGATTTTGTCTGAAGTTCGTCTTCCATGCCTATATGAAAATTACGATGGTGCTGTGTCTCCAAGGTCCTCCCACTCAAATGAAGGAGAAAAGGCCGAGCCATTCTCCATGGCGCAGTACACCCTCAGAGCATGCGCATACGCATCATTCTGTCGCGCCTTTTCATGATCACCGGCAGCCTCGCTCTTCCATGACTTTCGGATCGTGGGCTGGCACTCCTTTGCGTGATTCTGCGTCTGATGGTGCAGGCTGTGGTCAATGAAGCTGTTGATGTCTTTCATGGTGACCTTCCGGGGAACATCGACACCACAGCCCCGGAGCTGCTCGTAGACCATGCCTAGCACGCCCGCCCCGTCCTGGATGAGCGCCGCGTTCGAAATGACAACGCGGCAAAGTCCTTGAGAGTTTTGAATCGCCAGGCGGTTGTACGCTATCCAGAGATATAGTGCGCGGGGCAGCCCAAACTCGTTCCCACGATGAATCAAGGATTTGGCCACTTCCATTGGGTGCCGGTATACGAAGAGCACGGCAGGGGGCGTCCTCCAGAAGGGCAGCCAAAATTTCAAAGTGAAGCATAGCCTCGGGTCTTTGACGGCCCATGGATGATGTACAGGGTTGTTGAAAAAGGTCAAAGCAGCGCGTCCAAGTCCGAAGTCTACCTTGCTCGTTAGAGCGTGTTCCTGCATGAAAAGGGTAAGAAGGGTTTGAGTGCGTTGCAAGGGACATGTATGTGTTGCATGAAAAAAGAGCGGTGGGCGGAAACGCGGTACCGTGACAAATGGGAATATATTTTGTTGTGACCTTAACAGGAAGGGGATGATACGTGTCTTAATTTGAGCTGCTGAAGGGGAAAGAGATAATACGAATCGCAGATTTCGTCTTGACACATGGAATGCTTTCACCTACCAAAGCCAGGAGGTGGTTGAAGTTAAATATGTTCAGAGACCAGTTAACATCTTGTTCCTTCATCAGCTTATCGTTCTGCACGACAACTTGGAGCCGCTCGAAGAAGCCCTTGTCGTTTTCCCCCTCCCTCGCTCCCAGAATATCGTCAGGCTCTCCCAAATGGAAACCCATTTCCTGCAGCAAGCCCGTCACCATGGAAGTTCCGGAGCGGTGCATGCCAAGGACCACGACGCCATCGATGCTGCCTGGTGTGGGCTGCCACATACCGCCAGCCTTGGGCTGGAGATTTAGAGATTGTCGCTGGCCCCGCGCATCTATAGCAGCGTGACCGGCGCTGTCGCGGGTGTAGACGAAAGCGCCATAGAGCACGAAAGCAAGCAACACCACCGCAGGCCAAACCCGTCGCTGTCTGGTTTGGTCAATAGTAGGAAGTATAATGGAGACTGAGCGGGCCTCCGCAAAGATCAGAGAATGGTGGGTCAAAGGGTGCTGAAAACTTACTTTGGTTTGCCACTTGTTACCTTGTTGTATGGGTGAGGCCCGTTATTTTTTATCGGCCACGAGCCGTATGCCATGACTCGAGTAACAACCCTGCGATTGCTTAAGTGTGTGTGTTAGCGAGTGGTCAACAGAGACATATCAAGGCATCATATTGACCCACGTAATGGATTGTGTGCTCGGCGAGCGACGGGATGAAGAACTTCTGAACAACCATCGCTTACACTTCTTCAAGTGCCCTTCTTCCCTCAAACATGAGCTGCCCTCCTTACTTAGTCCACCGTGGAGCTGATTCCATCCATCCTCAGCCTCGGAGAGGTATAATATCTTCCTCCACCACGGAGCTATGCCCAGAGCGGTGACATCCCCCCATTCCACAGCGAATAACTAGACCTCGACTTCTCCGGGTGGTATGAAGGTCGCTTTCTGTTTAGTAATTCTTTGTCTGACTCTTATTTTTTGCCAGCTTGTTCTTATCTCTAGCTTGATTGTTGGTTTGCGTTTTGAGTCCAGCTGCTTCTACCACCAGGTTTTCGCCTGCATTCTTGCTTATGTCAATGCCAATGGCACTCCAATCTAGTCCCCCCAAGCATGGCTGGTTCAACGCGCTTGTAAAACGGTCCTGCAACAGCGACGCGAAAGGCATGGGCACCTTGCTTCGCCGGGCCGTATCCAATATTAACGAAACGTCCTTATGTCCCTGTTCAAGCGCAAACCCTCCAGGTCGATGGTCCCGCCGCGATACCCGATCACCGTAGCTATGTATGAGGGTGTGGGATGTTGGAAGCAGTAACATGGTTATGTTAGGCAAATTATCCCTGTATTCTTCGCCAAAATTCCCAAGCTTACCCTTCGTAAATCAGGCAATCGAAAATGGTGGCGCTGAACATCTTCATCACCTTCACACGATCAAGGCCTTGGTTCTCGGCCAGTGCAAGGGCTTCCCCAATGCTTTCGATGGCACTCGCAATGAGGAAGTTCCCACACAATTTAACGACAGACCCCGCACCTGCATCTTCATTCCCAAACTCAAAAACTTGCGAGCCCGTGGAAAGCAAGATGGGTTGTGCCTCCTCAATAGCGCGTGAGTCCGTGCCGCCCACGACAAAATAGGCCTGTCTCTTTTCAAACCCGTCGGGACGAGCAAAAACAGGGGCACCCACAAAACTGACGCCGCGGGCCGTGTGAGTTAAGGCAAGCGTACGCGATGTAAAGGGTGAGACGGTGGAGCAGCCAATATGAAGTGCACCAGGAAGAAGAGACGGAAGAAACTCCTGTGAAACACTTGCGAGGAGTTGGAAAAGGTAACTTTATGAAAAGTCGGGATGAGACGGGGTGGGAGAAGCTTCGTGGGTTGTCTTACGTGTGCAAAACTTCGTCGTTCGGCAGCATGGTAACGATAGTGCGGGCTTGTGTCCCTAGCTCTCGTGCATCCGTGACTGCCGTCGCTCCCTATCGATTGAAGGGTGGGTGATATCATGTCGATGAAAAGATTCGTCTCTACGGGTGATTAGTGCCAGCGATTTTGTATACACTCTTCTTTTCGTCCTCTTACCCACATGAATATCTATATCCTCTTACCTCCGCCACTAATTTTGCCGTGGCCTCGGCATTGTGCTTGTCGTGCACAAACAACGGATAGCCTGCTCTCATGAGGTTACGCCCCATTGCCATACCCATCTTGCCGCAGCCCACCAAGGCCAATGCTTCTTTCTTGTGTTCTCGTGCTTCGCTTTTGGTGCTGTCTCTTCCTTTTCCCGCTGCGGTCGCTGCCGTAAATGCCGCCTTTGGTGGAAAAGAAGCGGCATGTCGCCCCCATGATGTGGTTACCCGTGTTATCATTTATCTGTATGTGTGATGGGGGGAAAAGGGGAGAACAAATTTAGCCAGCATTGAGACAAAGAAATAACGAGCCTCACCATGGAGAATCGAATCAAGCATTTAGACATTACGCATCGCATTTTTGTATTACTGCTTTGATCTAACCGACAGTAAGTTTTGCAGATCAGGCAACGGCCATCGGCGTGCTAATGGTGCAGCGGGGGCGTGCTCTCATTCCATATGTCATCTGTACACAAATATCACACGGTGCGCAAAAGGCTCTTTTAACGCGAACGCTTTCACTCCATCAGCAAATTGACAAGAATGTAAAAGAACAAGCCCAGGCCAATAATCAAATTCACGGGCCCATATCGCTTTCTTGACAATTCATTTGAATAGTAAGTCCGTGCCGAATCCAGTTGGAAGACCTCCTTCATCAGCGTGCGAGAGCGGAGGTTGAGGAGAGCGGGAAAGACAAGAGTTATGACTATCCCCACAGTCCCAGCATATTCGGAAATACGGCCGAGATCACGCACGAAGACGGCCACCACCAGAGGTGGCACCGCGGCCAAGAGGCGGAATCCCACAGTCTTCACTCTTAGAGGTGGACCTGCGCTTTGACAATCGATATCGTTTTGTTGGGTGTTTCCCATATCGAGCATGTTGTTGCCCAATGTGATGGCGTTCAGGGGAAAGGCACCTACTCATGGGGGTGAAGAAGAGAATGAGAAAAGGTTGCAAGGAGTAAATATCCGGTAAGCTGTTGTTTTCGACCATGCCCTAAGAAGTGTGATGCTTTGGACAAACAACTCATGCTCTCCTTTTCTTTCTCTTCACCCTCTTTATGTTCTACCCACTCCGAGCTACCACGTACTTGCCACGTCCAAAGCCGGAAACAGCAGCACGTATGTCCCAACTGCCTTGCCAAAATCCGTGCGTCCGTACCCATCCCATTCCAAATTTGACGACTGTGCCATCTCCGGCCCGAAATAATGCGCCACAAAGACAGCAATCAGTCCATACGATAAACTACAAATTACAAAGGTGGCTAAGAAGATTTGGCCTAGCAAGGTCTTGTCCCGCACAGGATGACTCAACCCTGCAATAGAGTGATGATAGATAAACGAATAACACGCAATTGGCAAGAAAACGGGTAGTCCCTTCCAATTCCACAGCGGTATCCCAACAGCCCCACCCTCACCAGTAAGGCTGGGGAAAGAATCAGCCTCGCCGCCGACAAGAGCGGCGGCCACGGAGCCCACCATGCACACCACCATGAGCACACGGCAAAAGGCCAACGCGACCTGTACTGATATTTGCTCGGTCAGTTCCAGGCAAGAAAGTGGGATGACAAGAACGGCGAAGAGGCCCAAGTAAAGTACGTAAGAGACTTCGGCGTGCGGGGCCGGAAGGGGAAACATGGTTGCAACGGAATTGGCAAACACGGTGCCGTACGCAAGCAATGCCCCGTAGATATAAACGGAAAGACAGAGCATGTAAAAAACCTTGCCATAGTGTCCCAAGAAGAGCTGGCAAAGCGTTGGCATCTCGTACTTGCGCTTTTTGACCGTCAAAAGCAAGGGGAGATCCTGGGAAGAGTGAATTTGCCGGACAAGCGCAGGTGTCACCTCTCCACCGGCGCGGCCGTCCGTGGAGAAGCAGTGGGGGTTTTCTATCAGCTCTGCCCTGGCACTGCTCTCGAGCACGTAATCCTTCGCGATGTTGCTTAAGGCCGCCATGGAAAAAAGCGCCACGAGGGAGAGGACAGAACCAGCTTGGGCTGTAGCAAAGGGTAAGGTGAGAAATCCCGTGCCCATGATGTAGTTTACGGTGAAGGCAACCGCAACCAAAAAACCAAAGCCTTTCTTTTTGGTTTCCTTGCTGGTGTCTAACGCCACGGGAAGGCCACGTAGACGCAAGGGCGACTGCATTGTGTCGCCTTTGCCATTCTCGTTCATGGCGTCCTGATGCACCGGTTGTCGCTGTGGGGGAGCAGGAATGTAGTCTGAGCGTAAGTCCCTGTGTGTAGAGATCCAAGGGCATCGGTCAGCGTTGAAGAAAGGTTGCAGAAATGAGGTGAGGCACGACTCGCCCGCAAACTAAACTCATTGAATGAGTAGGTTGTACGCGCGCGCCTCCTTAAAGCGCGTTCCCATACATGACCGTGCGGAGGAAAATTTTGAAGCCCTGTTGTCCACCGAGTGCTTCGCCGCGCGCAATACGGCTATAGGGGCACTCGCTTTGCGGAAAGGCATAGTGCTGTCACAAGAGCTACGGCAGCCTTTGAAAGATACATCGATTCGTGTGTGGTGGTGTTGGAGGGGCGGGCATTGGCAGGCACTCTCACGACTCGAAGGTCAAGTAAGGCATACATAGTGCTGGGGGATTCGGTGAGATCCTGCGCCCGAGCAAAACCCGGCAATTAAAATGGCATCACCCGTGGTACGAGAGCCTAGTGTATGTGGGGGTTTCGGTGGTTATCGTGCACTGAGTCTTACGCTGCGACGGGCCCCGACGGGGCATCGCGTCCGAAGCGAACTCGGCGAGCAACTCATCGGATTCTATTTGTAAGACCGATTGATGCATACTCAATTTCGAGTTCATGCCCTAGCCCCTCTACGCTTACACACCGCATTCCCTTTCCCCTCTTTCGAATGGACAGGGCGCTTGGCGCTTACACTTCACATCTGAAGAGGCAGAACAGAGAACTCTCGACTGAGTCAACATACACCTTCGCCCATCCGCCTCAAGATTTTGTTCCTGCTTGCTATTGGCAGACACATTTACACGCGCGCTAGAGCTTTACATCTCGCAAACAGAATGACTATGCGGAAGGTCGTATCTGTATGGCTAGCAATCATGCTGCTGCTTTCCATCAGCAGTGCTTTCCAGCGACCTACAGGTTCAAGCCCAAGCAGAAACAGCATTCGTAGCCCGTCCGCCGCGCCCGCCGGCACAAGATCACGGGGATGGCTTAAGGCCGCATTGAGCTTGGAGGGGGACGTTAACAACGCGTTCGGAGGAGGCGGTGAGCAGGACACGACGTCTATGCGGCTGCAAAGGGCACGCCTCCGCCTGGCCGAAGCGCAGGGCATCATCCCCGCTGGCTCAAGCGATCGCTATCAAACGCCCGGAGGCTTGCAGCGCACCACCAAGGTCCGCGATTTGACTTTCAAGGTGGCTGAACCCGAGGTGCAGTACGATCCGGAGGAAGCCGAGGCCCGGCTGTGGCGGCAGCCCGTCACGTGGCTGAAGCGGAATGTGGACCTGTTCGTGCCCATGACAGCGTTTTTGGGTCGCGTCATTGTCGACATAATCACGGATGAGGAGGAGAGACACCGCCGGAAGCGCGCACAGGAATTGCTTGAGATAATCAGTGGTCTGGGTCCTGCTGTCATCAAGGCAGGGCAAGCCTTATCATCCCGGCCGGATCTGTTGCCTTCCGAGTATTTGGAGGAGCTGCAAAAATTGCAGGACCGCCTTCCTCCTTATCCGAACGAGCAGGCCTTTCAAGTGGTTGAGTCGGAGTTGGGTGTTGCTTTCGACCAGGTTTTCGAGCTGTTGGAGGAGAATCCGATTGCTGCTGCCTCCATCGGGCAGGTGTACAAGGCCAAGCTTCGTTCCACAGGAGAGACGGTTGCTGTCAAGGTGCAACGTCCTCGTTGCGAGGAAATTATTTCTGTGGACCTGTATGTGTTGCGATGGTACGCAGGATTGATCAACAGGATTTTAAGTGTGTTAAAAAGAGATATTGATGTGATTGCCGTGATCGATGATTTTGGAGAGCTCATATATCGAGAGATAGATTACACGGCCGAGGCTGCGAATGCCCAGCGTTTCGTGGAGCTCTATGGCGGGCTGGAAGACATCTGTGCCCCTCGGGTTTATACGGAGCTGTCAACACGGAAGGTGTTAACGTTAGAGTGGGTGGATGGGGTGAGATTGGTGGATCAGAGGCAGTTGCAAAGTTATCGTGCGGATCCCACCAAATTGATTGATCGGCTTGTGCAATGCTCCCTCCGGCAGATGCTTGAGAATGGATTTTTCCACGCTGATCCGCATGCGGTAAGTTTACTCAGGCAATCTCACTGGCGAATTGTATATTTGTATAGGGTAGATGATGGCGTATATGACTTGGTCTTGCTTCTCACCTTACGCGTATTCCCATGTCGTGCCGTAAAGCCGATTACTCACTCATGCTCTTTTCCCTTCTTATTCAACCCTTCTACGAAATTCCAGGGCAACTTGCTGTGTACCCCTGAAGGCAAGTTGTGCTACCTAGACTTTGGGATGATGAGCTATGTGGAGTCTAACCAGCGCTACGGTATCATCGAAGCCGTCATCCACCTCGTCAATCGGGACTTCAACTCCCTCGCCTCTCTATATCAGCGTATGGGCTTCATTCCCGGCGACGTGGACACTCAACCCATAATTACTGCTCTGGAGGATGCGTTACCCGAGGTCTTGAACGCGTCTGTAGGTGAACTGAACATCAAAAATGTCATCAACAAGCTTGGGGATGTCATGTACAAATTTCCCTTCGCCCTCCCTCCCTACTACATTGCCATCATTCGTTGCCTGGGTGTGTTGGAAGGTCTTGCTCTACAAGTGAATCCCAACTCCAGGATTATCAATGATGCCTATCCGTACATTGCTTCTCGCTTGCTTACGGACTCTTCCCCCGAGCTTCAGGCGGCTCTGCACAAGCTTATTTTCAAGGCGGGTCGGCCGAGGTGGGAGCGACTAGAGCAGCTGTTGGAGGTGGCGGGAAGTACGTCTGATTATGATGTGACATTGGCGATGGACCAATTACTGGATTATATTCTTTCGGAACAAGGCACTGAGTTCCGTCGCATTTTTGCTGCTGAGCTCGTGGATGCCGTTGATCAATTAGGCGCCGACACTACCTCTTATCTGCTTAAAAATTGGCGAACGCTTTCATTGGGTCAGGCTCCGCCAAGGCTTGTGCCTGCTTTGGCGGGTTTTGGAGTTGGTGGTGGGATGCAAGGAGATGCGGGGCTTACAGGGGATTTGTTCGCAAGTGCTGGTGTTGCTGGTATGTCGATTTTCTTTCGTGTCTTCTGGTTTCAAAGGGTGGGAAGGAGATAATCTAGTTGCTCGCACACCTGACGATGGCGGTATCGCGAATATGTGCTTATTCAAATGCTCATACGTCTTCCATTTTCCCCACTCCTACGCAACCACACAGAGGAGGACATGACCCCAACCATGCTAGCAGCCCGTCGGCTCGCCCGCACGCTGGCACAGAGTCGGGGGTTCGACGCGGAGCGGTTGCTGTCGTTGGTACGGCGGCTTCTTCAAGAGCCCAAGGCACAGGATTTAGGGCTGGGCATCGCGGCGGATATATCGGAACGATTCGTCTCGAGATTAATTCGGAGCATTTTCCAACTGCCCGAGTCGGTGTAGGGAGGTAGAGAGAAGGAGTGAGAATGTATTCTCATGGCTAGCACGAAATAGGGAGGGCGGAGGTTAATGTCGAAATTTGCGTGTGTGTGTATGTATGGGCAATGTGGGAGTTGAGAGCGTGAAGGAGACGGTGTACATAGAGAAAGAAGGGGAGGGTTCTATCTATTTTTACGTCTTTATCCCGTGGCTTAGACATGGCTGTGGAAGAGAAAACGGAGAGAGATAAATATGGGAGCCATAGTCTTAAGAACAAATTGCGAAATTCTAAACACCAGCAAGAGTACTATCCTTAGTTGTATACCTGGATGTGTCGTCTACTGAAAACCAATTAAGAAAAAAGGCAAGAACTAAAAAAAAAGAAAAAATGAAACTTAGCGACCACCCTTTCGTGGGTGTGTGTTAATGCGCATGAGGTCCCTGTGCCCACTTGTGGGTTGCTTATTTCTATTTAATCATCCATGCTGTATCTTAGGTCACCGCAAATTAACGCAATCAAGAGGCAAAAACTCTTGTCATGTACAAATTCGTGTAAGATCACCCAAAAACCCTCGAAACCAACGCCATCCACACACATAACACACTACAGGAATTCTCCCCTTGTCCCTTGTTTGCAAAATGAAGCTCCGGGCGCTGACCATCGGCATCAAGATCGAGAGCCTCGAGGAGCTTGAAGGGGCCTTATTGCGTGCTGCTGTCTTGGGGGACGAGCTACGCAAAGGAATCGAGGCAGAGCTCGAGGGCGGGATGGAGGTACAAACCGTCCGCATAGCCACCAACCCCTTTGAGGAATGGATAGGATGCCTAGATGAGAACGAGGAAGGGGGCAATGATTATACAATGGCGGACAGTGGCAGCGGCACCACTAGTTTAGCAACGAAAGCTACTATAATTGCCCAAATCATCAACGCTACGGGAATCGAGTTTTGCAGCTTAGGACCAGCCCTTACTGTGAATGGCATCCGAGCTATTCCCACGTTGCTAAAGGCATCAAGTCGTATAAGTGCTTCCGCGGCATTACGTTGTTGGGAGGAGAGAGATGGACCGGAGTTGGAGGCACTCGATGAGGCGAAGCGAGACGCCGTCGTGGAAGTCATGGTCGCGCTGGCACAAGTAGGAGAAGGGCTGGGCAATTTCCGCTTTGCTGCGGGGGTGGACATCGAGCCAAACACGCCCTTTTTCCCCGTAGCATTTCATGACGCCAGCAAACCCACTACGGTCAGCATCGGGACCGAGAACAGCGACCTTGTCGTGGAAGCGTTCGAGAATGCGGGGGAGGAGGGCATAGTCGGGGCAGCTCAGCGTCTACAAACTGCTATGAATACGCGCTTACTGTCCTTGGAGGCGTTGGTGCGGCGATTGCTGCTAGCAAGACCGGCTGATGCACCTGTGGTGGTTTATGGGGGAATCGACACGAGTATAAACCCGTCGATAGGAGGTCCAAACCACAGCCTGGTGAGGGCTTATGAGATGGTAGTGGGCGAAGGACGTTTTGGAAAGAGCGGGACGTTGGCCGTGTCGGAAGCGTTGACCAGGGTGGTGTATAACGGGCTGCCAGGCTTGAAAAAAGTAGGTTTTTGTGGTCTCATGCTTCCTGCGATGGAGGATCACTTGCTAGCTGCGCGGGCTAGTCAACATGTCCCCGCCTATGGTATCTCGGATCTCCTGGCGTTTTCTGCTGTGTGTGGGGTTGGTATCGATACGGTACCCGTCAGCTTGCCAGAGATTCAGGCAGCTCCTACGAGAGTCAAGGCTTTGCTCTTGGACATGGCTGCTCTGTCTCGGAAAAAGGGGCGGCCGCTTGCTTGTCGGCTCTTCCCCGTGGTCGGGGGGAAGGTGGGAGATATGACAACATTTGATTCACCTTATCTTGTTAATTGCGCTATTTTTGCCCTTCCTTAGTGACGAAAAAGAGTATAGACAAATCACTATTATGCTTTCTCTTTGGCAGTCATTGCCGCGTCAGTTTCCTTCAAAAAGGACTCAAGTTCCAACGTGGCAGCGGGCAAGACACAAGCACCACCACCCCCACCCCCACGTTCTTTCCCTCTCTTTCTCTTCGTCTTTTTGTCCCGTCCTTTCTTTTCCGCGCCTCCAATCTCCTTGCATTTCTCCACAACTAGCCATGCCTGGCTCTTGAGCGTTCCCATCTCCTTCATCAGCACCCTGCAGCTCTCTAACGCCTCGCCCACCAAGGTCTCGGGGTAATGGACACAACATGCGGCCAACAGGCGCCACCACTGCTCCGCCTGAGGCAACAGCCGACCCGTCAGCACTCCATAAAGTTCCCCGACTTGATCAAACACAGGCCCCAAATCAGCAGTCTCCCGGTAGTGGTCCCTCTCCCTGCCGCCTGCGAGCCACGGCAAGTCTACCTCGATCTCGTAAAAAGGCAACGTGCCCAGACCATATAACCCTTCCTCCTCTTTGCGTTCGTCGTCACTCTCATCCCTGCTGTCGTTGTCTGAAATGAAGTCCCCCTCTATTCTGGATCCAGCCGCCGCTAATCCCTCGCCATCACCTTCTGCATCGTCCCCCGACTCCCATTCCACGCTTTCATCATCGAACTGAGCCTTCTCTCCGTCCTCCTCCAAATTCTCCTTCTCTGCATAATTTTCACCGACCGCCTGCTTTTCATATCCCCCCTTCGCACGTCCAAGCGTCGCAGGTGAAAAGGACGACGCTGCCGACGGCGCCTCCCCCAGTGCCTCAAGTCCCTTGCGCATGTCCGGTACGATTAAATCAAAGCAAGCTTCCATCTGTCCCAGCACATCCCGCAGCTCCTGCACACCTTGCCGCATAACTTCGTGATGGGCTCCGTACCGTGCCGCCAAAGACCGGGCCCTCTCGGCTGCTTCCGCTTTAAGGCGACGGGCCCTCTGCTCCTGCACGGCCTGAACAAGTGGGTAGTTATTCTTACATATGTGGGTGGGTGTGATTGATTGCATCTATGTATTTTAATATATATGTACAATGCACCTGTCGGTTGGGAAAGGAGGCGCCCACAACGTCTTTCAAATGTCTGTACGCGACGCGAAGCTCAATATTCTGCTCCCCAAAAGTCTCATTCCATTCTTCCAAGAAACCCAATGACGTGGCTTTAAGGTCCTCGGTTTCCTCCAACGATCCAGATAGCTTATACCTGCTGCTACCGACGGTCAAATCCAGCACATTCTTATGAGGGGGACAGGAAGGGAGGGAATGAGAGGGGGGATGCGACCTGGCTTTGAAAATGGGGTAAATCAAAAACACAGCCCCTTTTTGTCAGACCCGTTACCTCGGCACTTACTCGAATATTCCTTGCAAGCTCCGTTCGTAATGTGGCTGATCTCTTGACGAGTCGGCCGAGCAGCAGCAGTGCCCGCTTTCGCACCTGGAGATGGTCATGTAAACGTATGTTTCGAGTTGAGTTCCTGCTTGTAGGAAAGAAAATGCCAGGCACCCTTGTCATGCATGCCGTAGGTATGCATGCTTTCCTTACTTCTGAGTGACGATCCCGCAATTGCGCGACCACGAAGCCAAATGCCTGTCTCGCAAGCATCTCGTCGCCGCCGCGCAGCATCTTCTTCAGCTCGGTCCAGTACGCTTTATCATTGTCCTCGTCCTCGTCCATCTCAGCAGACTCCCTCTTTCCATCAGCACCTACACTTTTGGAACGCCGTCGAATGCTGGTGGCTTTCTTGATGAGCGCCAACAAGGCTTGATCCTCGCTCCTCTTGGGCGCAGCTCCACCTCCCTCCAATTTGCGCCTCCTTTTGGGGTTATTGGATCTGGCTTGGTCAGATATTGCGGGAAAGAGAGACGACATGCGCTTGCGCTGTGTAGTGGAGGATGCGCTTGCACTGTGCAGTTGAGGAGGATATAATACTTCAGAGAGGTTCAGGTGCGCTAGTGCTCTAAAGGGTGGGCTCATACAACGTGAAGGAGGCGGTAGGCTATCGCCAATAACGCGAGACGTCAACGACGTGATGGTAAGAAAACCTTCGTTTCTGGCACTGCCTGGCTGTCACGTCGGCTGCCTTCTCGACAAAGTCGGTGAAGAAACTGTTTTTGTCACAAGAAGCACTTTTAACGAGATTTTTGGGCGGGGCAGGAGAAGCACGCGTGACATCCCCACCCCTCCCAGTCGCCCAACATATACACAGCACATTACTCAGTCATGCGTCGTGGGCGGCTCCTGCTGCTAGCCTGCATTACGACCGCCCTGGTCTCGTTGTCAGTGACGAATGCTTTTGTCCTGCAACCACTTGGCTCGAGCACCAATTATCGGTCCAGTTTCTGCTTCCCCACCAAGCCTCATCGGTCTAACGGTGCGTCATCGTCGTTGCTACCTCAGCACCTGACGGTGGGCGGTGAGGACCCAAGTGGTCTCGATTTACAAAGCGTGTGGAATACTGCCACTGGTGTCGGCGCACTCGTGGTGGGTGCATTGGTACTAGCGGATATTGTTGACACCTGGCCCCGAGGTTCGGTTAACACGAAGCTAGTGGAGGCCGCACAATCCACTTTAGGTCCTCAAGCAGGGCGAGGACTCTTTGCTCTCGAAAACATTCCCAAGGACACAACCATTGGTAAATTTCCTGGTGTCATCTCGCGACGCAAAAACTGGGTTTCAACAAAGGATAGTGAAGAGGCAGCTGTCCGGGCAAGCAGATACACATGGACGCTTGCCAACACGGATATTCTCGACCCCACGCTGAGTAATGGACAGTTGCCCGAGGAGCTACTCTTCTATGGAGGCCTGCTGCGTAAGTCTACGCTTCTCGCCTTGGTTAACGAGCCCCGCGCGGGGTATGACTTGAATGTTGTCGCTGTTGTGAGCGATCGAGATGTGGCGTACGTTGCAGAACGAAACATTTATAAAGGTGCGTCAAGGTACCTTCTCTATCTGGTATCATAGTATCGTGTTATAAAGGCAGGTAATCTTTCGCGCTTTCATAAGCAGTGTGAGTAATTCTCATACCCTTCCTCCTCTCCCATCCTTATCCCTCCAGGTGAAGAGCTAATGACTGACTACGGCCCCATGTACAACAGACGGCACTACCGCCAGTGAAGCTCGCCATAAAATGATTAATAAAATATGTCGATTTGGAAACGGTACATTATGTCTAAATGGTTAAACGATTTCCTCTACTTTCGATTTCCCTCATCATCCACTTCACATTACCAATGTTATGTACATACGCTGTCATGATCTGAAGCTGTCGTTTTAACTTCAATTCACGGTGCACCCCGGCCGCTACCGTAATTGTTGCCATCATTGTCTATTAGGCACTGTGCTTCCTCGATATTGCGCGTTCTCGGTCGGTCTGGTGCGTGCCTGTCATGGCCGCTGCCCACATGCTGCGGATCCCTCCCCTTGCCCCTTGTCCTCCTATTCATGCTCGCAGTGGGCATCGGAACCATTAGGCGCTGGCGATCAGAATACATCTGCCATATCCGTAGGCCCACCCCGGAGCACGCCAGCCCCACAAGGGCATATAGAGCGAGCAGCAGTATTATCCCATTATTGCGGGGCAGATCGCCCTTCAAACGTTGTTGCCATACCGCCAAAATCACCATGACCCCGCCACCCATAAGGCTTGCCAAGAGGGTGGCTGCCAGGCGCGGCAACCTGACTTGTGCTCGCATTCGCTCCGCTTCTTCTCGGTCCTCTTTCCCGCCGCTTGGACGCTGCTTGGAAGAGGTTGTCCTGCCATTGCTGTTCACGCTAGAGATCTGTGCATTCAATGGTGCCGTTAACGAGGCAAGTGTCGAACATTCGCTTCCACTTTTGATAGCCGAGATCCTTCGGGCCGCACCGTCGCCACGTTGAGCGCCCTCTCCTCTCGCACCACCAGCCTCTAAAATGCGCTGAGGTTTTCCAACATCTAACCAATAAAGCACGTGGTCATCACCCTCCGTCCGCAATGGTTGCTGGACGTACCCTACGCGCGGATGGTGGTGACAATCTTTTGCTGTCCGTGGTCCGTCGTTCGCGCAGATGTTCAAGCCAAAGGGCGGGACTAGCGGACCGTCCAGACATCTAACCTCCCCTCTTTTTGACAAAACCAACGGGCGCCGAATCACGGTTGAGAAAGTTGCAAATTCCTTGGACGTCAAGAACTGAGCCACGTGCTGTTCGAAAATGCCGGCCTGCGTTTCGCAGCAAACGCATCGATGGACGGGCAAGTCAGGGGAGAGGGAAACGGGCTTCGGAGGAGGGACTGATGACGATGCAGGCTCGACAAGCCACTTCAAAGACCCGAGGCGTTTGGTTGCCAAGTACTCGGCGGGGTCCAGAGTCAGATCATCCATCCTGTGTTGGTGGTGGGCAAGGTAATCAGGGTCAAGTGATCAGGGTCAGATTGAAATTGATAAAGATCAGAGATTGCACTATCTTGAGCTTGGCTGGCCCATGCGGCACTCGTCCTCGTATTCCGATTTCCACCATTTCCTCGCAGAGGGGCCTTTCTCCTTCTAGTGAGGATTTATAATAATTATAATCATATTATTATTCCTTCTTTGTCAGCATATGTATGCGTGGCTTTATTTGGCAATGACGAAGTGGTACCTTCCATTCCTTTGTCAAAATTGCCCCTCTCTCACTGCAAGTCTGTATATGCACGCATAGTTTTCTCCCCCCGAGTGTCGCTCTCCATTTCTTTACAACCCCCTTTGTAACACACATAATGTCTCTTATTTGCTGCCGGTGTGGCGGGTCGTGAGGAAGGTTCTTCAGAGACTGTCTGAGCGTCCCAGACCGACTAAGGCTCAGTCTACCAGCTGGTGGTGCTACTGTATCGGGAAGGACTGCATCCATCCCAATCTCATTGACTGTATCCTTGTCTGAGGCAGTTGCGATTGCTGACATGGGCCCCTCTAGCCTCATCTTGGAAAAAGCGACGGCAAAGAGACCTGACACGTTTAATGGTAGACCCATGATGTCGCTCGGCAAGCCCAACCTTTCCTCAAGAAAAACATGGGCGAGAAAGCCGGTGAAAGAGGGGGACAGGCAATTGAAGAGAGAGGGGAAAGATGCTGAGGTGTGCGCGACCGCCCTGTGGGTTCAGCTGAGAAGCGTTAGGGGTTGATGTAAGGCAGCCGAAAGCACTGCACTAAGAAAGAGGATGAGAGAGTAAAACTGGAAGATGTGTATCGCATTTACTGTGTGAGTGGCGAATTTCAATTCGTCGTTTACATCCTGCACCATCATATCCCTTAATTTCGAATCCTTCATCCATTCGTTCAAGAAAGAACGTACCAGGACTGACAGGCATGCGCAAAGAAGAAAATGGCGAAGCCGCAATTGAGGACAGCGAACCACGCACTCCGGGGCACAATGTTTGGATCAATATAGATACTTCCACTCACAACACCCGCGAATGCGATAACGATTGCGCCCGTCAAAGAAGCATAATGACCGAAAGGGTTTGGATGTGTTTGCAGCTTGATTTTTAATGCGACCAAAAGCGCGGCATAACACATGGTCTGTATCACAATCACGCAAATCCCCGCGGGTATTTCGTCAGGACGCCCATTGGTCAAGGCTATTTTGTCCGGCCAGAGAATGACCAAGGCACCTGCCACGGCCAGGGAAATTCCCCCCACCTTGACGCGGGTGAGTCGTTCTAGTTTAAGGGCCGAGGCGAAGATGGCGGCATTGACTGGGGCAGCCTTGAGAGGAAGTGAAGCAAGGGTAAACACGAAGAAACATAAACGTTAGAATGACAGACTCGAAACGTTCGACACGATCAAAGGGATCGAAGATGCGAGGGAGGGAGGGAGGAAGGGAGGGAGATAGGGACCAACTGGAGTCATGATGGCAACAGCGTTGGGCCCTGCGAGTTTGTCGGCCTCAAACACGAGAGTCTGGGGCAAGGCAACCCCTAGCAATCCTAGTAATAGCATGTAGCGGGCATTCCGTCGGTCAATCTTGGGTAAGGAGCCTTCCTTCCACGCGACAAAGAAGAGGAAGGGCAAGGCCAACGAGACCCGCATCATGGCAAAAGCAATGGGAGGAATGTACAGTAATACAGGCTTCACCTGCACATGCATCAAGGCAAACAAGCTCTAGTTGTAGGCTAGAGACCAGGACAGGCCCTCTGGACTCATCACAACAAGTGCACGCCCGCCTCTAGCTCTGTTTCAACCTTCAAGCGCTCATGGAACTTCTCATATCGAGGTCTGGAAGAGTTTTGTCGCACCTGTACCGTGCTCTACACCTGGCTTAAAAGTGTGCTTGTTTTTTTCTTGCTTGTCCTCATCCTTAAACAGCAGGGCTAACAAACTACAGGGTCATGACAATGGGGATGAAGCACTGCCGCTTCGGCTGATTCTCATGTTCGATATCGATAGGGAAGAAATGTTGGTCGTGGAAAGGAAAAAAAAATAAGTGGGCCTCTCCGATGACCGATGATGAGATATGCGTGACTCTGGCGAGGCCGGAGAGGAAGCGTCGTTTCCCTCCTCCTCGCATCTACCATTCAGTTGTTCCTACCTTACCCCCATCCGTCGCATTTTGCCTCACATGTAGACTCAGGACAGACGTGTGGTGACCAGCCAGGTCGAAGCGGCCGGGAGTGATCCGCAAGCCAAGAGGACGCCGCACCGACCATAGAGCAGCCTGGCAACGAACCTTTGCAATTCGCTCCATGATCGTGGCTCCGACCATGGTGGCAGCTACGTCATGGGAGGGCACGCCGCCATCCACCAATACTGCCCCAGCAGCGACATCCGCAGCGGAGGCATCGGCTGAGGTAGTAGAAGAGGACGGCTCGCCGTCAGTTTGTGTCGACCAACAAAGAGCCCCCCACCCTTCCATATCCCTTCGAGATATACCGCTTCATGACGCCTGCAGGAGTCTCACCCAGAGCAGCAGTAGTAGTACCGGCGCTAGCACGGCAATATTGCCACATGAAGAGGCGACGCGAAGAAGACGGAGGAGGTCGGGATCAGGCGAGAGGAGCAAAGATGGCACGTCCTTCGACGAGTCGACACAAAATGCACCCATGTCCTGGGAGAGACAAGGTTCTTCGATCCACCCGGTGCATATGGGGGGGTCAGCTGGCAACGGGGATAGCAGCGACACGCTGGGGGTTGACTCGGACGATGAAAAGCTGGATGAAGAAGGGGAGATGGTGGTGGCTGTGGCGGCTGCAGCAGCAGCAGCCGCTGCAGCGGGCGGCACGACGAAGCCTGGCGTGGAAGGCTTAAGCATCAAGCTGGGGGGGGGGCTAGAAGGACTTGGATCGAGCCCCTCACCGATGGTGTATGGATACTGCAATAGCAAGTCGCCTGTTTCCCGAGTGACATCGCCGGTAGCGGCCTTGTCCACTTTCACTGAGATGGAGACCCCCTGTCCGCTGCGGGGCGCTGTGGCAGGTCGAAGTCCCGTCGGGAACCGCTTAGTGATGCCGAGCATCCTGCCACACCCCGAAGCACTCCCTTTCATTCGTGAACGAAGCCAGCAGTTGTACGTGCCTTTGCCGGTGGCTATCAGTAGGACATTTGGGGAAGAGAATAATTCAATGATTGATCGGCGGGCTTGGTTAGAGGTTGAGGATCGCAAGCACAGGTATGCCAAGAATTTGCGATTGTACTATAAGGAGTGGGACCGTCGAGGGCAGCCAGGGAAGTCGTTCTGGAGCTGGCTGGACGAGGGCGACATTGAGGTGAGTTGGTTGAGTGGGAAGAAAAGGGAAATGGTAGGAACTCCTTGTCTTACCATGTATTTTAAATTTCCTACTCTTATTCTTAACTCGTTATAGCTTGAGGACTGCTCCAGGGCGCAGCTGGAAGCCGAGACGGTTTATTACTGCTCGTCGGATAAGGACCGGAAACAATACGAGGTCCGCTTCATGGAGAAAGGCTTGCTGCACCGGTTCAACGCCGAGACAGGCGAGTGGGGCCTTGTCGACACGGGCCCGGACGGATGGATTTTTGTATTGCGGGACGGCATCATCTACGCACATGAAAAGAAGACTGACCATCCACCAAGGTAATGAAAAAAAGAACGCTTATGAAGGCAAAGAAGGTATTTTCACCATAACCTCTCAACCCACAGGTTTCACCATTCAAGTTTTTTTGCCGGCGAATGCGTGCAGGCTGCGGGGCTTTTTGTAGCGGGGGAAGGCGTGCTCGAGAGGCTCTATCCGCACTCGGGCCACTACCGGCCCACTGACAGCCATCTCCTCTCCCTCCTTCTCTTCCTTGAGTCTCAAGGCGTGGACATGGAGCGCATGCAGGTCGACTTCCAGCTCGTCATGAAGGTGGCTCGTTCCCATGATGCTCACAAGGGCGGGCGGCGACGCAAGATCGATAGCCCTTACATGTGGACGGGACTGCATGCCAAGTACTTTTTACTGGTCAAGAGATATACCTGGGAGAATAAACTCTTCGACGAAATGCTCAAGCACCGCCTCTGTCTATGCTCACCGGGCTCTTAGATAAGATCAAATTCGTATTTTTGCGATGTATTTATCAAATCCGCACAAATCTTTCAGTCAAGTCTGTCGCTGAGTAGACAGAGTCCTCTCTACCCCATTGGCGGGGAGTTACTCTCATTTTTGCTGCGGAAACGACAAAGAAAAAATGAACGCTTTTCGTAAAAATTTCTGCCTAATTGTATCTCATGTCCGTGTTGCATTTGTGTGCGCTTGTTGTCGTCGAGCGGGGCGGTTAAAGACAGACGCATCGTCAAAAAAGGGGGTTGGTGCAGTGGGGGTGGGGAGGTTGATGCTCTTCTCTGCAAGGTACATTGTCGGCTGCTGCAGCACGCGCAGGTAAAAAACCTCTGAGCCCTCCCCCTCTTGTGCGCTCAGAAATAAGATAAGACAAGGCATGCGTAGCAAAGGGCAGGGAGTGTGTGTGTATAATATGTGATCGGCTGCATTGCTTGTCAAAACCATGCCGTGTCAGGGCGCTCACACATTTCCCTTTCACAACCACGCGTCACCCATACAGGTGCCATGAAGAGGAAGCACGATGAGATTCTGAGCACCGCCGCGCTCAAGGTGTTGGTGCTTGGGGATGGTAACCTGTCGTACAGTCTCGGCTTGGCCGAACGCCTGACGGGTGCGCAGGTGCTGGCGACCTCGTACGACGACTCGCAGGAAGTATTCACGAAATATACTGAGAGCCACGCCACGGTGGCGCGTTTGGAAGCGCTGGGTCCGCGTGTACGTGTGCTACATGGTGTGGACGCCTTGGATGTTCAGGAGAGCTTGAGACAGGCACAGGCACAGGCCCAGGGGGTCAAAAAAGAGAAGAAGGGTGAATTTCAGGAGCAGTTGAAAGGAAGAGATGCAAATGACATAGCGGCCAGGGACTCGGAGAGCACCAAGGCATTGATGGTCTTCGATCACGTGGTATTCAACCATCCGCACACCGGCTGGGAGGACATGCATCGACACACCGCTTTGTTGGCCCACTTCTTGGAAAGCTGCAAAGCCGTCTTGGCGCCGCCGTCTCTCACGGAAGGTCAGGAGGGGGGGCAAGCCCACGTGACGCTGGCTGGAGACCAGTGCAAGCGCTGGAAACTTTTCGAGACGGCGGAACGCTTGGGCTATGAGTTGCGGCACATCTGCGACTTCTATCGTCAATTTGGTCCCAACCCAGTGCCCGCGCAAATCAAGCGACATCAAAGCGGGAAGTCTTTTCGCCTGCGTGGGCTGCCGAGTTTCACTTATACTTTTACTTTGAAGAGTAAGAAATCGTCTCATCCCGAGGTCTCCTATTCCCCCCACTTCCTCCCCTCTTCCTCCATCTCCATCCTTTGGAAACATTCTTACGATGCCGTGGAGCACGAAGCTGCCATGACGATCAAGCCAGCGGCGGGAGACGGGACCACGACAGGCCCTCTCAGCAAGGACGCGCCCATCACCGGCGTCATCAAGTCTGTCAAGTGCCATGCGTGCGAGAAACGCTTTCGAGGTCCTAAGGACTTGCGCAAGCATATGATTGATGCCCATGAGACTGGTGATGATTCAGAGGTAAGTCAGCAAGAACAGGCAAGGAGGGTTTTGCGGGGCTTCTCTCATACTTTGAGAGGGCCTTGTTCCCTAGCCGATATTTCTTTGTTTAGCGTATTTCTTTTACGTAAATCTATATCAATTACTGATGTCCACATCCACAAATCCACCAAACTATGCAACCAAATCCAGGCGGAAGATCTGGCATGCGAGCCCTGTTCTCGCAGCTTTAAGGATAAGACGGCCCTAGAGCAACATCAACGTGCCAAGCACTCTGGCAAATTTCAAAATCTCAAGCCTGATTGGTGCACGGTGGAAGCAGCAGCCATCACCAGTAACGAAAAGGGGGACACAAAGCCGGTGGCAGTCCAACCGTCCCTGCATTTTAAGGGGGTGGACAGGACTACGTACGATGCGAGGGCTATTGATAAAAAACAGCTGCAGCAACAGCAGCAGGAGCAGCGGAAATTTGTGCTCTGTCCGGTGTGCGATTATTATGTGACTGCCCCAGGCAGCACTGCCGAGCACTTGGCTGATCTCCGGCCGCCCGAGCGTCCCACATACGTCTGCCACGGGTGCGACCGCACTTTCCGGGAGGAGCGGGCTCTGAAGCAGCACGCCAATGCATGCTGGCCGTTTGAGGAGAAGATGAGAGGAGACACGGACAGTGAGGAAAAGGAAACAGTATAAGGAAGAGGATAAACGAACTTAAATAAAAGAACCAAGAAAACATAGATCGCACAGCAAGTGCGTATGGGCCGGGGGAGGTCACAATTGTTGAAGAGGCGTCAACGTTACCCATCCCATTGCTTTGCCACCCCACCATTAGTTCACACAGCTAATCCAAGCCTCCCTATCCCATCCTGCCACAGCTTCACCCTCAGGGACGTCATGTTGCTGGCGTCGTCTCGGCGGCCGGCATCGTCCTTGGTGGATCCTTTGCCATTAACGGGGAAACTGCCTACCGGGGCAATCAGGCTTTTCACGTCCCGGCCTGCTTCCTGGCGTACAACTCCCATGGGTACGTATGCATATTTATAGCGACAGTTTGATAGGCGATCCTGGATATAGACCGTTGGGCTATTGTGAACAAGAGAGGTCCAGTTTTGTCTGCATTTGACTCAGATGCATCACCTTACCCGCGCACACCCTCACTCCGCTCACAAACAGTGGTGGGCGGGTCCTTGCTGGTGGTGGGATCATTCGTCTGGGTACCCCTAGTTATCTGGCTGGGTTGGAGGTAAGTACCTGCAGCAGTCGGTTTAGTAATTTGGTGAGCGTGGCTGATTCGATTGCTTTCTCGTCCCCCCCCTCCCCTACGCACTCACACATTCACACACACATATCAACAGGAAATGTGAGACACGGAAGCGACGCATCATCTATGTCCTTGTTTTGTGTGTTATTCTGACTCTACCTACACGACGGTGGGACGCGGTGGTCTTGAACGGCCTCTGGAGCCGTTTTGTGGAATATTTTTCAGTCGAGGTGGTGGGGGACGACCCCTTGCCCAAGGACCGCTCTGCGGTCTACGCCGTCATTCCTCACGGCACCTTCCCCTTTGGTCTCGGCGTGGTGAGTGGTTTTAAACGACACAGAGTCTAGGAGCAATGCTTTTCGCTCTTTACGCTCGCCTGATTTTTGTCTGTCTGTCCCACCCTTGTCTCCCTAAGGTCTCCCTCGGTCCCTTGAACAAGATCTTCAATAAGGTTCGGCCCGTGGTGGCCTCGGCCGTCTTGCGCTTTCCGGTAAGCAAGAGCTTGAAGTGCGGCAATAACCTGTGTTACAACGACAATCTCTTCCTCCTGTTTCTGCATCATATAAGCACTCCTCAATCGCCCCCAACACACACCTCGTCCTCCTTCATTTCTTCCCTCCATACCATTTCTGCCCCCCCCACCAAAACAGGGCTTCGGCCAACTTATAGGCTTCGCCGGCGGGGTAGATGCAGGGCCTAATGAAGTAAGCAAGGCCATCAAGGAGGGCTGTTCAGTGAGTATCTGTCCGGGGGGCATCGCAGAGATGTTCTGGGGATATCCAAAGGAGGGCTGCTTACCGCGGGAGGAATACGCGTTCTTGCAGTCGAGGAAAGGGTTTATACGAATGGCCATGAAACATAATGTGCCTGTGATCCCTGTATACTGTTTTGGTAACACCCATGCGATGCATAAGGCTAAGACGCCTTGGGTCTTGGAGGCGCTCTCAAGGTCAGTAACAGGGGAAGTGTGGGGGGGATGGGAGACGGCCGGGTGAAATCATTCTGGGTTTTTTGTAACCACGTCTGCGAGGCTGTCTTCAATCTTCTTCCACACGAAAGCACTCACTTTTTCTTTCATATTTGCGTTGCCTTTCCTCGCATATTATATTAGGCTTCTGAAGACCTCTCTCATATTGACTTGGGGCCGGTGGGGGCTGCCCATTCCCTACCGTGTGCCTCTCCTCTATGCCGTCGGCAAGCCCCTCCACCTCCTGCACGCTGAAAATCCAACCCCTGGTCAGATTGAGGTGGCGCACGCCGAGTTCTGCAGGGCCCTTTCGGATTTGTTCGATCGGTACAAGTTTTATTATGGATGGGGGCACAAGACGCTTCGCATCGTCTGAGAAGGGGGAAGGAGAGAGAGGTCTTAGGTGATGGGGGGACAAGCTTGTCATGGAAGAAGAGAGGCCGCTGCTGCTTGGGGGGCTCACGAGGGAGAAGGAGGGAGCAGAGAGTAGGAAAACCAAATTACAAAATCTGTTTCCTTCATCAAGACCCAGGGATTAATAACTTCGTGTGTAAAGTACTAAAGCGAAGAGCCCGGCTCTTGCTTATATTTCTATAAAACAAAGATAACCAATGAATGTGTATCACCACACGGAACGGGAAATAAGGGAAGACAAGGGTAAAGGCACGTACGTGCTTTGGATGTGTCCCTTTTCTTTTCGGGTCGTCTCTCTGCATGAATATTATATTTTAAGTTACCCCCTTCAGTATTTTTCTGATTTTCTTAGTCTTCATGCAGATGCTGCCCTCCTCCTGCTCCTCCTCCTCCAGCTCCTGCTCCTGCTCCTGCTGCTGCCGGTGGTGGTGGTGGCGCGGCGGCGTTGGCATGCGCTGGGGCAAAATCAACGCGCACGGCCCCAGGAGCTTCCTCGTGGTGATATGTGCCGCAGAAGTAATGCAGCATTGCGGGAGTATGGAACAAACGGCGGACAGGCCACCCTCGGGCTTCAGCGACGACGGGGAATACAAATTCGAGGAAGTAATAGGTGTGACCGACGATGATGCCGATGACGTCAATAGTGGCAGGGTTACCCAAGACCATGGAAAACGTCAAGAGGACCCAAGGGAGATAAGGTGCGGTGAACGGGAAAAGATTCAGGAAGGTCAGCCGGACGTGTTCGTTTTGTCGCCCCCAGACGTAGACCATCATGAAGGTGAGGGAGGAGCCGAGGAAGGGGATAGAGGGACGGATGAAGGGCGCGATGCACGTAATCATCGTGGCCCCGAACAAAATCATGAAGATGAAATCAGCCGTACGTCCGCGGAAGGTGCCTTCTTCTAGCAGGCGGCAGTAGCGGACAAGGAAGTACATATGGAAGAGGAAGTCTAACGAGAAATTGCCGAAGTACATGAAATTTGTGAATAAACGCCAGACTTGGCCTTGACGGACCAGGCTCAGGTTGAAATAGAGGTTGAAGGGTGAGACAAGGTCCAGGGCGCAGGCCGCCGTGGTCAGGACTGAAGCTGTTAAGTAGACCCGTGAGACGACGGGCATTTCCATGTACCAAACCTGGGCATGGAGATTGGGAGGGAGGAAGGGGGAGTAGAGGCGAAGAGCAAGAGGGACGGGAGAAATCAGTGAGTTGGATGCCTCATATACGGAACTCCTGAGTGTAAGGAGTAAGGGCTGGAGTGCGCGTGATTACAATTGGTTTTAAAAGCCCTAAGAAGTGCCAGAGCAAATGCACACACGTGCACGTGGGTCTCTCTTCTTGCTTCCTCCCCCTTCTCTTGTACCGGAGAAAAGTTCCTATTAATGCGCTAGCATGCATCGACATGTCATTTACACTGCACTTTTGTCCATCCCATCCCATTCCACCCTTCAGATAGAAAGGTATGTATCTCTTTTCACGTACCCAAGGTCCTGTCTCTCCAACGGGAGGAGGCTGGTGGTGATTCTGCTGCTGGTGCTGGTGCTGGTTTTGCTGCCCCGGACGCTCTGGCTGATTTTCATCTTGGTGTTGATCAAACATAGCTATTTTGCCTGTGTTATACGGGAAGAATGAGGATTGTATAGCTGTGAGGGAGTTTGGTAGGCTCACAAATGACGCCAACTAGCAAAGACAACGAGGTTGATGATGATGGGAATGGGCGGGGGGTTTGGTTAGAGCTTCAAAAAGCGATGCAAGGGCGATGAAAAATGGGGCGCTAGATGCCCGACAGTACCGTCACTGCGTGTTTCTCATGGGAGGGAGTCGTAGTACTGAGCGAGCAAAAAGGCTCAGTGTCATACCAAAGAGTTCTGCTTCGTTCAAAATGGCTTGCTTGGGCGAGCGCACAGTCGTCTTCGACTTGAGCGATCCAAGTTCCTCTCACAAAACTTGTCGTAAGTCCGAACGAAGCCAAGAAAAAGAAAACATGAAGAATAGCTACTTTCAATGGACGCGATTTCTTCATTTGTGCAAGTCTGCTACTTTTGAAGACATGCCTACTCACCCCTCCTCACCTCCAAGAGCTCGAAAATGGGCCAGCAAGGTGGTCCGGGCAAGACGACGGCGGGTGCTGTTGGTGCTGCTGCTGATGGTCGTCTCTTCGGGAAGGAATACAGACGGGTCCAAGGGAGGGGTGGCGATGGACGATGACGTCGCATTGAAGCAAAACCAACCTATCAGCTCAGCGCAGTGGGTCAAGGTGGCCGCGAACTCCCCTTGGTCCTCCCCGACTTCGTGGGCGAAGGCGAGGGCCTTGAGCAACGCAGGCAGCAGTATTGGCAAGTCGTCCTTAAAAGAATTTTCATAGAAGATAATGAGCGCGCGCAAGAGTTTGGCGCTGAGCTGTCGGGCGGAGGCCATCCAATGCGACAGTTCCTCCAACAAGGCGGGCAGGATCCGCCGAGTATTTGTGCGAACATAGAGCCTCGTCGCCAGATTTGGGCGCTCTTGAAACGGTAAAGGAAGTGCAGGAGCGAGGTGAGCCGTGTAATTTATAGGCGCATCCAGTAGCTGGTACGCCCGGATCTCCTCCTCGTTGTCCCGGACGTACAAGTCCGCGCACTTCGCCAACGCCTTTAGTGCGTGTACCTGGTTTTCCTATGGGTTTAGAGTTCATGTTAACGCAAGCGAAGCATTGAAAGCTAAAGGAATCAATAATCAATAGCTGACATCGTATATAGGCAGACTGGATCGCCTTGAAGCGGTATGCTATGATGAAAGGGTTGGACGCCGTACCTGGACTGGGTCGTTTAGGCCGTTCAAGAGGAAAGGGAGGAGGCGAGTCTCGTGGTCGTATCTATCAGGCAACTGGGTCAGCCATTCTGCCAGCATATTCACGAGATTCTTTCGCACCATGGGATGCGCATCTTGGGATAGCTGTATGCGTGGCAAACAGGTGTGTATATATATTGGCTCAAGCTCCTTCAAGAGCCTCAGATGTAAAATGTTCAATTAATTTTCACCTGATTCGACTACTTTTACATGTAAGATATGCAAGTAGACTTCCGTTATCTTACCTGGGCCAAATAATTGAATGACACGTCGGCACGATAAAAAACTGAAATGGGAAGGACATTTTCGGCGCGGAACCCAACCAGCTCTACGATCGCGTCCGTTCCCGCACCTTTCCGTTTTCCGCGGTCCGGCACCTTAACCAAATCCTGGATGGCAGCAATAGCGGCAATGCGCACTTTCGAAAGCCGGTGGTGGAGAAGCGGTAGGATCGCGCGTACCAGGCCCACCGCATATAACTTCATGCCGAGCTTTAGAACCGAATAGGTTGAAATTTTGTCATTTATTGGTTTCTTGCAAAAGTTGAACGTAGACATACGGCATGACAACTCTCACAGCAGTCCCTTCGCATACACACGCACCTCAAACGCGAAGCTACGAGCCAAAGTGCTCATTGCTGTGCAGGCTTCAATTTGCAACACCTGTTAGTGACACAAAGGAGCTGATCAGCGTGTCTCAGATCAGCCATGGTAAAAGGAAATCCACAAATACGTACTGCAAACGGATCTAGCGAGAATCCATGAAAGAAGAGAACCAAATCGTGGAAGTATGGGCGCAGGCCAGACTCAGATCCTCGTTCCAAGGCCAAATACACAAGTTGATGGAGCAGTCGACATATGCGAAGACGGACTTCTTCGGAAGACTCAACACATGCCCATTGAGTGACCGTGCCCTGTTAATGTCAAGTAAAATATATGGCCTTTGAATAGGTTTTGTCGTTCTGGTTCTGTCGTTTTCAAGTAGACGGGATGAATCTCTTAGACAATATAAGACTGACCTGGCCTGGCACGATAGCCTTTCCTCTTTGATAGGCTTCGTAAGCTTGAGGATCCTGCACAAAAAGTTGAGCCGTGGGATCATAGCAGGCACAGGGCGGTTGACGAACTCTGACAACCTGTGAAATATTCAGGGATATGTAAAGCTTTTGTGGTTAGACAACGATCGACCCCCTCCGCACTCTCAAGCTGAAACCTACCGCGAAAAAGTGGTCCAACACCGAAGATGGAATATCTTGAACCGAGCTAAAGAGGATGGATGTCAAATGAATAGCCATGTCACGACAAATCTCGGACACATCAGCAAACAACTTGAAGAGTGGCAAATGAACCTGTGACAGAAAAGCTTGATGCTCGTCGCACCTCAACGCCTGTGACACGGTGGCGCATGTGCACGCGTGAATGTGCCGGGAAAGGGATGAATTTTATGATTTAATCGCATGGGACAGTGTGTTCAGGAGTCTCGTGACTAGAGGTGTGACACACAGCAAGTGTACACGTGAAGGAGAGTATACAATCGCGTATGCGCGAGCTTTTGGATTTGCGGGCCCTCCTGGACTGCCTCTCAAAAGTTTGATCAAATTATCGAATCCTCTGATCATGAAATAATGAAACCGTACCTGCAAACGCGTCACAGTGGAAGGTGCAAAGAATTCGTGCAGCGATGACAAGGCCTCCTTCCGTACTGAGAGCACTTCGCTGTCAAGACGATGTAAGTCTCGATCAACACGCAGCCCAAGTAGTGGCGACAGCTGCATCACGGGCGAATTTCCGGCCACTCGTTGCTGCGTTTGGACTCTTAGTCGGCGTTCTTGCATGTAAGATACCGCAGATTCGGCCGCTGGAAACACGGAGGGCGCGCAACACTGCAGCTGAGAGGAGTGGAACGAGCGCGAGGATGGGCGACATCGAGCCACCCGTGACGCTGCTTTTTTGACCTGAGCCTGCAAAGCAATTTCATCATCCCTTTTAAGCTCTTGAAGGACGACATCCATGTTGCAACCTGTATAGGACAGCAAAAATAGGGTGATGTAAATGTGAAAAGTATGCCGCTGGGGCGGAGAGCGATGAAGAGTGGCAAATACATTTGTCACCAGCATTTTGTCTATACAAAATGAAGACGGACGCCATTTGATATGTCTGCGATAATATGCGACTTTGCGTGTGTTTACTTTGAGGATAGCCCAAAAGGAGCGCTTCCCCAAAACCCAAAATGAAGAAGGGATGCCGCGGCCCATCGTTCGTTATGTGGTGACTGGGACTCTTGGCGATTCGGTCGTATCGATGATCTTGTGATACCTACTGACCTAAGGCCCCGATAAACAAGACAGGGATCTCTATAGTGACAGGCTTTGTGGCAACGGGCTATCGTCAGGGAAACTTTGATCCTACGACATTTTCGGCGTGCATAATCACCATCACAGCGGCTCATCGTCAAATCGTGCGGCGCTGACCACCTCATCCACACACCGGCATCCCCACACAGGACGATCGGGCCTCCACAACGCCACTAGACCGTGCACACGCCTTTCAAACCCACTGCGTGGCGGATTCAAGGAAAGGTCTAGAGAGCCATGGCCCCTACATGGAGAGGAGGGGTCCAAGGACTCCAAGCTCTCGTGCAGCATTGTTCCACCGGCGGGCGGTTGATGGCCCGCCCCAACCCAGGAACCTCCTACGCTGCGGCCTCACACATCAATGGCAGCTCCACGCTCTTTGATATGCGATTGTATTCTAGTGAAGGCAGCACACGGGGCATAGGTAAGCCTAGAACAGCTAGCACCCTGAACAGTAGCGAGCCGAAATACATATCTCCTGCCTCTTTCTTGTCCTTTGCCCCATCTGGGCACATTGCCACGACCTAACGGACCAGTGCCTACCTCTCTCTAGTAAAGAAGAGTGCCCATTATGTAGAACATGAAAATATGCCACATTCTCAAAACCACGATTTATCTTTCACAACAAATGTCTTCAATCTTCAATCCCCTCTCATCTGTGTCCCTGCGCAGGCCAACCTAGTTGGGCTCGGACGGCCGCGGATGCCTCGATCAATGTTCTGGTAAACGCAGTAACACGGCCAGGAGTGGACGATCCGACGCTGAAGGTGGCTGATCCTCGACAAACAGGGATGGAGGTGGAAGGGGGATATGATATGCAGGAAGACTTGGCCTTGGACTTGTCTCGAAGACCTCGCCCGGAGCTGTCGTCGAGCTGGGTGGAAGCAGCACAGAGGGTCGATCCATTCAAGGTGCGCTAAGCTACGATCCAAATCGCTGCGATGTCTTCTACAACGTATCACTCATCTTCTCTCCTTCCCTCATTTCCTTTCAGTTGGTAGAAAGCGATATGAGAAGTCTATCTGCCGGGATCAAGGTATGTCTATGACTTTGCACTCCCGCGCTGACACCATGACGAAGCGAGAAAGAGTATGAGAGGAGTTACAGCAATTTATTTTGTTTGCCATAGCCCTAGGCTTGATCCCACGTAAAAGTCGTGCTGACTCTTGCCCCTTTTTCCTCATCCTCTCTCTCCCCCACTGTCCCCCACTCCCTCCAGTCACTGCTGGGCACCGACCACCCGGTGCTAGAAGCCTGTGCCAAATACCTCTTCGAGCTGGACGGGGGCAAAAAGATCCGTCCGACTATGGTCTTACTAGTCGCACGGGCCGCCGCCGCGCATGCTCCCAGATCAGTGTCCAATGTGAACGGTCATCACGCTTCAGATCCGGAGTCCCCTGGGCCCTTGCCCTCCCAGAAACGCCTGGCAGAGATCACAGAGATGATTCATACAGCCAGCCTGTTTCACGACGATGTCATTGATGAAGCCGATGCGCGGCGGGGCGTCCCTTCCATCAACAAATTGTATGGAAACAAAATGGCGATTTTGGCGGGGGACTTCCTATTGGCCCGCGCCTCGGTGAGCCTGGCCCGGCTGCGGAATGTCGAGGTGGTAGAGCTTTTGTCTACGGTCATCGAGCACCTGGTCAAGGGTGAAGTAATGCAATCGAGGCCTCAGGCCTTGCTGGATGGGAGTGGAGCTACGGATGATGGGCGGGCGGCGTTGGAATACTATTTGCACAAGAATTACTACAAAACAGGCTCGTTGATGGCAAATTCGTGCCGGGCCGCCGTGTTATTGGCCGGGCACGGAGAAGCTCTACAGGCGCAGGCGTTTGCGTATGGCAGGCATGTGGGACTGGCCTTTCAGTTGGTGGACGATGTGTTGGATTTCGAGCAGTCGTCTGAGATATTAGGCAAACCCGCGTTGAACGACCTGAGACAGGGCCTGGCGACGGCCCCTGTCCTCTTGGCTGCACAAAGGTTCCCGCGGGAGGTGGCGGAGCTGATTAAGCGCAAGTTTCGATCTGAGGGGGATGTGGAGAAGGTAAGGAGAGGAAGAAAAGGAGGTGGTGGTGCGGTTTGTCGTCTCTTGAAAAAGTGGATGCATCTTACGCACGCCTCTTCTTTTCTGCGTGACATTTTATACGTATTGAAAATACTTTTCATTCTCCAATTGTCTTTCTACAGGCACTCGAGTTGGTAGAACGCGGCGATGGGCTGCGGCAAGCGAAAGATCTAGCATCGGTACAGGCGGAGCAGGCTATGGAAGCGGCTTTGACCATGCATCCTTCCCCCGCCCGGGACGGTCTTATCAAGCTGGCCTCGCTCGTTGTACACCGCACGAGTTAAACCATAGAGGCACCAGACGGGAAGACCGGAATAACCTGGTGAAGCTGGTGGTAGGCAGGGGGGAGGAATCGGGGAGAGTGCCATATCTTGAGAGAGGGGACCAAATGACTGTTGATAACCTGCCCATTGGCTTTTCCTCCTTGTTGCCGCCGCCAGCGCAACACCCATCCACTCACTCACACAAATCCTTCAAATGTATCAAACAAAGATAGAACAGAAACAGCTATTATCACATGATCACGTGATATACACGACGCGGCACACTATAATTCATAGGTTTTCCCAGTTACTTTTGTTTCCAATTTGTTATGTTATTTTTGTTGTCGTCGAGGGGAACCGATCAAACCAATTTTTTAATCAAGAACTGGCCATCATGACGACACTACGCGGCTTATCTAAAAAACAGTCATTTCCTATACTCCTTGTGTGGCCTCGCTTTCTGCGAGACTCGTGTGGGCTAGAGCGAGTGCTATTTACTTTTAGATGGTCGCTCTGACGTCCCTTCCCTGTTGCTGTTTTTGCTGCCGTAGATACTACCACTCCATCTGCTCCGATGGCAACGACCTCGCTTCGCAGATATCCAGCTCTCACGCTTTTCACTCCATCGGCTTCTCGTTGCTTCTCCCTCACCCAATAGTCGGCGGAAACAAGGTTTGGCAGGAAGTGAGTCAACGTGAGATTGAGCGAAGGCTCTGCCTGCATCGGAACCATGCCCCATCTCTCTCTCTCTTCGATCGGCGACGGTGCGATAACCACAGCCTTGGAACCCTCCACTCCCATCACGCTCAAAGAAATGCCCTCATCTTCCTTTCCTTTCACCTCGGCCTCCGCCTCCAGGAAAGGCAGGAAGCCCGCCGCCCTTATTTCCTTCAGCCGGTCTCGAGCCTCTTCCCTCTTCAGACTCGCTTCCAAATGCACCCTTCGCCGCTCCAACCGCTCAAGCTGACGTTTATCCAAAATTTCTTCCCGCGCCTTGGCTCGCATCACTTGGTCGCGATTGCGTTCCTCGAGCGCTTTTTCCTCTTCTAGACGCCTACGGACCTCCCTTCGCATTCTTTCCTTCTCTTTATATTTGGAAATCGCTACCTCGGCGTCTCCTACCGCTTTCTGTAGAGTAAATACGGCCATCGCTACAACGTTTTCTTCATCATCATTGTCCTTGTCGTCCTCACTTTCATCATTCATCTTCTGGAAAAGAGCAACTGCTGCTTGTAAGGCCAGCTTGGCAGCTCCAAAAGCATTCACAACAGCAGGCACCAGTTCCTGCCCCTCCCCTTCTCTTTCTCTATCCACGTCTCTCTTCCTCTTCTTCTGTTTCTTCATTGTCCTTCTCTCCCCGCCGAGCCAATGGACCGAATGCTGCCACAAGCGCTTCAAACGCACTTGCCACAGGCGCAGCTTGGAATACAAATCCCACGCCGGAAGCAAGCTTCGAACGTGCCCCTGCAGCTCACGGCAAACGAGGCAAAATTCCTCCACCTGCTCTTTTTCGTTCTTCTGTTGCATATTCTCTGACTGCCGCCGTTCATTCAACAGCAACGCAGCTGCCAAGGCCTTCCTATACGTCGTTGCCCGGCTCGCATGGTGCAAGAAACGTGGCAAGATCGCATCAAGCCCACTATCCATCTTAACAGCGTCATCCATAGAAACCTCTCCGCTCTCTCCCCGCTTGGCTAAAGCATCTTCACCTGCCTCTTTCATGCTGTTGCATAAAGCCTTGAACGATTCCTCCACCTCCCGTGCCTCCCCGTCCATCCTCAACAAGTGAAGCGTGCTGCTCACCTTATTCTCTGCTTCCTTGAGCGACGCTTGCAGTCGCTGAAAATACTCCTCAAGATTTATTATTTTGTGTGCTTCCCGCAACACCAAATCCCTTGACTCCGCCAGGGCCAACTCCGTGCCCTTAATAAACGACACACACAGCTTGCTCTGACGTGCTTCCTTCAGCAAAGAATGCCCTTCTAAACCCACACGCCAACGACGATCCGATTCCTTTAAGGCCTTCGCCTGTGCCACCCTTACTTCGCGCACCCCGTCCAACCGCTGTTTCTCATGCGCCTCGTCCCGTAAACGCGCCAGCTCCGCCTCGGTGGCAGCGATGCCTCGTCGGCAGTAGTGTTGTAGCTGACCGATCTCCTTGATCATTGCTTGGGCGGCTATCCTTCCGGGCTCTTTGACAAGCCTTTGGTCAATACTGTCGGCCTCTGCCAAGAAGTTCTTAAGATTCAGTAACTCCCTTCTGTAGCTAGCCTTGCCTTCTGTGTCCTCCTTCTCCTCCCCACCCTCCCCCTGTTCGTGCATACCCCGATCTAACGCCTTTAATAACGCCGCAATCTCCTTCCTTTCCTTCTTCAAGCGAATCCGTTTCCCTTCCAAAACTTTTCGCGCCTGTGCTTCGCGCTCTTTGACAGCTTGACGTGCCCTACATTGAGCGTCAGTAAAAAAACCAGAACGATCCAACTGCACAACCATCGGCTTAACCACCTTCGAACTTTCATATCGCAACGCCTTCCCTTGGAATCGAGCGAAGGCCTTCTCCACTTCGACCAACCGATCAAATTGAATATAGACGTCCATGAGAAGCCCGCATGGAAGATAAACTGCGTCTACCTGGGTTGGTATCGTCACTAAAGCCTGCTCGATATGCGTCCGCAATTTTTCGCTTGTCCCTGCCTCTTCGGAAGCGATGTCGAACCATTTGCACGGCAGCTGGCGTAATACTATAGTGTCTGGCCGATGACCGGGCGTGGCACGCTGGAAGAAGTCATCCTGAATGGATCTCATATTTATCTCGCCTTCTTCCAGGATATCATCTTCCCACTCTCGCGACGCAGCGGCGACGACGCCCTCCGCAGTATCACGCCTCACTCTTATTTTGACCTTCGAGGACTGACCTAAAGTGACTACCCGCTGGTCAAGCGCTTCAAACAGGGCGTCCACGGAAGCCTTATTGCCGTAGCCGACATGCACTGTGGACCTATTCTGGTCGTACTGAAAAAATAGCGGCTTGTCGGCCACGGCTTGGTTGATAGATTGGCGCGCATCATAGGAACTCAGGGTGTCTCCGTGGAAAGCTTGAAAACAGACGTGGCACGACGCTACTCGCAACACCTCGATCTCGCCCTTCGCACCCCAGACAAAGTCCACCATCCTGGCCGCGGGTGGATTAAATAGGATGGCAGCGGTAGAAGGGCGTGTGGCGCTGCCCAAGTGAATGTGAATCGACGGGGAAGATAGGTAAAGAGATTGCGGGGCACGCCTTCCTATAAATCAGATACTTACAAATAAACTCCACTTTTGCAATTACTCAGTAGTCTTGTCGTGGGCGCTGTTTTGTATATAAGCGAACAGGGAAAGGGAAGTTGTGATGAACATACAATGGAACATCTCTTCGGGCGCTCTTGCGATTGACCCCGGCGGTCATACACACACAGCAATAGCCTCACAGCAACAGCCTGCAACCTGCCGCATATATGGCCGCGTACACATAAAACCATGGATCGTGTGCCATATTACGGGTGGGTGCAAGCCAAGGGAGCCTCCGGCTATACGGGGGCCACCGAGCGAGGTTCGCTACTCTTGCGTTTCACTTCTTACGTTCCGATAAGGTGGAAAAGCAATGCGAAAACAAGGGGAAAACTCAGAACATGAATGTGCATTGAAGGAGTTTTGCGCGTAGTCATATATTTTCCCTTAATCCTCTTTGAGAAATTTGTCGCGCTATTTCCTTCCGGGTACACAAAGTCATTTTCAACACAAAGAACCCATTCCTCGCCCCCACGCGACCACCTTAAGCAGCGGCCTTGATCTTTCCCTGCGCCGACGAGGTCCCCTGTTTTTGCCCTTGCTTCTTGGACAAGGAACGCATCCGGGTTTTGTTCATGGACTTGAATAGCGCTGCGGGCGTGGCCCAGTACTTGTCCATCAGGGTGCCCAGGACAGCGTGTGCGATGTAAGGATAGGCCATGTCGTACCGTCCCAGCACGGCCAGCGTGTCTTGAACAAGGCGTTGCGCCGAGCAGTTGAGGAGGCCGGGCGGTTTATTGTACATGCCGGGGGTGGAGACGTAGTAGGGGGTGATGAGCAGGACATCAACGCCCACGTGCTTGGCCTCATGGTGCAGGGAGCGGGAAAATTCGTTGATGAAGGCCTTGGTGGCTGCGTAGGTGGAGAGGAGGGGAGTGGGGTGGTTCCCCGAGCCCGACGAGACATTGACAATGGCACCCATGTGTCTGTATGCGCGATGTAAAGGAGAAGGACAATGAGCGTACGGTGAATGCAATCAGGGATAGAGCGATACCAGGAGATATACATGGGGGAGGAGGAAGACAGGCTGGTCTGCCTTGGCCCCCCGAGGAGTCTGGCGGAGATTTGCCGAAAAAGAACGACATAAAAAAGCATCTCAACAGTGAATGGGACAAATGTACGCTGGCTACACGACCCACTAATCACAATGAACCACGAAGGTTTAGGTCAACAGCACAGGCACCAACCAGAAAACAAAAACAAAATCTCAAAAAAACGTACCGTTCAGCCATGAAGGGCAAAATAGCCCGTGTCATGCGCACTGTGCCCTCCACATTCACGCGCACTATGTTTAGAATCTCGCTTTCCGGCAGCTCGTGCAAAAACTCCGGGATTTCCACGTTGGTCCCCACATTATTCACGAGCATGCCGATCCCGCCCTTCTTGTGCAGCGCCACCGCCACTTCACTCAAGCGTGCATAAAATGCATCAGCCTCGGCCATGCGGGTAAAGTCGTATGCCAACACTTCCACCTCCACGCCTTCCGGAGCACGCCGGAGAACCTCTTCCCTGGTCTTTTCGAGCTTGGCCGGCGTGCGACTAATGATCAGCACGTTCATCCCCCGCCCGGCCAGCTCGTGCGCAAACGCTTCACCAATGCCCGAGGTGGCGCCCGTGACGATAGCCCACTTTCCATAGCTCCCCACCATGTCTTTGCGTCCACGCGTAAGGCGCTCGGCCACGTAGGATAAGAGCTTGGCAGTGTAGACGCCCGCCGTCATCAGCCCCAAGACCCACAAAGGGTGTTCCCAAATGCCAGTGTAAGCTACGATTGGCCCCAGCACGGCCACGAGCGGCAGCGTCACCTTGGCTACAAAGCTCAGGAGTGCTTTCTCCTTCACGTCGAGTCCCATTTCCCTTTTATCGTCTGCCTGTCTGTGCGGTGTGAGTTGTGCGCGTGGAACGGGAGGCGTCACTGATGAGTGAGGCGACTTCATGAAGGCAAGGAGCAAGAAGTGGTGCAGCAACAGCCTTGCCCGCTTCCCTGCCCTAACTATGTATATTTCATTTCCGAGTTGTTATCATACCGTGTGGAGCACAAGGTGCTTTAGACGTGGTGTCGGGCAGCAAGCCCTTATGATTCAAATTCCAGCGAGCGCGTAATAATGTCAAGGGCGATACCGCACGTGAAACATCCTTCACTTGCTCCTCAACAGGCTTGCAACGATTGGGAACCAAGGAGATGGCCATAGGAGCCCAAAAACCTAAATTCAATGCCTTCCTTATCCTTACCTCAACACACACAGGGCCAGCAAGCTCGGCTTCGGCCACAATCATGCGCGTGCCACCGCAGACATGCTTACTCGTCCTGCTGGCGATGGCCGCACACCAATGCGCGCATGCTTTCGTGCCGCACTTCGCCTCCACCAAGGGGGCAGCGCCATCCGTGCATACTTTCATTGGTCCAAGCAGCCGCGAAGGGCTTTTGGATGCGACAGCAGCCGAAAGTAAAGACCAGAGACGGAAAGGCTGGACCCTCATGGTGGCGCTCCCCACGGCCAGTGTCAAAGTAAGTCTCCGGGAGGGATTGGGGCGGGGAGGCTACGTTGTGCGGGTAGTAGTATGGCGACACTTGCACAGTAATTGAGCTGCATTAGAGGGTGGATTGAAGGTTTTCATGCCAAGCATTAAATGTTCCCTGTAGCAGCGGCGACAGGCGGCCTTGCTCCCCACAATCCGTCCGCTAGTATCACCGTCGTTTCCCCTCAAACGACACACACGAATGTCTTACCCATTTCTACCCGCGCGGGAGCAATTCTGTCCATTTATCATCCACCACCATCCACCCGTACTCCCACCAACTGATTAGTACCTTTGCAACGCATGCACACATACCCCCCAGACCGAATCAGCGGCCATAGCGCCTGCAGCAGGCAATGAGCCCCCCAAGCAAAAGACAACACGCGTCATCATGAAGTTCGGCGGCAGTTCCCTGGCCAATTCAGAGCGCGTGGACTACGTGGCAAAATTAATCAAATCCCAGATCGAAAAGGGCTTCCGACCCACGGTCGTCTGCTCGGCCATGGGCAAAACCACCAACAACCTGCTCAACGCCGGGCATTTCGCTTTGGAGGGTAACGTGTACGTGGATTCCCTCCGGACTTTGCATTTGACGACGGCTCAAGAGTTGGGCATGGGCAATGATACGATTGCTTCGATTGAGGAGCTGCTGGACGAGTTGAAGAATTTGCTGAACGGGGTGTCGTACTTGCGGGAGCTGACACCGCGCACACTCGACTATTTGGTGAGAAAATTTTGCGTTTTACGCGTGCTAAATGGGTAGTCATTCTTGGCCTCCGAGCTTATTCTTTCTCATCAAAGATATTACTTTATATACTTCGAGACCGCCCCAAATTTGATCTATCATAACACATCCATATCCACCTTTACTCCCCTCCTCCCTGAACCTTCCACAGGTATCCTTCGGCGAGCGTCTGTCCGTGCGCATCATGGCCGCCCGCCTGAACCAACTCGGCGTACCCGCGCAGCACTTCGAGTCCTGGAATCTTGGGCTGCGGACCACGAGCGACTTCGGCAAGGCTGAAATCTTGCCCGAGTGCTACGACACAATCAAAACAGCAATGAAAAAGCTCGACGGCTCAATGGTAGCAGTTGTAACGGGCTTCATCGGCCATGATCCCGAAGGGCGAATCACCACGCTAGGTCGAGGCGGCTCTGATCTGACGGCATCGACACTGGGTGCGGCGGTGCCGGTGGATGAAATCCAGGTCTGGAAGGACGTAAATGGCATTATGACAGCTAACCCCAGGGTGGTATCCAATGCTATCCCTGTTCCCTTTGTCTCGTTCGAAGAGGCCTCAGAACTGGCATATTTTGGAGCCGAAATTCTTCACCCGATTAGTATGGGACCGGCGATGCGGTTCAATATCCCTGTGCGTGTAAAGAACTCTTACAATCCTGATCATCCGGGTACTGTCATTTGGGACGATAATGACAAGACGCAGTTGGTGACGGCGATTACGAGCAAGCGGCATGTGGATCTGGTGGACATCGTCAGTACGTGGATGTTGGGGCAGTACGGGTTTTTGAGCCGGGTTTTCAGCATTTTCGAGGAACAGAAGATTTCGGTGGACTGCGTGGCGACCAGTGAGGTGTCTATTTCTCTTACTCTAGATGCGAAGAAGCACGATGACGACGCAGAGGGCCGTTTGGTTAAAGCTTTGAGTGATGTTGCCGCGGTGACCGTGCACCCGAACCGGGCCATTGTCTCGCTCATTGCTAATGTGGCTAGGTCATCAGAGGTCCTTTCCATTGTGTTCGATGCCCTCAAAGAGGCTGGAATTCAAGTGGAGATGCTTTCGCAGGGTGCCAGCAAAGTCAACATCAGCCTCATCGTCAAAGACGAAGATGCAGAGCGTTGCACCCAGATCCTCCACGATCGATTCTTCTACCCCAATGGTGCGCCTCCGGTTGAAGCCCAGTGAGGAAATTCGGTAGGCAAGAGGTATGAGGGAATGTGGGGGGTGGTGCCATTAGAGACGTGTGTAGCGGAGGCATGACGTAAAATAAATGAAATATTATGGGTATAATTCTTTAAAGAGGGTATGATGACAAGCCTTTTTTTGACACAAGACTACAAGAAAGAAAGATTGAACACGTGGTAACGGCGGTCTCTCACAAGTTATTCATCACCGCTTATTTATATTGTTCTTCATTTACCTTGCTATTCTTCAATCACGCCCAATGCCACCCCATCTCTCTATGTTGATTCCGCGGTCCCTCCCCCCGGCATCCCCTCCACCGTCTCTTGCTCCTCCATCTTCACCTGGACCTTCGGTTCCATTTTGATAACGGGAATGATCACTTCCTCCGCCGCAGCGTCTTGAAGCTTAGCCACGACCTTCTTCAGAACCGCCTCCTTAGGCAAACGCCAATTCTCTACGCGCTTGCTTACAGAGGTCCAAAGCTCGCCGTGGGTCGGGTCGGCCTCCAGGCACTTCTTCAACACCTGTGCCTTCTCCTCGTCTGAGCCATGCCGCAGCTCAAACGCGAAATAAAACGCCCAGGAATCCCCCAAATCTGGATTGAGCTCCACGCTTTGGTTATACCATTTCCGTGCCTTGGCGTACTTCCGGGTTGCCTCGAATAGCCGAGCCACAGCAACAAACACCAACGGATCGTTAGGGCACTTGCTCAACGCTTCCTGTGACTTACTCTTCTGCTGCGGGCGCGGGGAGTGAATGATCTCCTCAGCCCAAAGCAAGCCAGAATCGGGGATTTCCTGCAAGGCCTTAGCCATGAGCGAGGCCACCAGCTTCTCGTTCCCTGCACGCCGTTCCAAACGCACCGCCTCCACCCACAGCTCCGGATTCCGAGGATTCCGCAGCCGACCCAGTTCAAACATTGACCTTGCCTTAGTAAAACCATGCACACGCTCCTCGAGCCGACCTGCCAGGCGCCAAAGTGGAACACTGTGGGGGCATCGGCGCAGCCCCTTCTGGTAGTACGCCCTTGCTCGCTCCGGTTCTTGCAGGACTTCATCACAGGCTTGCCCTGCCATCATATACAGCTTTGCAAAATCTGGGAACTTGGCCACAGCCTCTTCAAGCAACACCAACTCAGTCGGCACTTCGCCCAATTCTCTCTCCAGTTTGGCCGACTTGAGCCAAACTCTTTCGGTGGACACCCGCTGCCGAGCCTTGCTAAGCAAGATGCGTGCGCGTTCGTACTCGCTGTTCTCCCACTCTAGCTTTACAGCTGCCAGCCAGATGGCCTCCGAATCCGGATTCGCCTTGAACGCCTCCGTAAGTAGGGCACGAGCGGCCGGCACGTCGCCCTGCAGCCACTTCTCCTTGGCAGCACGCAGCCACAGGCTCTCAGCTTGCGGGCAGTATGTAACGGCCTTCTTGAGCATCTGCTCCAGCGCCTCAGGCGTGCCGTGCACTTTCTCCAAGTCGCAGGCCTTGGACCACAAAGGCCTCTTTCCCGGAAATGTTTGCAAAGCGAAAGCCAGAATAGCACGGGCTGTCTCCACCGCCCCCCGCTGCAAGGCACTCTCCGCATCATCCGTCCAGGTCCGGTACCGATCTTCGTCCTCCACCCCCATATGAATGGTGGCGCGGACGATTGCCTGGCATGTCAACGGCGAGCCGGCCCGCTCGCAGGCCTCGGCCTCGCGGAGCCAATGCTCCCGGTCCATCACCACGGACTGCTGCCGCAAAATGCTGAGAGCCATGTTGATAATCTTCTCGACGTTGTCCCCCTTCTGGTGGGCCTCCTCCAGTTTGGCAGCCGTGATCCATATAGCCCCTTCCGTAGGCAATTCCTTTAATGCTCGATTTAGCACGTTTTTGGCCTTCTCGTATGTTTCAAGGCGAGCCAATGCCAACCACATATCAACCGAGTGCGGCACGCACTCCACTGCCCGCTCAAGCATGATTCGTGCGTCCTCCTCCTCCTCCAGCATTATGGCTGTCTTCCACAACTTCACACTCTTAGGTAGATACTCCAACGCCCGTCGCAACACCACCTTCTTCCCTGCTTCGGTCGGCTCAAGATCTGCCGCCCGCAACCACACCTTCACCGACTGAGGCAAATGCCTAACAGCATCTGCCAAAATGGTCCGGGCGTTTTCAGCGCTGTACAAACGGGCAGCTTCCAACCAGACGTCTTCGCTCTCCGGGCAGGCCTCACAGCCTTCCTTGATGATTTTCCGGGCAGCGACTATCTTGCCAGCTTGTTCCTCAACACGAGCACGGGCCACCCAGCCGGGAGCGTGCTTGGGATTGGTGTCAGTAAGGGAGACGAGGAGGAGGCGAGCGCGCTTGATATCGCCTACTTCAGAGTCGGTGTTAATTTTGAGGCTGTTCAAATCGGTAAGGTATCCTTTGGGGTCCACCACGGTCTGTCCCGAGACGGAGTCGGAAATTTTATCGAGCTTGATCGAGAGCACTGTTTCACGTGCTTGAGAGAGGCCCGCGATGCTTGAGCTCCCCCCTGCTGACATGGGGGTTTGTAGCCCCGTGCGAGGGTCGATGGGGGCCGTTGCGCCCACCAAGGCGGCACGTTGCGATTCAATCAGATGGTCGGGCGCGGGGGTGAAAACTTCTTGCCGCTTGCGTTGCTTGTATTTGAGGCTTTGGTCACCGACATCGGGGATGCTCATCCATTCTTCTACTGAGACGTTACCCAGGTCGGCTTTTAGATCTGTAAATTGGTCGCCGGCTTTCGGCCGTTCGGCACGGGCTTTTTTAAGAGTCTCGAGGAGCTGTTCTTCCCGCCTGAGGGACAAGGAGGGGAGGGGAGGGGAGGGGAGGAGGGGAAGGATTAGATGATGATGCATAAGTCAATTGTATCCGGTTGTTCAGTCGCGCTGCCACACTCTAGACACACGTACCTTCGCTTTCGTCGCGCATCCATGCGGTCGTCAATAGCCTGGTAGATCTTGTCTGCCTCTCGATCGTCGTCCTCATACGGCGAGTCTCCACCAAAGAGCTGTGTCGGTAGGAAGAGGGAAAAGACAAAAAGAATGAAGAAATTGGATTTATGGCTGACCGTGTCATGATTCACGAAGGCCATATGTGCACGTACCGCTCCGCCGTAGCCCGAAAAATCGTCGTAGTTGGACTCGCTGTAGTCTCCCTTGTCGCGGTCGCCTTCGTCGCGTGGCAAGCCCCCTTCTGACTGCAAGCGAGCCAAGTCGCCCATCCCCCTGCCTCGACCCGCGACATAGCCTATATGTTTACGACAGGAAAGAGAAGAACAGTAAAATTGTAAATCAAAGGAAAGTAATATCGGATGAATGGAAGTAGATGCAAGGGATTCTTGCCCATGGAGAATGATAAGACAACGCAACATACCAGGTGGTGCTTGCCCGAAATTGACCTCGGGAGCCGCGCTTCTGGCTGGCCCAATATCAGAGCGAGTGGTGAAACCGATTGCCCCTCGGCCAAATCCTGCCTGGTAGCCCGTAGGCGCTCCCTGTGGATGGTGTGGCATGTTAGAGACATGGTCGCGACCTGCGGCCTCTCCATCCCTCCCTCCCTTTATCCCACCCTCCTCCCCTCCCGCATCACTCAAATTGCCGCGCACGTACCTTATCATACGTCTTCAATCGCTGTACACCGCGCCCACTCATGCTGCCCCCGTACTTGCTGGAACCTGTGTGGGCGCGGGGTTTGCATGAGAGAAGATGAAGCAAGAACGGGCACCATCATCAACGATGCCGTTGCTCTCGCCGATGAGCGGAGGCCTACCAAGCCCTAGTAATTTCTACGCATTGTTGATACACACCACAAACTATCACACCGAATTAAAGGAGAACTTGTGCTCTAGTTGTAATAACCTCCCCACACCTCCCAACTTACTATCATTCTACCATCCAGAGCCACCACCAACATCAGCACCACCAATTGCAGCAGCAGCCACAGCAGCCGCAGCAGCCACAGCAGCCACAGCAGCCATGTCTGACACTCAACACAATGGAGGAGACGCCGGGGCCAGTAGCAGCAATGATAGCGGCGGGAATAAGAAAAGGCCTTGGGTGCCACCCAAGTTTGTGCAGGAGGCGCTGGGTCACTTGCCAATTGTTGAGGACGGACAACATCCCCAGAAGCGTTTTTATCGTTCCCGCGCGCATTGTAACCCCTTATCCCACAACGATGCCTTCGAGTATCCTCCCAACCCTGATGCAATGGATTGGTGCCCGCTCTACCCCGCCCTTGCCAACCCCACTGTGCGCTTCTTGGATGTTGGCTGCGGGTTCGGCGGCCTGACAGTGGCGCTCTCAACTCTCTTCCCCGAAAAAGTGGTTTTGGCCTTAGAAATCCGAGCCAAGGTGTGCGAATTTGTGCGTCTCCGCATTCAGGAAATGCGGAAGGAGTCCCCCCCCCGGGCTGAGAACGCCAACGTCCTCAAAACCAACGCCATGAAATACCTTCCCCACTTCTTTCACAAAGGCCAACTCGAGAAGATTTTCTTCTGCTTCCCCGATCCACATTTCAAAGCCAAGAACCACCGGCGCCGGATTATCAGTGAGCGATTGCTGACTGAGTATGCCTATTTGCTCGCGGAAGGCGGACTTCTTTACGCCATCACCGACGTGGAAGAGCTCCACCATTGGCATGTGGCCAAGCTTACGGAACACGCTAGCTTCGAGCGGATTCCTGACGAGCGATTGGTAGGGGACGTCACGGTTGCAGCAATTACCAACGAGACGGAGGAAGGCAAGAAGGTAGAGCGCGCGAAGGGCAAGAAATTTTTGTGCGTCTTTCGAAGACGCCCTGACGCGGTGGTGATCCAGGAAATGAAGCAGAGCTGGCCGGAGTGGACAGGAGAGAACGAAGAGAAGGAAGAGGAAGAATAGAGACACATCAAGTGCACCTTTGCAAGGAGGAAGTCAAGCAAACAAAAAGGAAACAAGATTGAAATAAATATTATTGAACCATCTTAATGGCTTCTGGGCGCGGAATCAAACTTTCAAGTTCGGCAGTTGTTGTTCATGGTTTGACTTCCCTTTCTCTTTTGGTGATTCGGTTTGCAAAGGGGTATGACTTGCGCACAGTACGAACACGCACAGATGAGCCACAATCACAATCACACCAGAACATGAGCACTCACACACAACCACACCCACACGCACATCCACACACCCGCACACCCAAAATCATGCGGATACTTTGTGTTTCTTCTTTCCCCCTTTCTACTCTGAACACCCTCCTCACTCCCTCCCTCACTCTCGTCCTTCCCCGTCCCCTTACATCCGAGAATTCGAAATGGGAAACAAGAGGATATCCGTCGCCCCCGCATCATGCAATTGGTCCATCTTGGCGCTGCTCTCTTTCCGTTTCACCAACGACTGCACCGCCACCCAGCTGTCTTCTTCCAACGTGCTGACGGTGGGGGATCTCTTACCCGGAGTGATGGCCAAGGCTTGTGTTAAACTCTCCCGGCGAACGTTGTAAGAAATCATCATGTACTGAGTAGCAGTAATATAACCCTCGATCCGCTTCAGAATTAGCGAGATCAAGTCTTGGTGAGTCGAGTTGGGATTGGCGATAAGGACGGCCTGGGAGACCATCACTTCGGCAACGACGTCTAAACCAGCAGCTTTCATTGTGGTGCCTGTTTCGACCAGATCCACCACAGCATCCGCCAGTCCAAGACCACAGGCCGCTTCTACGGACCCCGACACAGTGCGCACCTCTATTTTGTGTAGGCGGAGGGAAAAAGATGGTGAGTTTTCTGCTCAATCACGATGACAGAAACACTCTCATTCCCTCTCTTCCCTCCACCCCCTGCATCCCGCCCTTATTCACGTACTTGTATGGTTCCCCGTTTCTTCATCAAATTTATCAAAAAATGCCCGGGTCAACGCCGGGAAACTCGTCACAATGCGCCCACCACTCAGCTCCCTCGCTCCCGTGTGATTATTTTTCACCGGCGCCTGCAGGGAGAGGGAGCACTTCCCAAACCCTAACTCTAGCAGCTCGACAATATGACAATCCGGGCTATCCAACCGCGTTTCCATCAAAATATCCTGACCCGTAATCCCCATGTCTACATTGCCTTCGCCTACATATGCAGCGATATCAGCGGCAGGCAAGAAGACTAAAGTCACGGGCAACCCCGTGCAGACTGCGACATCCACCCGGTCAGGACGACGGTATTCCAATCCGGCTCCATCCAAAAGCTTGGTGACCTTTTCGTTGAGTCGGCCCTTCTTGGGGATTCCTATAAGGATGTTGGCGGGCTCGAGGGTGCCGGCGTTGGAGGGGAGAGACTGTCCAGGGGGTGGAGTAAGAGGAGAAGTGAGCGAGGACGAAATTGATGCGTGCAGGATAGGTAGTGCGATTGAGAGCAGAGCACAGAAAGCAAGACGGATGACGGTAGCGTACGGGCCTATTGACATTTGAGTTGGTGGCTACGTCGCGTCGCAGTGGCGGCTCCGCCCGACCTCCCCATGTGCGTGGGGGGGGGAGAGGATTGCCATTGTAGGGAGGCTGGGATGGAAAGGTATAGGGTCATGCCGGTGAAGGCACTTTCTAATTTGCCTTCTCAAGCATGAAGGTTGGGCTGCGTTTGATCCCACGAAGCTGCAGAACTTGTCACCCTCTCCCACGCTCTACCCTCTTTCCACCACACGCCCTCCGTGCTTACCATGGTTTGCGATGTTATTGTTCTCTACGGGACGATGGACGGACCGGGCGTAGCTACGGTCTTGAGACGATGACGCTTTCTATTTCTGGCTTCTATGCCTCACGGCGCACTGTTGGTATGTGTCTGATGCATGTATGGGGACAAGATAAGTAGCGGCTCGATCCGGTATGTGTGGTCGATGGCGAGAAGTCGATCACATGCGTGTTTCTCGTTCCTCGCCTCACCCATCCGCCACCCACACCCAACCAACGACCAAGGCCACATAGCCACCCCACAAAGGGCCACACAAACGCACGCAATTGTTCACATCTAACACGCACACTACAAGCTACCCCATAAATCCCAGCCATTTCCCTAAGGAGCTGACGACAAGGGTGTCTTCAGAGACGGGCTGATGAATGAGACAAATCGGAACATATCGATTCATACTGCTGTTCGATTCACTATGGTCGAGAAGGGCATACATGCGGCAGAACTACGCAAGCCCCTTGATTTTTCAATGTCGCGAAACCTGAGCGTCCTGTCCATGGGTTTGTGATGCTCTGCACGGTACAGTGTTGGCCTGCTTCGGCACGCGCCATAAAAAGCCCTCCCCGTGAGCGGTGCACACTAATGTAATGCGTCAATTCAAGGAGGAGGGCTTGGTGGAGCCCGGGTCGAAACGCTGCTGGTAGGCAGGGGCTGGTGACAAGACGGATCTCACACTCAGCATTGGGGGTTTTGTACCAGAGGCAGGTCTGCTGCTAGTGAAAAGCGTGGCTGAGCGAAGAAGGAGAGATGGGAAACAACCTAAACTATCGCGGTGCCGCACAAGGCAAGACCACGTCCTCACTTTAACACCCATTCCATATCTCACTATCTCTCTACAGGGCCAGCTTGGTTTAGCCCTGCTTCCTTCACGTGCGCCCTCCCTCTTCATCCCTTCCCCGACATCACTTCTCTCCAGCGGCACCAGCAGATGATGAACGGCACTAGCGACGTTGGGGCTCCTCTGGCCCCGCCTCCACCACCTCCGCCGCAAGAAGAAGACGACGGAGCGATGATGGGGGACAGTCTGGACTCGGTTTCGGCTCCATCCTCCTCCTGCTCCTCCATGTCCCCCTTTCCTCCCCCTTCATCTGCCGCGCCTCAGCCTCTCACCTCGTCCACCTCCTCTTCCATTCCCCCTCCCACCCGCTGTGTCCTCGAAGACTTTACACGCTGCAGTGAATCCCACCTATGGAAACTAATGATGTCCTTCTACGACCGCAAGGGGGTCGAGTCCTGGTCCCAAGGTATCGTCCCGCATTTCATCACTTGCAACGCCTTCATCGGCCACTCGTACGCCCAAGTCCTCCAAGGCTACCTTCGTGACTGCGCCCGCAAAGCCCGTGAAAATGGTCCTGGGTTTCCTCTTGTCCTCGATCCGAACGAACCCTTGTATATTATCGAGCTCGGTGCTGGATCGGGTAAGTTCAGTTTCTTCATGCTCAAAGCGCTGGCGGAAATGCGGGAACTCCTCGACTTCCCCTTTAAGAAAATCGTCTATGTCATGACGGATTTCACGCAAAATAACTTTAAGTTCTGGGAATCACATCCGGGATTGAGGCCTTACATCGAGCAGGGGAGTTTGGACTTGGCGATTTTCGATGCTGTCCACGATCAGGTCATTCACTTAGCGCACGCGAAGAAGACCTTGGCTCCGGGGACGTTGAAGAATCCCGTGTGTGTGGTGGCGAATTATTTGTTCGACACGCTATGTCATGACATCTTCCAGGTGGAGGGGGGAGTGTTGAAGGAAGGGCTGATAAGCGTGGGGAGCAAGAAGGGCCACGAGCCTGACCCGCTGGACCCGGAGATTATCAAGAGGTTTGAGAATCGTTTTATGTATAGGGAGATCGGTCCTGACTATTACTGTCCTGCTACAGGTGATGGTGGTGGTGTTGTTGTTGATGGTGGCGCTGCAACTTTCGGCGGTTCGGATGAGACCTGTTTTCCTTCTGCTACTGCTGCTGCCAATGGCAGAGGTGAGAGCCAAGGGGGGGGAGAGGACAAGGAGGATGCCGTGCACTTCCGCCGGATCCTCCAATGGTACCAACATCACTTCGGGCAATGCCCGTCGGGTGCATCGTTTCTATTTCCTATCGGCGCGCTTCGGGCCTTGCGGCGGCTGCTGGCCCTGAGTGGAGGGAGGGGGTTGGTCGTGAGTGGGGACAAAGGGAATAACCACGCTGAGCAGTTCAAGGGGTTGGTGGACCCTCACATTGCGGTGCATGGTAGCTTTTCAGTGATGGTTAATTACCACGCGATTGGGATGTATTTTATCAGTCGGGGAGGGTTTGCCTTACATAACCCCCAGGAGGAGGCGAGTCTGAAGGTGTCGGCATTCGTGTTGAGCGGCAATGATGGCATTGCCGAGGATGAGGAGGAGGAGGAGGAGGAGGACGATGGTCAGAGGCGGCATTGCGTTATCATGTCCGCTCCTTCCACCTTTACCTCCACATCTTCCTCCGTCCCTTCCTCTCCCCCTTCCTCCTATACGTCATGGGTCGGGCCAGGGGTGGAAGCCAAAGGGGAGGACCGCGCTCGTGCCTTTCCCGCCCTGCGTGCCTCTTTCTACAACGCCGTCGATCGGTTTGGCCCCAACGATTTCTTTGTCATGCAAAAATGTATGAAGGAAGACTCGCCCAATCCCACCCTCAAGGCAGTGGTGGCGTTGTTGAAACTAGGTGATTGGGACCCGGACGTGTTTTATAAATTCCGAGACACGATTTTGAATCAGGTGCCGACGAGCGGACAGAAATTGAGGAACGACCTTTGTAGGGGGATCCCGCGGGTGTGGGAGAATTACTACATGCTCGATCGGGATAAGGATATAGCGTTTGAGATCGGGCGGTTCTATTATGGCATTCGCGAGTATGAACGGGCCCTCGTCTACTATTTGAAGAGCTCCGAGAAGATAGGGGAGCATCATGTCACCTGCCACAACATGGGCTTATGCCATTACTCACTCGGGCAGCACGTCGAGGCTTTAGAGTGCTTTCAACGCTCCTTGTCCTTAAATGCCTCCTACGAAAAAGCCAGGTCTTGGCAGCAAAAGGTAATGCAAGAAGTGAATCCCTCCCCCGTGCCTTCCCCCTTGCCTTCGCCTCCTTATTTGGGGCAGCGGCAGGGGGATAGAGGGGAGAAGGGAGAGAGGGAAGGAGGGTTGGTCACGCCGGAGGTGGAGAATTTGTCGCTTGAAGACCGGGGAGGCTCGGTGTCTTCGCAAAATACGAGCCAAGGAGAGGGTTGGAGGGAGGAAGTGTAGGAAGGAGTGGAGGGTGAAGGGTGCCGGAGAAGTAGGTAGGGTGACATGATCTGAAGCAGGTGCAGAGCAAAAGCGGCAATAGCAACTACAAGGCCATGTACGCCCACTGTGGGAGGCGAGGGAGGTGAGCAGCAAGCAACGAGAAGCGAAGGAGGGAGAGACATCGGTAGCAGCACCGAAAAAAGGAAAGCAAAGGTCTGCGAGTTTTAAATTGTACGTGTGACTTTGTGTAGGTGGAAGAGAGGGGGGGGGGAGGG
>Ga0160419_100107_pt1 | contig 57913 bp, 53 predicted proteins | sample CelAP2metagpilot_2_FD_108196 | JGI IMG/M metagenome (GOLD analysis project Ga0160419, IMG submission 108196) | Phycosphere-associated microbial communities from Cellana algal ponds in Kailua-Kona, Hawaii, USA - Cellana AP2-4-25 metagenome pilot ...
ACTCACCTCCTGTCCGGCAGAGGTGAGAACCGCCGTCAGCGGAACGCCTGCGGGCAGTCGCAGGTCTATCTGATGGGTGCTTGGGCTCAATGTTCCGTCGAACCGGCGTTGGCCCGGTGCCTTTGCCTCGACCAGCCATTGTGCGGCAGGAGCAATGAGCAGGGCCATCACTGCGCAGGCTGCCATCAACCACAGCCATCGCCCCCATCCGCCGCGTTCCCGGGGGGGCAGGTTGCCAAGCTGTCCGGTCATCCCGCCTGGTCCCCTTGGCTGCGGGGCTTGCGGGGATCGTAAGTCGCAATCTTGACCTCAATCACACGATGAGCGGCCTCTCCGTCGTCCTCTTTTGTGCTATCCTGACGCTCCCGGCGCGCCTCAACCGAAAGGGCATCCCGCATGACCGCGGCCAATGGCGCAAGCCGTTGTACCCCATCGCCCTGTTCGGCCTGCGACTGCATTTTTTCCAGATACCCGCTGGAGACAGGCTGGCCGCTATCCAGCATCCGAACCATGCAATAGGATTCAAAGTGCTTGAATTCAAAGGTGACTTTTCCACCTGTTTCACCCGGCGCGAGATCCTGGCAGGAAAATGCAAGCAGCTCGCTGGCGATCACACAGACGTTCCTGCGATTGCCGTCATCGCCATCACGACGAAATTGCGACCTGAGCCAACTGTCCAGGGCTTCTTCGCTTTCCAATGACCGCGCAGCCCGCAGCCGTCGCCAGCCGATGTCTTTTTGGGTGCGGATATCCTCAGCCGTGCCCACATCGATGATGCGCCCGCCTTGCATCACGACGACCTGATCGCACAGGTCCATGATTTCGCGGTTGTCGCTGGCAATAAGGAAAATGGCGCCCATCCTGCATTCCTGCTGGATCCGACGGGCAAGCGCAGCGGTCAACGCAGGCGTTGCACCGTCTTCTGGCCGATCCATGAGATAAACCCGTGGTCGCAGGTAGAAACCGCGCGCAAGGCTCAGCGCCTTCTGCTCAGAAGTGGAGAGCATGGCGACTGCCGTGCCTGCGGAAACCCGATCCACCGTGTCGGTGGTGTAGACGAGTTGTTTCAGCGCCTGCATGGCCTGCTGGAGGTCAAGATCATCCCCAAAGCAGCACAGGTTGTCCGCAGCCGTTCCCGGCAGCCAAAGCGGCGAGGGCGGGATCAGGACCGCAGGAACCTGTCTGTCCCGTCCGCTGCGCTGCCAGGGAGACTGTCCGCCGATGGTGACCGCGCCGCGCACGTCCAGATCGGTCAGATCGAATGGCGCGGCAATCGCCCGCAGGAGCAGGGATTTTCCTGCGAAATTTCCACCCGTCAGTCCGACGATCTGGCCCGGCGCAATGTCAAGATTGACATCCGAGAGCACCGCACGGCCATCCCGGTCAAAGGCCGATAGCCGTGCGATAGTTAGCCCATCACTGTCGCCCTGGTCCTGCGCAAGCGGCAGTTCGGCAACGCTGATGGCAGAGGTTGCTTGTTCGTCAGAAGGGGCAAAGAGCTGATCGAAAAAGCCCGAAAATGCGCGCGCCGCCCAGTAACACAGCAAACCCGCCGAGGCGACGGCTGCGCCGTTCATGACCCCTGTCGCCGTTAGCCAGCTGGCGGTGGCGAATCCGGACGCAAGGGCAAAGAGGGCGGTCACGCGGCCCGCACTATCAGCAATTGTGGAGCGTCCGGGCGTCGTGGTTGCAAGGCGCCAGCCGGTTGCATCCCGACCGGCAAGAACGCTCACGGCCTCTTGGGGGAGGGTATCCCACCCCGGTTCGCGCGCCACAAGGCGGTTTGCGCCCCACGACAGCAGCAGACCCATCAAAGCGGCCAGCGTAAAGGGAGCTGCAAGGATCGGGTGCATTGCGCTCAGAGCAAGGGCAACCACAACGGCAAGTGCCGCGCGGACAATGGCGGCGGCCCGCGTTCGGGCCTGCCTGAACCCGCCAAACGCCCGCGCGTAGCCGAAATCAAACACAAGGATCCCCACTAGCGGCACGACCGCCAGGAACAGCAACAAGGGCGCAAGCAGGGTCTCCCCGCCGACCGCGACAAGGGAGTGGAAGAATATCGGCAAGATTGCGATTGCCGCCGCGCATCCCTCGCTGGCGAGGGTGAACAGGACAGACAGGGGCATCAGCCAGGCCGGAGCCGTTCTGTCGCGCGCCTGTGGTCCGGGAAGAATACGCACCTTGGCCGCCTCTTCCCGATTGGGGGTTGTCGGATCCGTTGTGACCGACACGTCTCTCGCATGCTGCATGGCCGCTCCGCAAAAATAGCGATAATCATACTTTTTATCAGTCTGCCTTGGATTGTATAATTTAGCGTTAATGACTGATTTACCGGATATAAACCCATTGCACGTAAAAGTAGCGTTGAATTGATTTGAGGTGGTCTAGATGCCGGAAAAGAACAGACCGAAACGAAAATCAGCGCTCTTTGGTGCATTGCTGCTCTCTGGGTTGACCCTGCTTCTTGGCGGTGCGGCCTATTCTGTCAGTGTGACTGCGCGCTCTATTTTTCTCGCGCAAGAGGATGAAATCATTCCGATTTTCGCGGGTGGTGATCTGGATGATATTCCTGCGCTGATGCGGGGGAACCTCCCTGTTGCCACCACCAGTCTGATCCGGGGAGAGGCTGCACGCACCAAACCGCCCCGGATGTGCGAGATGCCGGAAGACTATTTTGACACGCTCAATGATGTTACGGATCGCCCACAGGGCTATGATGCGCGCGGTGCCTACGTGCGCCGTTACACGCCACGGCGCGGGTTTTTGAGCGAGCGCGAGTTGCGGGCTGCACGGGTGGCCTGGCATTATTTCGAAAAATTTACACAAGAAACCACAGGGCTGGCGAATTCAGTCGGGAATTATCCCTCCACCACGCTTTGGGACACTGCATCCTACATCGCCGGCGCGGTGGCAGCATATGAATTGTGTCTGATCGAAAAGCCGGAGTTTGACCGCCGGATGACCCAGTTGCTGACAACGGTCAAGGGTTTGGAGCTGTTCCGGAAAGAGTTGCCGAACAAGGTGTATCACACCAAGACCGGTGCCAAGGTCGACTATACCAACAAACCTGGGGAAATCGGCTTTTCCGCGCTGGATATCGGCCGGTTTCTGGTTTGGATGCGGATCATCAAAAACCGCTATCCCTACCTGGGAAATACCGTCGACTCCGTCCTGCTGAAATGGGACTTCAGCAATGTGATCGACAGCGAGGGCCTTTTGATGGGCTCTTACGTTGATAAGGAAACGGGCGAAACAGTATACGTCCAGGAGGGGCGGCTGGGGTATGAGGAATATGCTGCAAAGGGTTTTGCGTTATGGGGATTTCGTCCGCTTTTGGCGCATCGGGCAGAGCCGTTTCTGACGGCCTCCATCTATGGGGTGCAGGTGCCGTATGATGGGCGGGATCCGCGGATTTTCCATTCACAAAACTATGTTGTGACGGAATCCTATCTGCAGGATGGGCTGGAGTTGGGCTTTGACATGCCCCATGATGACAGCTCTCCCGACTGGCTCCATAGCGACGGCTGGCGGGCGGAATTTGCAGACCGGATCTATCAGGTTCAGGAAAACCGTTGGCGCCACACTGGGTTCATGACCGCGCGTTCAGAACACAACGTCAAGGGGCCGCCTTATTTCACCTATGACACGATTTTCTCGGATGGCTATCCGTGGAACACGGTCACCCCGCGTGGCGACTATGTGCCAGACCATGCGGCGGTTGCCTCCAAGGCGGCGCTTGGTCTCTGGGCCTTGTGGGATACGGATTACACCGACGTTCTGTATGACGCGATCATTGAACTTTACGATCCGGAAAACGGAATGTTTGAAGGGCTTTATGAACGCGGGCAAGGGCGGGTTGCGATCTTTACGGCCAACAACAACGGGATCATTCTGACCTCTCTTCTGCACAAGGTGCAGGGCAAGATCCTGACGCCGTTCGCCGGAGACACAGAGGTCTGGTACACGGCCTTTCGCGATCAGGATATCCGCGAACGCCGCAATTATCCCGACCCCCCGCAGGAGGAAGACTGGCTTCCGGCCCTGCGCCATTCTGTTCAACTGAGGGAAGATTTCTGATGCGACCGATTGCAATCATTGCCACCATTCTGGCGACCCAATTGCTGAGCCAGCCCGCGTCTGCACAGGTTCAGGCTCCGCCACGGGGGCCCGAGGTCTTTGCCTCCGAAAATGCAATCCTGGACACTTCGCTGCCCTTTGCGATCGGGGCACGTGAGGCACAGCAGGCGCTGCGCGGCTCTTTTGGCTGGCCAACCTTTCAAGAAGGCTTGGTGGAAGGGGTCTACTTTCGCTTTGACCCGGACGGCTATGCGCGGTTTTCACCGTCTCCGCGGCTCGACACCGATGTGTTCGAGGTCATCTGCCGACCCCGCACTTATGCCTGTGAGGGGCGAAAGGACAGCATGTCGATGATGCTGACCAACCGGGGGCAACTGCAATTGAAGTTCGAAGATGTCGCCGAGGGGGACGCCTTCTATGTCTCTGAAGGCGTATCAGAAATTCAGGTGCCGCCCCGTATTCTGCAGCCTCTTGATCACCAGCTGGAAGCGTTGCTGTCCACGGGGGGAGAGCTGATGGTGCGGCGCGGCGATCAAACCATTGCCAATGTTTCGCTGCGCGGGTTCAGCGCCGTGTCGACCTATCTGCGGTGGGTGCTGGCGCGGCAGGACTATACCGTTATGCCACGCGGCTGGCCCGTGCCGAATTCCAAGAACAGCCAGGGGCAGGGGGACATGACCCGCCCGGCCAGCTGGCAATCTCCGATGCCGCAGCCACAGGTGATTGCCGGGGGCGGTTTTGCTGCGCAGAATCCGCCGGGGTATTCGACAAATTCCCCCCAATCGACCGCCTCCTATCCCACGGCTGATAGTCGCGTGAACGAGGAAGTTGCCGAAGTCCGGGGGGAGCTGAAACTGATGCGCGAACTGTTGCTGCAACGCGAGCAGCAGATTGCAGGGATGACCGCAAACACCGACGATTGGCCCACATCTGCGGCGCCGTCATCAGACCCGGCACTGGCTGCGCGGTTGCAGAACCTTCAGACTGTCGCAGAAGAAATCCGGGCCGAAATCGAGGCGCTGCAACAGGTGGGGGGCGCGGCCGCCTATAGTCCGCCAGCTGTTGGGGTCTTTTCGGAAACTGGAACAGCCCCAACTGGCGCAGAGACGCAGAGCTGGGCGCAGCCGGGTCAGGCAGGCCAATCTGGGCAGCTGCAGCTTGCACGTTTGCCTGCAAGCGGATCTGATACAAGCCCGCAAGGCGCTGATTTTGCGCGGCAACTTGCCTATCTCATCGAAGAGATTGGCTTGCCCCCCGAAACCGCCCTGGCCGTTTTGCGCGAGCGAGAAGAAAGCCCTGCGGCCGCTCGGGCAGTGTCGCCACCGGCGCCGCCTGCGCAAGGGGCGGCAGGTGTCGGTGCGGGGCTTTACCAGGGGGATGTCGTGTCCGAGATCCTGCGAGAGTTGGAAGCAGAACTGGGGGTGACCCCGGCGGCAGAGCCAGACACGGCCCCCATGCCCGCTGCAACGGAACAGGAATATCAGTTGCTGTCAGACTATTTCAAATCGGCCGTTTTGCCGGACCTTGTTCCGCCGCAATAATCTGAGAACAGGACAGGCTCTGACAGGAAAAGGCGCGCAGCCTGGCGTGCCTTTTCTCGCTCTGGTCTTTTGATTGGCAAATCTATCTGGTCGGCTGATGGCCAACTGGGCCGTTTTTGACCTGTGACTGGCCCGTGAATGGCCTGTGTCTGAAATGAAAACCACCTTCATTTGCGGGTCGCAGCCCTTTCACGCGGCCCCTTCGCAGGACGCAGGCAACTGCGTCCCTGAGATTGCGCGCCCCCCCCCAGCAGGGCGGAGCCCGCTGTCTGTACCGTGACCTGTGTCATATATCCGGGTTGTTGCCTGCGGGGCAAAATCGGGCTGAAGGGGCAAAATGCGCCTTGTCAAATGTCCAGCCTGACACAAACGCGGCCAGGCAAGGGGGCTGATCTTTTGCAGGAAGTCTGACAATTAAGGTTAATGGGGATTAACCTTAATTGGGGTGAGCCGTGGCAAACGGTGGGGTAAAGGGGCCGTGTCTGAGCCCGGTACAGCGCAGCTCGCTGCAGCGCTGGCTGGGCGCGGTCGGGCGGGGCTGTGCCGCTCTTTGTCTGGTCGCCGCCGTCCTGATTGTGAGCGCCGTGCAGCAGGCCTGGGCGCAGACATCACCGCTTGTCGATCCAGAAAAAGGGCGCATCGTGACGGGAAAACTGCCTGATATCGGGAACACGCAGCATGGGTTTTCTCAGGTGTTTGGCTCCGGCTTTCACCCGAGCAAATTGGGCTGGTCTGTTGCGCATTACGACTTTTCCCACCCAAAATTTGATACCGACTGGCGCCGCGATCAGATCAGCGCGAGCGTATTTGGCCTGCAGCTGACTTTATCCCCCAAGGAGGGAGGCGCGAACCGGTTTGACGGGGCTTCCATGCGGCGGCCTGAGCCAAGCCATTATGGGCGCTATGAAATCACCCTCCAACCGGCCAGGGGCGCTGGCGTGGTGACTGGGTTTTTTACCTATAGCGGCCCGTATTACGGCACGCGCCACGATGAGATCGATATTGAATTTCTGGGAAAAGACACGACAAAACTGCATCTCGCCTGGTTCGTGGATGGTGCCATGCGCAATCGGTTCATCGATCTTGGCTTTGATGCTGCAGATCGTCCGCGCCGCTACGCGTTTGAATGGTGGCCTGACCGGCTGCGTTGGTTTGTCGAGGGCAAACTGATTTTTGAAACAACCGCGCAGGATGGTCCGCTGCCAAAAGTTTCCGGGTATCTGTTTGCCAATATTTGGGCCGCCGATCCGGTACTGGAGGGCTGGGCCGGTCTGGCCGATCCTGGAGTGGCGCGCACGGCTTTGGTGTCAGAAATACGCTATCGCCCCTTTAGTGATGCGCAGATACATGTCCATGCCGCTCAAACTGCCCCTTCAGCCAGGCAGGGCGCAGCAGGGAAGAACGGATCCAGGGGATCTGCTGGCCCTGCGTTGACTGCACCACACGCAGACGCACCCGGCGCAGGATTTCCTCCAGTGGATGATCTGGCTGCTCCAGCTCATGCAAAACCGCGGCCGTAAAGGGGCTGTGCAGCCCTGCTCCGTCATAGGAGGGCGCACCCGGGCCTGCCGCAAAGGCAATGAGAAGCCCCGCAGGCATGGAGCCATATGACGGCTTTTGCGGGTGGGGCGGCAGGCCCGTCAGGGGCAGATCTCTGCAGGCGTCAAAGAAGATGATTTTTTGGCGCGGCTGGTCAGAGATTGCAGTGGCAAAGATGCCCAATGGCAGTGCCTTGCCCGGAGCCATGTCAGCCGTGCGCGCAGGGGCATCAGCGGCAAGGAAATAGGCTGCGTCGCCAGACTGGAGCCCGTGCCCTGCAAGGTAAATCACCACCTGCGAGGCATCGCGCGCCGCCAGTCTGAGCCCCGCCAATCCGCGCAAAATGTCCTGCCCGGTTGCATCCTGAAGCGCGATCACACGATACCCCAGCGCCGAAAGCCGCGCGGCCACGGCCCTTGCATCAGCTGCGGCATTGGCCAGATCGGGCAGTTGATCATAGGCGCTGATGCCGATGACAAGGGCCACATGGCTGTCTTTGCGCGTGTCGGACGTGGTGACGCCTGTGCCTGCGCTGATGGGCAGGCTTGTCACCAGCCAGAGAAGGCAGGCGACAAACAATGGCCCAAACGACAGCTGGCCCGGTTGCGTCATTTGCACCCTTTGCCAGTGTTGTGGCGCGCCAGGATTTCGACCCGCCGATTGAGCGGGTGTGGGCCGGGCAACCCCTTGATGAGGTGCTTTTCGCCAAGCGAGGCCGTCTGAATACGCTCCATCGCGACGCCGCCTTCAAGGGCAAGATAGGCGGCCACCCGTTGCGCCCGAGTTTTCGACAGCCGCATGTTGAATTGATCAGATCCGATGCTGTCCGTGTGCCCGACCAGTTTCACACAGCTGTTTTGCAGCTGCGCCGATGACAAGACGGCAGCGAGCCGGGCCAGATGGGCCTCGTATTCCGGGGTTAAAGCGTTGGAATTGAACGGAAAGCGGATGAAATAACCTTGCTCGGCTGGGGCACTGTCCAACGGTGCTGCTGCCACATCAAATCCCGAGGGCGGCAATCGGCGGGCTGCACCCAGATCCGTTTCTGGGTGGCCCCCGCAACCCGGTATATGTCGCCCGGTCAGGGCCAGCGAAATGGCGCAGCGATCGGCTGAAATCGGCAGCTCAGCCAAGCCGCCAGGCGACACAACCGGTGCCGCGCGGACAGGGGCCTGTGCGAAGGTGAAGACGATAGCCACAGCTGCGGCCCATGCCCCAGTCCAACATGAGGCGTTCCGGCGTATGAGGCGCATAACTGGTCCTCTCAACAATTACCTACCACCAAGGAAGTGTAGTTCATATTTGTTAATGAGGCGCTGCAACCAAGGGGTGAAAAACATAAAAATCAATTCAGTTAATAAGCCAAATTAACCCAATTTAATCGTATCAATGGTTGTATCTTCGTGTAGGTGTGCAGGTATAGGTGTTGTTAGGGTGCCCATGCGGGGATGTTCTTTGGTCGTCGGAAGTCTTGTACTTGCGCTTACGCTTGCGGGCTGTGGCGCACGGTATCCTGCGCTGACCCCGGCGATTGCCCAGCCAAATGCCCGCGCCGCGCGCAACTTGACCTCTTTTTCTGAACCCCTGCGGTGCATGGATGGGTTGTTTGCGCAATTGCCGCGGCGGAGCTATCTGGTGTCCTCCTCCGATATCCCGGATGAAACCCGCCGGGTTTCTGTCGGGGCCGACGACATGCTGATCAATGCGATGAACCAGATGAACCGGCGCAGTCAGAGGTATGTGTTTCTGGATCAGGCCCGTATATCCGGGTTTGGCCAGCTGGAGCTGACGACCACCCGCAAGAAGGGGGAGGTCAAGCCGCAGCTCTATATCCGTGGCTCAATCTCGCAGCTGGATTCCGACACGGTCGATGCCGAGGTTGGCGCGGTTCATTCGACAGAGGGGTCATCAGGTCTGACCAAATCGCTTTACAAGGGGTTTCGAAAACTGTCGGTGGTCTCGGTTGATCTGCATCTGGTTGAGTATCCAAGCCGGAGGGTTGTGCCGGGGGCATCGGTGGCAAATTCGATGGTGGTGGTGCGCCGGGGGCTGAACGGCACCGTGACGGGCATCATCGACAGCGTGACCGGCGGCGTGCCGATTTCAGTGGAACGGATAGAAAGCCAGGGGCAGGCGGTGCGTAACCTGATTGAGCTGGGTTTGATCGAACTGCTGGGCAAGCATGCAGGTGTGCCCTATTGGCAGTGTCTGGAGGCGCCATCAGTGGATGCCCGCGCTGCGGAGCGGCGCGAGAGGCGCCATGTTCTTGGCCGCGAGGATATCGCGCAGGTACAGACGCAATTGGCGGCGCTTGGATATCTGAATGCCCCCGCAAGCGGCACGCTGGATGCCGCGACCCGCCGGGCCATCAGCCGTTTTCAGGCAGATCAGAATCTGGTGCCAAGTGGTGAGGTGGATTTTGATCTGATCGACCGTCTTGGCGAAAAGACGGCAACCAGGCAGGAGACTGCCCCCGCTGGTGCAAAGCCCGCGGTTGCCCCTGCGAAGACGCCATCCGGAATGCGCAGAGCCCTCGTGCCGAAGCCACAGACAGCAACACCAGCCCCTGTGACCTCTCCAACTGCGCCACGCACGCCAGACATTGCGCCTGCTCAGTCGCCACGCTGTCAAGACGGGCAGGCGCAAGGTGGGCAGGAATGTGAGGGGATTTACAAAAACCTCTATGATTTCATCAAGGAAGATGTGGGGTTCTGAGCATCGCTGGCTGCAAACGGCACCCGTGGCCTGCGCAGGGCAAAACCAATCAGTCTGAGTTTTGGCGGATGCGAAAGCCAAGTGAGCCGGGATGGCGCCGCCCGATGGGTCGGGTCGGCCGCCCGGTGCCTGGGGGCTCTGGCTTGTCTGGGCGATCTGCGCCCAACGGGTCAGTTTTCAGCCGTGTCAGCGCAGCGACCAAAGCGGTCCGTGGGCGATGAAATGGATCGCCTCCAGCACCACGGCATTTGTATTTGCTGTCACGACATCATTGATCCGGCCATCGACCTCGTAGCGGCCAGAGGCCCAGCCGCCATCTGTTTCAAGATCTGCAAGGCTGCTGCGGGCAAGGGCGGTGTAGTCCGTCGCAAACAGAGCATCCCAGGCAAACGCGGCCTTAAGGCTCACTGTGCGCAGCTCGGGGTAGAGATCTCCGTCTTCGGAGACCACGGCCCAGGGGCTGCCGTTGCTGTAGACAGAGGAATAGAGGAAAAACGGCTCTTGGTTCACATTGTCTTCTGACACCATGGTGATCTGGCCTGTGTCCCGGTGCCGACGTTCCTGCGCGGCATAAACCCGCTTTGCCAATGTGGCCCCCTCGCGGTCAAAGCCAAGCTCAAGCCCTTGCAGGAAAAATGGCTCACTCAGCGTTGGGGTGATGGCGCGAAAGGCGCTGGCGCGGCGCAGGTCGACGGGGACGTCTATGCCTGAAACCTCATACCACTCCATGATATTGCGCGCGCTCCCCGCGGCCAGCGTGTCCAGCCCCCACATGGCTGCAGCGCGCGCCCCATATTGTTCATATCCGATCCGCCCCTCCTGCCGGTAAAGCACATCGGATCCATCACGCTGGGCACCTTGCAGGCGACCTTCATCTGCCATGGCCGCCAGATCCCAGTCCCGCAGCAACGCGCGGATGCGGGGGCCGTGATCGGGGCGGCGGTGTTCGAGAACACGTAGCGCCGTCAACATGCGGGCATTGTCGAGCGCAGACCAGCCAACCCCGTCCGGAACGGGATCGTTTTTGTAGTTCACCATCGCAAGGCTGCGTGAATCATACACCTTGTTGGGCAGGCGGTCGTCAAACAGCGGCATACGTTCGAGGGCCGTTAGCAGATGGTCGACACGCACCCCAAAATGCGCAGGATCAATGATGCCCAGCCCCTCAGCCGCAAGGAGCGCAAAGAGATACGAGCCCTGATCCCAAAGGGTGCCGGACGGGAAACCAGCAACGGCATCGACAAAGCCGCTTTCTGATCTGTAGTTCGTTTCAAAATAGCGCCAGGCCACTTTGGCTGCGTGAATGTCCTGTGGTGTCAGGCTTCGCTCCTGCTGGCGCTGATAGGCACTGTCGAGATCGATGGCGACACCGCCACGTGACAGCAGATAGTGCTGCAATCCGTCGCCAGAAACGGCGATCCCGGCAGCAAGGGCCAGCCCTGCGAGGAAGACGAGGCTGCTTCGGTTACCGGTAGAGCGAGAAGTCGTGGACATTGGCTGTCTCCTCAGTTGGGGCGGGGGAAGGGGCGGTGTCAGGTGACCAGCTGGCTGCCAGGGCGATGCGTCCGACCGCAGCCATGTTCCAGACGAGCCAGAACAGATTGGTGATGAGCAGCGCCATGTCGTGGCTCTCGGCGCCGCGCAGAGTTTGCACAGTGCCGTAGATCCCGGCACCAGCCATCACGAACATCAGGCAAAGATTGGGCAGGATGTGATGGCGACCCTGACCGAAAACAGGCGTCTTCGGGGTGGGTGGAAAACGGGGGCGTTTGCCCTGCAGAACCAACCACAATGCGCGCAGCTGGATCGGAAGCGTGGACAGGGCAAGGGCGCGGCCGGGCTGGATTGCATACCCCTTGCATGCCAGCACCATCGCGATTTCGCTCAGAAAGATCACTGGCAGGAAATGAAGAAAAAACTCCGCTGAATAGGCCTCGACCGGGGCGATGCCCGTCACAAGCGATATGACCGGTGCAAGCAACAGAACCGGCAACCACAAGGTCGTGAGGTAGGACCAGAACGTCGCACCGTAATGGAGCTTGTGCCGCCAGGGCAGGCCGCGGCGAAACAGGGGGTTGTCGCGCAGCATGATGTCAAAGGTGCCACCTGCGTATTTCAACCGTTGGGTCGCCCAGGCCTCCATCGTCCAGGGGGACAACATGCGAGCCTCGACCTTTGGGTGGTAGACCGACGTCCAGCCCTCCTCCCGGTCCTCCTGCAACAGGATAGAGGTATAGATGTCCTCGCTCACATGAAACCGGAAGGGTTGCAGCGAGATGCTGTTGATCCAGATGGGGCTGGCAGGCCCGGGGGAGTGACCATGAGCCTTGTCTACCGCCGCGCTCTTGCGTTTCAGCGCGGCTGCAAAGATGGCCTCGCGCCGGTGGACGGACCCGGCACCACAGCAGAAAGAAGCGCCATTGCGGTTGCGCCTGCGTTGGATGATGTCAAAGAACACCGTTGGTTCGGACAGAAACGGGTCCGCTCCGACGCGGTCGCGACCGGTCAGCCACTGCAGGGATGTCGCCAATGCGGGCAAAATGGGCTGCGCCATCTGGCCCAGACGGGTCTTTAACCAGCTTTCCCAAGCCTGACCTTCGGGGATGTCATAGAACCAATGAGGGGTCTGAACCCATGCCACCTTTGGATTGCGGAAATATCCAAGTGTGTTTTGCAGGAACGTCGGCTCCAGCCGGGTATCAGCATCGCAGATCACGATGAAATCACCGGCCGTCTGCATCAGCGCGTTGCGCAGGTTGCCAGCCTTGAAACCTTCGTTGGAGCTGCGCGCGAGATAGCAAATTCCGCTCCGGTGAGCGAGCGCTGCGATATGGGGGCGGTTGCCATCATCCAGCAGATAAATCTGGGGTGAGACATTGGGCGGGCACATCACCTTTTGGGCGGCTGCAATGGTCGGGATCAGAACCTCAGGATCTTCATCGTAGGTGGTGACATAGAGGTCAACGCCGATAGGGCCCGACCCGTCTAGATGCGCGTCGTCCCGTGTGAGCGGCGGCGGTTTTTGCGGGGTGTCCTGTTCTGCCCAGATATCGAAGTAGAACAGAAGCGTGCCGAGAAACAGAAGGGTCTCAGCGCTGACAACGGCAACGGAAAAAAACAGCGCGTCCGGGTTCAGTGATTGCAACCAGCGCCATTGCAGATACCAGCCCCCCACGCCAATCGTCAGACCGGCCATGAAATGCCAGGCCAACGTGCGCCGCTGCGACATCGCCGGAAAGCGCGGTGGGCGGCGCTGGGCGAATTTCTGGAAATAGGGTTCGGGCATGGCGAGGTGGATCCCTGCAGGTGGTCTAATTGACCCGGTTGATGTCTGTGATGAGCGCGGCGGCGACGGAACGTATGGCGGCGGCTTCGTCCCCTGCGGCAAAGGAGGTCGAGTTCGTCGAATAGGACCACACGCCAGCATCCACCTTGACCCGGATGTCACGCGACAGCAGTACGGTCTGTGTCAGACTGGCGAAGACAGAGAAGCTGTAGTCGCAGCGGTCATTTCCTCCGGTATGGGAAAAGAACACCTTGAGCACGGGCTCTCCCGGGAGATCGCGAGCCTCACGCGGGTGAACAATGTGGATCCCGGCCTGCTGAAAAAGCGCAGTCATTTCCGCCTGCAGCGTGGGGCCGAAGGTATCAGACGACCCAGGGGGCGGCTTCAGATTGCGCAAATCCATGCCAAAGGCGCGCAGCCCGTGCAGAACGTCCAACTTTTCCCCCCTTGCCAGCCGCTCAGGATTGAAGCCAAGCGCGACCTCGGCTGCGTTATGCTGACAGATGCGCGGCGCATCGGGATGCTCGGCCAGTTGGCCTTTTCCCAGTGCGTTGCCATCAAGCATCCCGAAGAGGCGGTAGATCTGCTGCCGGTTCTCTGGCGAAAAGAGACGGCTGGTGTAGTTGCTGGTCCGGATGCAGCGCGGGCCGTTCGGGCAGTTTTCGCCGCTGACATCCGTTCGTTCCCACAAAATCCAGAACCGATCGATTGATGTGCGCCGCTCCTGCGCGCCAAGCGGGCCGTGCAAGGGGAGCAATAGCCCCATAATCAGGACCAAGCCGAGGCTCCACAGCGACGCACGGGCGCGCGGGGGCCGTGGTGCTGGGGTTTGGCTGTCATCGTTCATGACACGCCCCTGACCAGATGGCGCCAGACGGTTGTTACAGGTTGTGGGCTGCTCAGGGGCCTTACGGCATCAAGGGGTTCGCATCCTTCGCTGCGCCCGTCGGCAATCGCTGTTTCGACAGCCCAGAACGGGCTGGCCAGTTGGCCTGTCAGCTCACTTCCTTCGACCACGTGGCTTTTGGGCATGATGATACTGCCATCGATCTGCGCGCCTGCGCCCACATAGCTGTCTGCGCCAATGATCGTGCCGCCGCTGAGGGTTGCATGCGCGCCTATGATGCTGTTCCTGCCGACAAAACAGGGCGCACGCAGTTTGGCTGTGCGCGAAACTTCTGCGCCCTTTGCGATCCATTTGCCTGGTTCTACCTCCTGCGCATCTGGGGTCAGCCCTGCGATTTCGCCGCGCAGCACCGCCTGTAGCACTGCGGCATAGTCCCGCCCGGTGCGGATCCGGTGGCGCCGTTCGCTTTCAAAGATCTGGATCGCGGCCCGATTGGCCAGCAGGGAAGGCAGCAGATCCCGCTCCAAATCCTGGGCCGGTCTATCGGCAACCATGCGGATGGCGCTGGGCGAAAGGATGTATATTCCCCCCAGGGCAAGCACCTTTGAGGTGGCGATGACGGTGTCAGGACTGCCAAGTCCCAGCACCAGACCGGTTGGTGATGACCGCACCCAGCCGTGGTGGGCATGATCGCTTTGCTCTGTCAGGAATGCGGCCACAGTGGCAAGCGCACCGGATCGGCGATGGTGTTCCATCATCGCGGGGAGATCGATGTCACCTACCGTATCGCCGTGCAGAACAATCAGATCATTCTGACAATAGCTGATTTCCCGCTGCAGGTGGGCCAAGGTGCTGGCTGTTCCCAGCGGTGCCGCCTCCCAGCCGTCGGTGCCATCCTTGCCCTGTTTGCTGAGGATCACGCGGCTGTCGGGGTCTGCGTCTAGGTGGTGACTGATGTCCTGTGCATTGTGTCCTGCTGTGATGCAGACATCCCGGAGACCAAACTGGCGCAGTCCGCCAGTTAGATGCGACAGGACTGGCTGCCCAAGCAAATCCAGCATGGTGGTTGCATGGTCCCAGCTGAGCGGGGCGAGATCACGTGGCGCATCGGCCGCAAGGATCACTGCACGGCTCCCGGCGAGGAGATGGCGGCGAAACACGTTAGCCTCCAGCGCGTCGGTGCTGGTTGCATAGATCGGTAGCTGCTGGCCCAGACCGAATTTGTTTATTCGTCCCAGAACCTTAGGGGTGATACCAAAAAATCCCAAGGTGATTGCGCCGCCGTTCTGCCCGTAACATTCCACCAGCGCAGCGAGCCCGCAATGGGTGAGCCTGCTGACCCCGCTCATGTCGATCAGCATCGCAGCACGGCCAGCGTCGCGGGTTTCGCGGACTGCCTTGTGCAGCGCCTGCGCCGCCTGCGCGTTCAGGCGGCCGCAGTTCAGGTGCAGAACTGGAATGTTATCAGGGCAGGTGAAACCGTAATTCATGCCGCATACCTCATGAGGGTCGGGAGGAAAATTGGGGAAGTGCAGTGGGTTGCCACGGCAGGGGGCCAAGCCCGACACTCCAGCCAAGATGGCGGCTGCGGGCCAGCCCAAGGGTCAGAAGACAGGCACAGGGCAGGGCGATCGCCACTTTGGTCAGGACGATAATGGCAGGGGACTGTGTGCTACCTGCCAAGACGATCTCCGCAAGGTCGAGAAAGATCGGGTGGCACAGGTAGATCCCAAAGGAATAGCGCGCATATCTGCCAATTCGGGGCGCCCATCCTTGCCGGGCAAGACACATGCACAATGCAAAAAGCAGCACAGGCATCAGAAAATCGGCCCAGTAGCCCGCAGTGTGGTCATAGGGCCAGCGTCCCGTTTCGATCGTCTGCCAGGTGGCATCCCACTTTGCCTGCAGAAGAACAATCGCAACGGCCCCCAGCGCAAAATACCACGGTGCAATCAGGCGCGGCGCATCTCGCTGCCAAAGCGCCAGGCAAGCGGCCGCTACCATGCCATAGCCCGTGTAGCTCGCAATCTTGATGGCCCGCACAAGGTAGGGCAGCGCGTCATCCCCCCAGAACTGCGCATAGACAAAGAGATCTGCCTGCCGTTTGAACATCAGGCAAATCAGGATCAGCGCGCCCAGCACAGGCCAGCGATAGGCGGCGCGATAAAGGGGGAACAGCAGCACCAGCGCAAACAGCGTCGGGATAAAGTGCATGTGATATTTCACATCCCCCAAAAGGAGGAAGCCAACCCATTTCACCGGGGTGCCAAGCTCTGCCAGAACAGCATCTAGATAGCCAAAGTGCCCAGCCTTGATCAGATTGAAGCCTGCATAAAACACCGTCCAGAACAGGAAGGGGAGCAAGAGCCGCCGCGCTTGCAGTGCAATTGTCGCCGCATAGCCCCGCCCGCTGCGGTGTTGGGCCATCAGCAGCAGAAAGATAGAGATGATCAGGAACAGTTCTGTCCGGGCGATATACAGAACCGCACGAAGCATCATCGGAATGATCCGCTCCTCGGGGAGGGCGGTGACAAACGGCTGGCCGGTCGCATCGGCCGTTGCATGAAGCCCCACCATCGAAAGCCCGGCGACGAGACGCAACGCATCTATCCACTCCAGCCTTGCCCTGACAGTTTCACTCATCACGTGACCTCTTATTGCACGCTAAGAGTGTAGAATCGTAAATGGAAATAAATGGTGAAAATGAATTATGAATATTTTTACTGATAAATAGTGGGGCGCGTTATCGAATTTTTATGACGTCGTTAATAGGATTGCACTCGGAGGTTGCGTCTATGTTGAGATGTTTTGTTTTTTTTGCAGTTTTTGCGATGGGCATCTGGGCCCTGGCCCGTGAGAGCCACGCACAGGAGATGCAGGATGCCGAACTTTGTGAAGCTGTCTTTCGGGAATATGGTGTCCGATCAGAGGTTTGTAATGCACCGCAGCCCAAGCCGCAGCCGGACAGGGAGCTGACCGCACAGGACAGAGAAAGCCATATCTTTTTTCTGTCAGGTGGCAGCCGGCTAAGCCCTCAGATGGAGCGGCAGGTTGTTCTGCTGGCCGGTGTGCTGAACACGGCACCGATGAAGGACGCCTGTCTGCGGTTGACCGGCCATTCTGATGCCAGCGGGGGGCGCGATGTGAACCGTCGACTGTCTGAACAGCGTGCAGAGGTGGTTGCCGCAGCCCTGCGTCTCAGGCTTGATAGGGGCGACCGTGTGGAAGAGGTCCGTGGCGTGGGAGAAGAAACACCGCTTGAGGGCTGGCCATCCACCGCCCGCGAAAATCGCCGGGTCTCGATCGAAGCACGCCGCTGCCAGTAGGGCGCGTTTCCGTAGAATACAAAAAAGCCCTCAGACCAACCTGGTCAGAGGGCTTTTTATGGCTCCGGCGGTAGGGATCGAACCTACGACCAATTGATTAACAGTCAACTGCTCTACCGCTGAGCTACGCCGGAACATGTGGGGTCGTATAACGGTGCCGAACGGTGGCGTCCAGAGCCGTTTTGCGATTTTTGGGAAAAAAGTTCACGGGCTTTCGCAGGCGTCAGGATTGAATTGAAACTGCGCATCAACAGAGAGCTGGCCGACAGGCTGAATGCGGGATTGCGATGTAAGATCAACGAGGTGGGCAAAAACATTGCGTTCTGCAGCGGGCAGCAAAGCGGCTGGGGTTTCTGTGTAGATTGTCCGTGCCAATGTCGCGGCAGTGGCGGCTTTCTTGCGCAGGATATCCAGAATGGCCGTCTCGCGCATCAGCCGGTGAGCGATGAGCCAGTCAAGCCGTCCTGCCGGGTCATCAATCGCGGCCCCGTGGCCTGGGTAGAACACGCGCCAGGACCGTGCAGCGAGGCGACGACAAGAGGCCATGAAATCGGTCAGGTCGCCATCTGGAGGTGACACAAGAGAGCTGGCCCAGCCCATGACGTGATCGGCAGTGAAACAGATATCTCCCCACCCAAAGGCAAGATGGTTGCCAAGGTGGCCGGGGGTGTGAATTGCCTCCAGCTCCCAGTCGCTGCCGCGCAGGATATCCCCATCTGCAAGGCAGATATCGGGGGCGAAGCCCTGATCAATGCCTTCCCCACCACCTGCAAGCCCGGCCTCTGCCAGTTGTGCCATGACGGCGCTGCGGCCAGCCACGGGTCCGCCAAACGCGTAGATCGGCGCGCCGGTTGCATCAGCAAGGTCGCGCGCGAGGGGGGAGTGGTCAAGATGGCTGTGGCTGACCAGGATGTGGCTGATGCTCTGGTCGGGGGCGACGGCATCCAGGATGGCTTGCAAATGGCGCGCATCCTTGGGGCCGGGGTCTATCACCGCCAGGTCCTGGGTGCCGATCAGATAGGTGTTTGTTCCCCGATACGTCATCGGGGAAGGGTTCGGCGCCAGGATGCGGCGCAGGCCGGGTTCCAGCACCTCAGGCACGCCAGTTTGCGGATTGAAATCATCGGGTGCCTGCATCTGCCTGTCCTTTTTGTCTCTGCTTGCCGGCCGCGTTGTGCGTTTTGCTTTTCAGCGAGCGGGGCGCAGGGTAGGTGTAGCCCATGTTCTTTCAATGGCTCAAACAGTATATGCCGCGCAGTCTTTATGCACGGGCGGCTTTGATCCTGCTGGTTCCGATCGTGACCCTGCAGCTGGTTGTCTCTGTCGTGTTCATCAAGCGTGATCTGGAGGATCTGACGGTTCAGATGACGCTCACCATTCTGCGTGAACTGCGATTGATTGAGCAGACCATCGCCCCGGCAACGACACAAGAGATGGCAATGGAACGGCTGATGCCGCTGCTGGAGCCACTGCAGGTCGAGGCGCGGTTCTTGGATAACACTCAGCCGCTGCCGCAGGACCGGATGGGGGTGTTGGAGTTTTCCGGACGGGTGGTGCGTGACACGCTGGAAAATAACCTGCCGTCCTTTGTTTCGGCGCAATTCCCTGACACGCGCCAGTTTCAGTTGGTGATGCAAACCGACCTGGGACCGCTCGCATTGGTGCAGGATCGGCGCCGTGTCACAGCTGCCGCACCGCATCAGCTGATTGTGACGGTGATTGTTTTTGGCTTTCTGATGATGGTCATCGCCTTTGTCTACATGCGCAATCAGCTGCGTCCGATCAAACAGCTGGCCGATGCCGCTCAGGCCTTTGGTCGGGGCCGCACGGTGGCCTATGCCCCCCGTGGGGCAAATGAGGTCCGCGCCGCGGGTCATGCGTTTCTGGACATGCGCGCCCGTATCGAACGCCAGATCGAGCAGCGCACGCTCATGCTTTCTGGTGTCAGCCATGACCTGCGCACCCCGCTGACCAGAATGAAGCTGGGCCTTTCCATGCTGGAGGATGAAGAGGCTGAACCGTTGCGCCAGGACGTCGACGAGATGCAGGCGCTTCTTGATGCGTTTTTGGATTTCTCCCGCGGGGTGTCCACCAGCGAGCCGGAAGCGGTGGATCCGCATGTGTTGGTCACAGTGGCGGTGGATGGCTGGCGTCGGCAGGGCAAGGACGTGATGCTGGGAGAGATGAGCGGAGAGGGTGAGGTCATGCTGCGCAAGGCGGCGCTGCGCCGCGCAATCGAAAACCTGATCTCAAACGCCGTGCGTTACGGCTCGCGGGCGCGGGTGTCGGTGGCTTTGACAGAGCGTTTCTTGCGGATCCGTGTGGAAGACGATGGGCCTGGCATCCCGGAGGCGGACCGAGCAGAGGCAATGCGCCCCTTCACCCGGCTCGATCCGGCCCGCAATCAGGATCTGGGCAGCGGTGTCGGTCTTGGCCTTGCGATTGTCACAGACATTGCGCGGGCCCACGGCGGGATGCTGCGCCTTGGCAAGAGCGAAGATCTGGGCGGGTTGCAGGCGGATATCGTGATCGGCATCTGAGACCCGCCCCAATCAGAGCGTGACACAGAGATCAGAGCAGTTCTGACATCTCCACGACCCTGTGTTCCTTGATCGAGATCTGAGCAGCCAGCCCCATCAGCACAGCCATGCGACCGTCTTTAAGGGTGACCTCCGGGGTTGGGCGCGTGCCACGCACCAGTTCAAGAAACTTGCGGTGTTGATAAAAGGTCGAGCCGTTGTGATCGCCAGCCTCCAGAAGGTCAGGGTCGACAGGTACCTCAATCTCAACGGGGCCACGTGGCTCTCGCAGGGATGTCACAACCTTGGGCACAGGCGCAGCCCCCAGGTGTTCGGGCCAAAATCGCCCGGGACCGGGTACAAACGCCTCGATCTTTCCTCTTGTGCCAATTGCCGTCACCTCTTCCTGATATTCTGCGCCTTCGGCAAACATGCAGAGTTCCAGCATGGCACGGGCGCCGCAGCTGAAGTCGACAATCACATATCCATTGTCCAGGATGTCCGGCACGCCATCGCTATAGCGTTCATCCAGATGGTTGGCATCCTGACCGCCGCTGGCCATCACGCGCACGGGTTCCGATCCAAGCGTCAACCGCATGAGATCGAAGAAATGGCAGCATTTCTCTACGAAGGTGCCGCCGGATTTGGCGTCAAACCGGTTCCAGTCATCGACCTTCTCCAGAAACGGAAAGCGGTGTTCGCGCACGGTGAGCATCTTGATGCCGCCAGTTGCGTCAACAGCGTCACGCAAAAACGTCGCGATTGGCGGCATGTAGCGATATTCCATCGCAACCCAGACAGGCGCCGGATATGTGGCCTCAAACGCGGCCAGACGGGCACGGTCGTCGAGGTTGGTGAATAGCGGTTTTTCCACCAACACTGGCAGTGGCCGGGTTCGGGCCAGCAGCTCCAGCTGTTCAAGATGCCGGAAATTGGGGCTGGCAATCAGGAGACAATCCAGATCCTCGATTTTCATCAGGTCTTCGATACTGTCGGTAAAGATGGCATCCGGCGCAAACTGCGCTGAAATCTCACGCATGGCGGGATTGGGGTCGTAGATCGCGCCGACACGTGTGTTGTCGAGCAGGGCGATATTTCGCAGATGCTCTTGGCCCATCATGCCGCAGCCGATGATCCCGTAGGTGATGGGGTCTGACATGTTTCCTCCTAAGTCAGGCGCTGCACATAGAGTGCTTTGTCGGGGTCAAACCAGGTGCGCGAAAATTCCACCGGGGCAGAGACCTGCGCCCAGCTGAGCCGTTCGATATAGCCCACGGTGGTTCCGGCTGGTTTGGAAAAATGCGCTGGCGCCCAGTCCGGGACCGGGCCAAGCGATACCCTGTCTTCGGCACGGGTGATCCAGAAGCCGAGAGCCATGCGGTAATATCTATAAAGAGAATCGGACAGCTGATCGGCCTTTACCTGACCTGCGTCGCGGTCGAGCCAGATTTCCTCTACCGCGATTATGACATCGTCAAGATAGCGCAAGCGACGGATTCTGGTGCCGGTCTCGGCTGTGCCAAAGGCCGGTAGATCCGCCGGTTTTGGGCATTCTTCTACAGATAGGATATCCGCGGTCGGCAGTCCGCCTCCGCTGTGTAGTTCAAGGCGGAACATGGAATAGATGCTTTGGGCGCTTTGGGTCGAGCGGATGTAGTTTCCTGACCCTTGGATGCGTTCCAGCATCCCCTGTTTTTCCATCTCTGCCAGTGACTTGCGTAGCGTTCTTACGGTTGTTCCATACTGTTGCGCCAGCTGGCGTTCCGGCGCGAGACGTTCGCCGTCAGCCAGGCGGCCAGAGGCGATTTCCCGGGTCAGGGCCTCGCTGATTTGGAGATAGAGAGGCAGGGCAGAGCCGGTGGCGCGAGTATTTGGCATGGGGCTTATGGTCGCTGAAGTCAAAAAATTGATACACCATTGATCTACATCAAGGCGCGGGCTATGCAAGAGTTAAGTTGCGAAACGCGAGGGAGAGGTTGATGAGCGTTGTTCCCATTACGTCGGCAGATCTTGACGCTGTGGAGGTGTCGTGGTTCGCGGCGCTTTGCTCGGACGATTATCAGTTTCTCGGCGTGCCCGATGGGGATCTGCGGTCATCCTGGGCTCATTGCTCTGACATCGTGAAAGAGGCAGAGGCGCAGGGGTTTCGCAACATCCTGTGTCCGTCGTCCTATCAGGTGGGGCAGGATACGCTCAGCTTCGTTGCGGGCTGCGCGCCGATCACCAGCAAGATCAACATGTTGGCAGCGGTTCGCTGTGGTGAAATGCAGCCCATCATGCTGGCGCGCACGCTGGCGACTCTGGATCACATGCTGGAGGGGCGTCTGACCGTCAATATCATCTCCTCTGATTTTCCGGGCGAGAAGGCCGATAGCGCGTTTCGCTATCAGCGGTCGCGCGAGGTTGTGGAAATTCTCAAGCAGGCCTGGACGCAGGATGAAATCAACCACGAGGGAGACGTCTATTCCTTCAACGGGCTGACGACGGATCCGGCAAAACCCTATCAGACCGGTGGCCCGCTTTTGTATTTCGGTGGCTATTCCCCTTCGGCGCTGGATCTGTGCGGAGAGCATTGCGACGTCTACCTGATGTGGCCGGAAAAGATGGAAGAGCTGGAAGGCCGGATGAAAGCGGTCCATGCCGTTGCAGAGCAATATGGACGAACGCTGGATTACGGTCTGCGGGTTCATATGATTGTGCGTGACACAGAGGCAGAGGCGAACGAATACGCTGAGTATATCGTCTCCAAACTGGACGAAGCACAGGGCAAGGCGATCCGCGACCGTGCCCTTGATGCCACCTCGCTTGGCGTTGCTCATCAGGCCAAGAACCGCGAAGTCGCGGATGAATACGGCTACATCGAACCACACCTCTGGACCGGGGTTGGCCGGGCGCGTTCTGGTTGTGGGGCGGCACTGGTCGGGTCAACGGATCAGGTTATGTCAAAACTGGACGCATATCAGAAAATGGGGATCCGGGCCTTTGTGCTGTCAGGCTACCCGCATCTGGAAGAGGCGCGACATTTCGGGACACGGGTCATGCCGCATCTGAAAACCTGTTCGCTGCCGCATGAATATGGCCGGGTGCCTGCAACGGTTCCGGCCACACCTCTCGGGAATGGAGTACGTCGTTGATGGAACGGATCGAAATCGCACCGGGCCTGAGCCTGAGCCGGTTGGTTTATGGAATGTGGCGTCTGGGAGACGATAGCGACACCTCGACCGCGCATGTCGAAGCCAAGATCAACGCCTGTCTTGAGCAGGGGATCACTACCTTTGATCAGGCTGACATCTATGGTGGCTACGCTGCTGAAGGCATTCTGGGACAGGCAATCAAGGCCAATCCGGCCCTGCGGGCGCAAATGGAAATCGTTACCAAATGCGACATCGTTGCGCCGATGGGACGCTATGCAGATAAGCGGGTCAAATACTACGACACCAGCCGGGCTCATATTCTGTCATCAGTTGATACATCGCTTCAGGAAATGGCGGTGGACCATATTGACCTTTTGTTGATCCACCGGCCGGACCCATTGATGGATCACCGCGAAACCGGCGCGGCGCTGGACGAGGTTGTTGCCTCGGGCAAGGTGCGGGCGGTTGGTGTGTCGAATTTCCGTCCCTGGGACTGGGAATTGCTACAGTCGGCAATGAAAACGCCACTTGCGACCAACCAGATTGAGATTTCGCTCTCTGAAATCCGCCCGTTCACCAATGGAGATCTGGCATTCCATCAGCGCCAGGATCATCCCCTGATGGCTTGGTCACCGCTTGGTGGTGGTGGGCTGATGACCAGCAGCGGTGGCGTTGCCGATCGCCTTGACGCGATTGCCTCGCAGCAGGGGGTGGATAGAGCTGCGGTTGCGATTGCCTTTCTCCTGCGCCATCCGGCTCATATCCTGCCTGTTCTTGGGACGAACAACCTCGACCGGATCAAGCGGGCGTCGGATGCGCTGAAAGTCGATCTGGACCGCGAAACTTGGTTCAGCCTCTACGAGGCTGCGCTTGGTCAGGAGGTTCCATGATGGCTGCGAACACGGGTGCGGGCAAACAGAGCTTTGTCCCGGCGCCTGACAACACGCGACTGCTGCGCGATGCGTTTGGCCGCTTTGCGACAGGGGTGACCATCGTCACCGCTGCCTGTGACAAGGGGACGGTGGCCATCACCGCGAACAGTTTTTCATCGGTCTCGCTTTCACCGCCGTTGGTTTTGTGGTCGCCAGACAAGACATCGCGGCGCTTCCCGTATTTTGAAACCGCTCAGCATTTTGCGATCCATGTGCTGGCTGCGGATCAGGATGACCTGTGCTGGCAGGTGGCAAAAGATGCCTTTGGGCTGAACCAATTGGTTCTGGAGCGCAACGAGTATGGCGTGCCGTTGTTGGATAACTGCCTGGCACGGTTCGAATGCACACGATCTGCGCTGCATGACGCCGGCGATCACATGATTGTTCTGGGCCATGTCGATCGCGCGACCATGCGCGAAGGTGGCGATGCGCTGACATTCTACAACGGTCAAATGGGCCAGATCGCCGCCGAATGACCCGCAGCCCGGTGGGGCAAAGTAGGACGCACCTGCGCCGCGCCGGGGAGGTCGGGGCCAGCAAGACAAAAGAGCCAAAAGGCCGATGATCCAGACGCCGCAGGGCGAAATGTCAGAAGGGAGATGACATTGGGAGGAAACAATAGGGGGGCGCCGGGATGACGGCGATCCTGTCTGTGCTGAACTTTATGCGCCCGCTCAACACCGGCCTGCTTGCAGTCGGCCGTTGGGTGGGCGTTTTTGCCATTGGTCTCATGGTGGCGGCAATCCTGATCCAGGTGTTTTTCAGATATGTTCTGGGCAGCGCACTGCCCTGGCCGGATGAGGCGGCGCGGTTCTGCATGTTGTGGATGACGGGCCTGATGGCGCCCACCGCTTTTCGCAGCGGCGGGTTTGTTGCGATCGACGTGATGGACAACGTGCTGCGCGGGGCGGCCTTTCACCTGCTGCAGCTGGTTCTTTTGGCGATCTGCCTGGCGGTTCTGATCGTCGGGGTTCAGATCGGCTACAAGGAGGTGATGGGCCTTGGCGGGCGCTTTGCAACCGCCTCGCTTTATGTGCCGACGTCGCTTGGTTTTGACGAATGGTACCGTGTTCCGCGCAGCTGGATGATGCTGTCGCTGTTGGTTGGCGTTGCGCTGTTGATCCTCGTCAATGTGGAGCTGATCCTTGAACGCATCGCGCGGCTGTTTGGGCAGGGGGATCGCATCCCGCCGCGACCCGGGCTGAGCATGGGGGGCGCAGAATAATGCTGATCTGGTTCCTGCCGCTGTTCCTGTTTCTCTTGATGGTCGGCCTGCCGGTGTTCTTTTGTCTGTTGGCAGCCCCCGGAGCCCTGTTGTGGCTAAATGGTCAGGAACGGGATCTGACCCTGCTGTATCGCAATCTTTACAACGGGATGGACAGTTTTCCGCTCATGGCGATCCCGTTTTTCATGTTGGCGGGTGAATTGATGAACCGCGGTGGTATCACCGTGCGCCTGGTTGAGTTTTCGCAGGCTCTGATGGGCCATCTGCGGGGGGGCTTGGCGCAGGTGAATATCCTGTCGTCGATCCTGTTTGCAGGGCTGTCAGGTTCTGCTGTGGCGGATACCTCTGCCCTTGGCTCCATGCTGATCCCAGCGATGGAGAAGGAAGGCTACAGCCGCAAATTCGCCGCAGCGGTCACAGCGGCCAGTTCGGTGATCGGGCCGATTATCCCGCCCTCCGGCATCATGATTATCTACGCCTATGTCATGGGCGAGAGTGTCGCTGCGCTGTTTCTTGCGGGGATCGTGCCGGGTATTCTGGTGGGCATCGGTCTGATGGTGATGGTGCGGATGATGGCGGATCGGTATGAGCTGCCTGCCGCCCGGCGTGTGGTGTTTGACAAGGTGGAGATCGGCGCGGTTGAAGCGTGGTTCTCCTTTGCACTGGTGCGGCTGAACCTTGGCCTGTTGTTTTCCCAGTTTGTCCCACTCAGCGACAGCGCCGGTGCGCAGGGGGCATGGCTCAGTTTTCTGGGGGGCGTGCTGTTGGCACATGGTTTGATGCTGGGTTTGCGCCGTGTGGTCAGCGCAGACTTTCGCGTCGTGTGCAAGCGCGCGGTGGTGCCTTTGCAGACCCCCGTGCTGATCCTTGGTGGCATTCTGGCGGGCGTGTTCACCCCGACAGAGGCGGCCGCAGTCGCCGTAGCGTATGCGCTGTTGATCAGCTTTGGCATTCTTGGCTCCATGCGGCTGTCGGACCTGCCGGAGGTCTTTTCTCGGGCGGGGATCACCTCGGCTGTGGTCCTGCTGCTGGTTGGGGCCGCGATGTCGTTCAAAACCGTCGTGAGCCTCAGCCACGCGCCAGAGCAGCTGGCTGGGTTCATCCTGACCCTGTCTGAAAACCCGCTGATCCTGCTGTTTCTGATCAATCTGCTGTTGTTTGTGGTCGGGATGTTTCTGGATGCAGGGCCCGCAATCATCATCCTCGGCCCGATCCTTGGCCCGGTTTTCGAAGGGCTCGGAGTTGAGCCCGTGCATTTCGCCATCATCATGTGCGTGAACCTGACTGTGGGGCTCGCGACACCGCCGATGGGGCTGGTGTTGTTCGTTGCGGCAGCTGTGTCGCAAGAGCGCGTGACGACCATCGCCAAGGCCATCCTGCCGTTCCTTGCCATCGAAATCGCCGTGATCTTCCTGATCACCTTTGTGCCAGCGATTTCGCTGACGGTGCCGAAATTGACCGGGTTCCTGAACTAGGGGCCTGACAGATCAAGCGAATAAACCAGAATAAAAGAGCAACAGGAGGAGAAACGATGCTCAGGAATTTGGTAAAGACGGTGGCCCTGTCGGCCCTGATGGCAGGAACTGCTCTGTCGGCATACGCCGCTGACTACACCATCCGTGCGACTGCAAACTCGAACGAAAACGACGAGGATTATGACGGTCTGGTCGTGTTCAAGAACTACGTCGAAGCCGCGTCAAACGGTGCGATCGAGGTTGAGTTGTTCATCGGCACGCAGCTTTGCTCCAACGGGGCGGAATGCCTTCAGGGCGTGGCGGATGGATCCATTGACGTCTATATCTCCACATCTGGCGGCGCCTCTGGCCTGTTCCCATATGTGCAGGTTCTCGATCTGCCTTATCTGATGGCGGATGACCGGATTGCAGAACATGTTCTGTCGGGCGATTTCACCCGCCAGATGCGCAAGATGGCGTTGGAGGATTCCGGTGACGCCATCCGTCTGATGACGATTGGCAACACCGGCGGCTGGCGCAACTTTGCCAACACGAAACGCCGCGTCGCAGAGCCGTCTGACATGGAAGGCCTGAAAATCCGGACCGTTGTCGCCGATCTTCCGCAGGAACTGGTGAAGGCCCTTGGTGCGTCGCCCACGCCGATCCCGTGGCCAGAGCTGTTCACCTCCTTCCAGACCGGTGTGGTTGAGGGCTCCAAAAACGGAATTACCGACATCATGGGGATGAAGTTCCCGGATGCGGGTCTGCAGTATGTGACCCTTGATGGGCACGCCTACATGGGTGCGCTGTGGTGGATGTCGAACCAGACATTCATGAACATGCCCGAAGACATGCGCCAGGTTGTTGTTGACGGCTTCTATGCCTTGCAGCAGGCAACCTTTGCCTCGCCCAAGCGCAAGTCGATTCAGGCCTATGAGGATTTTGTTGCCGGAGGTGGCGATCTCTATGTTCCGACACCCGAACAGAAGGCGGCCTTCAAAACCGCAGCGGAGCCGGTCTATGACTGGTTCAAGTCGAACGTGACCCGCGGGGATGAGATCTTTACCGCACTGACCGACGCGGTCGCAGAAGCTGAGGCAGACGTCAGCGCAGCCCGTGCAGCGGACCTGAACTGAGCCAAACCAAAGGAAACGGCGCGGGGATCACCTCGCGCCGTTTTCTCTTTTGGTTTCCTGCAGCATGTGTCCGACCAATGCTGAGCGCTCAGCGGAACGGGTACATCCAGACCTTGTAATCTTCGACAAGAACATGCGCTTTCTCAATCTCGTCCTGCGTCATTTTCTTCACCACTTCCTCAAGGCTGATGGCGGCATCGGGGTCTCCTCCGATGGCCGAAAGCGTGTACCACATATACGCGCGGACAAGATCGGGGGCAGGCATGCCGCGGCCGATCTCATAGTACCAACCGATGCCAGACTGGGCGCCGGGGTGTCCTTTCATCGCAGACCGAAGATACCACTCAAAGGCGCGCTGATCGTCTCGCTCAACGCCAAGCCCCATGGCATACATCACACCAATCAGCTCTTCGGCGTCGGCATTTCCAGACCGGGCCGCAGGCCAGAGCGCGGCTCTGGCCTGCTCAAACTGGCCTGCTTCCATCAGATCGCGCGCCGCTTCAATTTCGGCCAGGGCAGGCAGGGGCGTACACAGCGACATCATCGCAGCGGTGGCCAGTTTCAGGAGGTGTTGGCGCATCTCATTTCCCTTCGTTGTGCCTTGGCGTCGGGGGCGGTTGCCACTGGTCTGGCGGCGGGTGCCTCTTTTGCGGACGGCGCAGAACCGGTTGTCACCCGCCCTGGGTTTCCCGCCCCGCTGCGGGCTCGTGATTTTATGCCCTCCGATCCAGCCAAGGCCGAGTTGGGGCGGCTGCTATTTTACGACAAGATTCTGTCTGGGAACAGAAACATCAGCTGCGGAACCTGTCATAATCCGAGGTTTGGCACCTCTGATGGTCTCTCGCTGGGCCTCGGTGAGGGGGGATCTGGGCTGGGGCAGGAACGGCGCTCGGGTGAGGGCGTCGACCGGATACAGAAACGCATTCCGCGAAACGCTCCGGCGCTTTGGAACCTTGGCGCGACGCCGATTGCCGTCTTGATGCACGATGGCCGCATCAGCCGCGATCCGATCTATGGCAACGACTTTAACACCCCGGCCGAGGAATGGTTGCCGCAGGGGCTGCAATCGGTTCTGGCGGCGCAGGCATTGTTTCCGATGACCAGCGGCTTTGAGATGGCGGGCAATGTTGGAGAGAACGAAGTCATCGGAGCCGTCAGGGACCGGATCGATCTTGGCTGGCCAATCATCGCCAAACGTGTGCGTGCAGTGCCGGATTATGGACAGGCGTTTGTCGAGGCATTTGACCACGTAACCACAGCAGAGCAGGTGCAGATCACCGACATAGCAGAGGCGCTGGCCCATTTCATGGTGCAAGATTTCACCTCGTTCGACAGCCCGTTTGATGCATTTCTGGCCGGAGATCAGGCCGCGCTCTCACCCTTGCAGCAAAGGGGCGCCGATTTGTTTTTCGGCTCGGCGGGCTGCAGCGGATGCCATGCGGGGGCTCTGTTGTCGGATCAGAAATTCCATGCACTTGGACTGCCTGCGTTTGGCCCAGGTCGCGCACGCCGGTTTGATCCCTATGCGCGGGATGTGGGTCGCATGGGCGAGAGTGATGATCTTGCAGACGCCTATCGGTTCAGAACCCCGATGCTGCGCAACGTCGAATTGACCGGGCCTTATGGCCACAATGGGGCCTATTCCACGCTTGAGCGAATGGTGCGCCATCATCTTGACCCGGAAGAGGGCAGGGCATCCTGGACACCGGCTGATCTGACATTGCCGCAGGTGGACTGGCTTGCGCCGATTGATTTTGTCATCCAGAGCGACCGTTTGGAAATGGCGCGGCAGGCGCGCGCCCGCGATATCTATCTGCGCAATGACCTGAGCGATGACGACATCGACGCATTGGTCAGCTTTTTGACGTCCCTGACGGGAAAGGCCGCCCGAGAGCAGCGCTCGCGTGTTCCGGACAGCGTGCCCAGTGGCTTGCCTGTTGATCGCTAGTTGTAAAAGACGCGGGACCATCCGAGATGATCCCGCGCCCGTCATTTTGTACCGCTTTGCGCAGATCTCACTTTGCGTCGCGTTCCATGATCCATTCCACCTCAGGTGCTGCCACAAAACGCCATTTGCGCAAGGGGCCAGCCATCACGTTGAGATAGTACATCTCAAACCCGTATGGCGCGCCGCAGGGGTGATGACCGCGTGGAACAAGGACGACATCGCCATCTGCCACAGCCATTGTTTCATCCAACTGCCCGTCATCGGTGTAGACGCGCTGAATACCAAAGCCATTGGCCGGATTGAGCCGGTGATAATAGGTCTCTTCCAGATAGGTGATCCGGGGGTAGTCGTCTTCGTCATGGCGATGGCTGGGAAAGGAGGACCAATGACCTGCGGGGGTAAAGACCTCTGTCACCAACAGGCTGTCACAATAGTCTTCGGCTTCCATCGCGATATTGTTGATGTACCGCGTATTTGTGCCTTTGCCACGCTCTGTCAGGGTGATGCCGTCAGGGCCGATCCGCCGTGCGTCGTGCCCGCCCTTGCCCGGGGCTGAACAGACGGCGATGGTGCAGTCCGTCGTCGCCTCAGCGGTCCAGTCACTGCCATTGGGCAGATAGAGACAATGCGGCGGCGTCTTTTCAAAGACGTTCATCCGGTCGCCCAGCTCGCCCCAATCCTGACCTGCGCCAGTGATGTTTGCCTTGCCTTCGACCATGACCAGAATGACCTCACGGTCGCCAGTCACATCGGACGCGGTTTCGCCCGCCCGCAGACGGTGCAGCGCAAAACCGACATAACGCCAACCTGCGCTTTCCGGGGTGATGCGATGCACTTCGCCGTGGGTGCCAAAGGGTTTTCTGAGCAGATCGCTCATGGCTTTGCCTCCTGTGTTTTGAGGTGCATCATGCCTCTACGGTCAGGCCGTAGCGGGTGCACAGATCGCGGATCGTTTCATAGCCCAGTTTGGATGCCTCATATGGGGCGACCTTTGCGGGATCCTGTTCAGCCTCAACCACGATCCAGCCAGTATAGTCCATCTTGGCCAGTTTTTCCGTGACAGCCGCAAAGTCAATGGACCCCTCGGCATCGCCCGGGACGGTAAAGGCACCTGCGATGACGGCATCCAGGAAGGACCAGTTTTCAGCCCGCGCCTGCGAGGCGATGTTGGCGCGCAGATCCTTGTAGTGGACGTGGTGAATCCGGTCGCCCCATTTGTCCAGCGTCCCCAACAGATCACCGCCGCCAAAAACCAGATGACCTGTATCATAAAGCAGCGTGACCTCGGGGCTGCTGGCCTCCATCAGCCAGTCGATGTCCTGTTGATCCTCGATAAAGGCGCCCATGTGGTGATGATAGGCAAGCGGCAGGCCCTTGTCCGTCATCCATTTGGCGATTTCTGACAGTTTGGCGGCATAGCCGTGCACGTCGTCACGGCTCAGCTTGGGGCGGTTGTTGACCGGTGTGCCCTGATCGCCCTGAACGGTGTTTGAGCATTCGGCATAGACCAGACAAGGCGCGCCAAGGGCTGCAAATTGCTCCACCTGTTCCTGAATGGCGGCCTTTTCGGTGGCGACATCATTGACCAAAAGATTGCCAGAGCACCAACCGCCACACAGGGCAATGTCATACTCGTTCAAGTATTTGCGCAGGCCTTCGGTGTCTTGCGGCATGCGGCGGCCGCGCTCAACGCCGGTGTAGCCGATGTCGCGCGCCTCGCTCAGGGCCTGTTCCATTGTGTAGGCTGCGGTCAGGTCCGGCAGGTCGTCGTTCTGCCAGGCGATGGGGGAGATACCAATCTTGACGCTCATGGTCGTGGTCTTTCTGTTGTGACGCGGCTCAACGCGCCAATGTCTGTTGTCTTGATACTTCGGTCCCCCGCGTCGCGCAGGTCAGCGACACGGGGGGGCGCACTCAATTCAAGGCGCGGGCTTTGATCTGTTTTTCGTACTCGGCCCGCTTGGCGCGGACCTCTTCGCGCGCCGAGACCTCGGGCACTGCGACGTCCCACCAGAACCCACCATCCGGGGTGGAGGGGTAGGGATCTGTATCGATCACGATCACAAATGGACCTTTTGCCGATTTGGATCGCTGCAGCGCGTCTTCAAGTTCCGTGATCGAAGAGACGTGAACCGACGCAGCCCCCATAGAGGCGGCATGGGCGGCGAAGTCGATATTGGCTGGGTTCACGTGATAGCTGTGATCCAGCAGGTTGTTGAACTCGGCTCCGCCGGTGCCCATTTGCAGTCGGTTGATACAGCCATAACCCCGATTGTCGGTGATCACGACAGTCATATCGATGCCGAGCATGGCTGCGGTGGCCAATTCGGAGTTGGCCATCATGTAGCTGCCATCGCCGATCATGCAGATCACCTCGCGGTCAGGCTGGGCCATCTTGATGCCCATGGCGCCTGCGATTTCATATCCCATGCAGGAATAGCCGTACTCCATGTGGTAGGCACCGGGGCGGGGGGCCTTCCAGAGTTTATGCAGCTCCCCCGGCATGGTGCCCGCGGCGCACATGACGACCGTGTCGGGGCCGGAACTGCGCTGCACTGCGCCGATCACATGCTGGTCGCTTGGCGACTGAATGTCGTCTCGCGGGGCGGCGGTCAGAGGGTCGACGGCCGCGAACCATGCTTCCTTCAGGGCTGAAGACGGCGCTTCTGCGCAATGGTCGCCAAGCGCCTCGCTCAGCTGTTCCAACCCGATCAGCGCATCACAGCACAGTGGTTCCGCGCCATGCTTCATCGCATCATATGCGGCCACATTGAGCGAGATGAGTTTGCGGGCGGGGTTCTGAAACAGGTTCCAGGATCCCGTGGTGAAATCCTGAAAGCGGGTCCCAACGCCCAGCACCACATCCGCATCCGTGCAGATCTCGTTTGCCGACCCGGCGCCGGTTACACCAACGGGGCCCAGGTTCAGAGGATGGTCCCAAGCAAGGGCGGATTTGCCGGCCTGGCTCTCCACCACAGGGATCTGATGCGTCTCGGCAAAGGCTCGCAGTGCATCGCAGGCGCCAGAATAATGCACCCCGCCACCGGCGACGATCACGGGTTTCTTCGCTGCCCGGATCAACTCTGCCGCATGTGCAAGTTCTCGAGCATCCGGGAGAGCCCGGCGAATGTACCACGTGCGCGGCTCAAAAAACGCCTCGGGCCAGTCGTAGGCCTCGGCCTGAACGTCCTGACAGAACGCCAGTGTCACCGGGCCACAGTCGGCAGGGTCCGTCATCGTGCGAAAGGCGCGCGGCAGGGCAGTCAGCAGCTGCTCTGGTCGGGTGATCCGGTCGAAATAACGGCTGACCGGTTTAAAGCAGTCATTGGCGCTGATGGTGCCGTCGTTGAAATTCTCGACCTGCTGCAACACGGGGTCCGGGCCGCGCCCTGCAAAGACATCACCGGGGATCAGCAGCAGGGGGAGGCGATTGACATGGGCAAGGGCGGCAGCCGTGACCATGTTGGTCGCGCCGGGCCCGATTGACGAGGTCACAGCCATGGCACGCTTGCGGCCGGATTGTTTGGCATAGGCGATGGCCGCATGGGCCATGGTTTGCTCATTGTGACCACGATAGGTGCGAAAACTCTCGCGTTCAGCATAGAGCGCCTCGCCCAGGCCAGCGACATTGCCATGACCAAAGATGGCCCAAATGCCGTCAAGGAACGGCACGCCATCTTCGTTCAGCTGCGCCGCCAGATAGCGGACCATGGCCTGTGCGGCGGTCAGTCGGATCGTTGTCATCAAACGGCTCCCTGTGTTTTTTGTTTTTGAACGCTATCACGTGCGTCGCCCCAAATGTCGCAGAGGCGTGCGTAGTTCTCTGTCATCCGGCTCACGGCCTCACGATCGTCCAGCTTGCCTGCAAACCAGTCCCGCGCCACCTGGCCAAAGATGGTCCGACCCACGGCAAAGCCTTTGACCAGCGGGAAGCGTGTTGCAAGGGCAAAGCTCTCGCGCAGATCCTCTTCCGGGGCGTCCAGCCCGAGAACCACGATGCCGCGTGTCCGCTTGTCGTTGCGTTCGATCGCCTCACAGCTTGCAGCCCAGGCCGCTTCGGTGCGGAAGGGTTCCAGCTTCCACCAATCAGGATAGATTCCGGCATCATAGATGCGCTGGATCACGGTTGGGGTGGTTGTGTCATCAACCGCACCCACCTTGGAGGGGATGACCTCCAGCAGGAACTCCAGCCCGTTTCGACGACAGGATTGGAACAGGCGACGGACGGTCGAGAGGTGATCCTCCCACATGGCATCATCATCGTCCGGGTGCGGGAAACACAGGCATTTCACAACGTGATTTGCAGGCCATTCCTTCAACCCGCCGCAGTCTTCGCCGACCTGCGGCTCCAACCGTAAGGGGCGCGAGCCCGGCCATTCCACCGGACGTCCGATCCAAAGACCCTTGTCTGCAGCTGCATGGAGCGCGCGGGTGCCGACCCGGCCGTCGCACAGAATGCCGTGGCCACCGCGCCCGGCGGCCTGCGCAACTGCAGCTTCCAGACACAGCTCTTTGAAGGCGCTGATCTTTTCGGGCGTCGCGCCTTCCATCTCTTCCATCTGACTGCGATGATCAAACGCAAAGACGCGGATGTCGTCCCAGTCCAGTTTGCGGGTGGTTGACCAGTGGATCTGCTCCAATGCCTGGTCTTTGCGCAGGGCCTTTTCCTGGATCCCACGGTCGAGGAAGAACTGCAGCTCCTCCCAGCTTGGATAGGCCGGGGTGCAGCCGTGGCGGCTGACGGCAAACGCACCACAGGCGTTGGCGTATTTCAGCGACGTGGGCCAGTCTTCGTTGTCGAGCCAACCCTTGAGAAGACCGGACATAAAGCCATCACCAGCGCCGAGGACATTGAACACCTCGATGGGAAAGCCGGGGCCGGTCTGCCCATCATTCAGGCTATCGGGAATATCACCAACAAAGGCAGCCGCCCCGTCTGCACCGCGTTTGCAGACCAGCACCGCGCCGGATACAGCGCGCACCGCGCGCAGCGCAGCAATGGTGTCGGTGGTTCCGCCTGCGATGTGGAATTCTTCCTCCGTGCCGACGATCAGATCGAACAGATGCAATGTCGACTGGAGCTTTGCTGTCACGGCATCCGAGGCGATGAAACGGTTTTCGCCATCTCCGTGCCCGGACAGCCCCCAAAGGTTGGGGCGAAAATCAATATCGAGCGCGGTTTGTGCGCCGTGTTTGCGCGCCAGTTCCAGCGCTTTGAGAACCGCGGCTTCGGTGCGTGGGTTGCTCAGATGGGTGCCGGTTGCCACAACGGCCCGGGCGCGGGCGATGAATACCTCATCCACGTCGTCAACACTCAGCGCCATATCGGCACAGTTTTCGCGGTAGAAAATCAGCGGAAACTGTTCTTCATCCCGAATGCCCAAAAGCACAAGCGCGGTCAGGCGGTCGGGATCGGTGAGGACGCCCGTGACGTCCACACCTTCCTTGATCAGTTCTTCACGCAGGAAACGGCCCATGTGCTCATCCCCGACCTTGGTCAGCAGGGCAGAGCGCAAGCCGAGCCGAGCCGTTCCTGTGGCCATATTGGTGGGTGAGCCGCCGACATATTTTTCGAACGAGCGCATGTCCTCAAGCCGACCGCCAATCTGTGCACCGTACAGGTCCACAGAGGAGCGACCGATCGTGATGAGATCAAGATCTTTTGTCATCAGACAGTTCCTTCCAGAGAACCTTCAAGCTGGGCCAATTCCTGACCACCTGCCATCAGATCCTGCAGTTCTTCGGGGGTAATATCGCCGCGCGTGGCAGTGCCAAGCGTCTGACCGCGGTTAAGCACGGTGAAACGATCGCCAACTGCCAGCGCGTGGCGGACGTTGTGTGAGATAAAGACGACCCCGACGCCCTGTTTGCGCACCCGGTCGATGGTGGCCAGAACATTGGAGGTCTGGCGCACGCCAAGTGCAGAGGTCGGCTCGTCCAGGATCAGCACTCGTGCGCCAAAGTATACGGCACGTGCGATGGCAACCGTTTGGCGTTCGCCACCGGACAATGTGCCAACCGCCTGGTCGGGGCCACGCAGGTTGATGCCCATCTTGCGCATTTCCTCGACGGCGGTCTCGTTCATCTTTTCGACGTCCATCCGCCGGAAAGGTCTGCGCCCCTTCACCGGCTCGCGGCCCATGAAGAAATTGCGCGTGACGCTCATCAGGGGGATCATAGCAAGATCCTGGAAAACCGTAGCGATCCCGGCCTCCATCGCGTCACGTGGGCTGCTGAAGTTCATCGGCTTGCCGTCGATGGTGATTTCACCCTTTGTTGGTTGATGAACGCCCGACATCGTTTTGATAAATGTCGATTTTCCGGCGCCGTTATCGCCCAGCAGGCAGTGGCATTCTCCGGGCCTTACGTCAAAGCTGACGCCAGCCAGGGCGATGATGTTGCCAAAGTGCTTTTCGATGTTTTTCATCTGGATGATCGGCTTGGCTTCGCGCTGCGGATCACCGTGGTGGAATGTCGTGTCCTGGGTCATATCAACGCTCCCCCGTCACGCGCTTGCGGATATAGTTGTTGAACAGAACCGCGATCAGCAGCATGCCGCCAAGGAAGATCTGGAACCAGTCCTGGTCAAAGTCGGTGTAGGTCAGCCCGATGGTCACCATGCCAAAGATGATGGCGCCAAAGAATGCCCCGATCGCCGAGCCGTAGCCCCCGGTAAGGAGACAGCCGCCGATAACCGCCGCGATGATGGCTTCGAATTCTTTCATGAACCCGCGGCGGGCGTCGGTCGACCCTGCATCCATCACGGTGATGATGGCAACCAATGCGGCACAGATCGCTGTCACCATGAAGAGCGAGATCTTGACCTTTCGCACCGGAACACCGGAATTTGCAGCGGCGTTGCGGTCCCCGCCTGATGCAAACACCCAGTTGCCTTGCGGTGTGCGCAGCAAAACGTAGGTGGCAACCAGCGACAGCGCGATGAACCACAGGATTTCGACCGGAATTCCGGGCACCTTGGGGGTGCCGTTCTTGAAGGTGTCGATCAGGCCGATTTCTGCCAGCGCGACAAAAATCGGACCGAAGGCATCGCCGGAAAAGAAGGGCGCGAGCCAGTCGTCCTGAACTGCGTCACGGACGCCTCGCAGCTGGGTAGAGCCGCCCGACGCAAGTTTCAGACCAACAAGCGACGCGCCACGCAGGACGAAGAGAAACGCCAAGGTCACGATAAAGGAGGGCAGGCCGGTGCGCAGGACGATCATGCCATTCATTGCGCCAAGACCAGCCGCCACCGCCATGGTCAGCGGGATCGCCACAATAAGGGGCAGGCCAAAGGTGACGACACTTGCGCCAAAAATGAGACCTGCAAAAGCCACCATGGAGCCGATGGAGAGGTCAAACTCCCCCCCGATCATCAGCATGGCGGCGCCGATCGCGAGGATGCCCAGCTGGGCTGCGGGGGTCATGAAGTTCATGATGCCAGACAGCGTGAACATGGCGCTGTCGGCGGTGATCAGGAAGAAGGCGGTTACCAGGATAACCCCGGCGATTGCACCCAGTTCGGGCCGCTTCATCAGCCGCGCTCCCAGGCCTTCTTGTTTTAGACGTTCGTCTTGGACGGTTTGGGCCATGTTGGCCATCTCAGGCACTCCCTTCAGACAAAGAGAGGCCGTGGCGCGGCAGAATGCGCCACGGCCCCCTGAATGGATTAAACGTTTTGCGAAAAAGGCTTAGCGGATGCCTTCAGCGCTCAGCTCAACCACTTGGGACGCTTTGTCCGCGGTGATCAGGTTCGGGCCGGAAGGCACGTTGCCGCCGGGGATCAGGCCGTAGCTTGCGTTCAGCGCCAGGAAGGAGACCGGCAGGTAACCTTGCAGGAACTGCTGCTGGTCGATTGCGAAGGCGGCTTCGCCTTTGGAGACGCTTTCGAGGAAGCTTGCGGAAAGGTCAAAGGTCGCAACATTGACTTCACCGGTCCGGCCAACCGATGCAACCGCACGGATTGCAGGCTCACCAACCAGCGACGCGCCAAGACCCATCACGGTGTCGATGTCGGGGTTGGATTCCAGCGCGGCTTTCACCTTTGCTTCGACTTCTGCGGGGTCGTTTTGCGTCGGGATCACGTCAACAGACCCGCCAAAACCATCAGAGAAACCCTGGCAGCGCAGGTCGAGCGCAACGTTGCCGACCTCCTGGTTCACACAGATGCCAACGGTGCCACCCATAGAGGCCAGTTTCTCGCCAGCGGCCTTGCCTGCGGTGTATTCGTCCTGACCAACGTGCAGCAGCGCGCCAAGCTCTTTGGACACGTCAGAGCCGGAGTTCATGGAAATCACGGGAATACCTGCCTCGACCGCGCGCTTGATGGACGGTGCCAGTGCGTCGGCGTCAGGGATGGACACGACCAGCCCATCGGGCTCCTGGTTCACAGCTGCGTCGATCAGCTGGCTCATCTGAACCATGTCAAAGGTCTCGGGCGAACGGAAATCAACGTTCGCACCGGTGTGTTCTGCCGCCTTGTCGACGCCGTTTTTGACAACCGACCAGAACGGGTCGTTGGCCTGGCCGTGGGCGACAACAATGATGTCCTGCGCCATTGCGGGTGCTGCCAATGCGAGTGTTGCGGCAACAGCCGCTGTTTTAACCAAAGTCTTCAATTCTTCCTCCCATATGTGTTGGCCATACGTCTGGCCATCAGGTCCGTAGCGACAAATCTTGGCTACGGTGCCCCTCTCTTTTCGGCCTTCAGCCGAGGGGTGGATCCATCTCGAATCGCACCCATGGAAAATTTATTCCATTTTTCAAAAGGCCGAGTCAAGTTGCCTTCCGCTTTTCTGCGGTCAGAACGGACAGCGCCGTGGTGAGGGTGAGGGAGGCGTTGAGGGAACGGAAACCCGCGACCTCGTGTTCGCGCACGACAAGGGTTTCGGTCGCGAATTCGAAGAGGGGGCATTTTTCTGAATCGGTCAGCCCAAAGACCGTCGCTCCGCGTTCGGCTGCGATCCGGGCATCGTTGATCGTGGTCTGTGAAAAGGGGGCGAAAGTCACCGCAAGCATGGCGTCTTCCGGGCTGACCAGGTGGTGATTGCTCAGGTGGCCCACGTGGGTGTGCAGATGCGTGGGCACGTCCAGGTTTTCCAGAAGATAAGCCATGTTGCTGACCACGGCAAACGCCCGTCTTGCGCCGATCAGGTGGACAACCCTGGCTTGGGATAGGCCCTCTGCTACCTTTATAAGGCCATCATTTGCAACGGAATTTCCAAGAGAGATGAGCGATTTCTGTCCAGCTTCAGCGAAATCGGCGAGCAGTTGACCGCGGCTGTGGTCCTGATCGGATCGCAGTGTGGCAAGCCGTTCCTCGTAGTCGGGGCGGAAACTGGTGTACTGCTCGCGAAAAAGGGCCTGCATATCGGAATAGCCGCCAAAACCGAAGACTTGACAGAAGCGCATGTAGACAGAGGGCGCAACGCCCGCTGCCTTGGCCATATCGGAGACAGTCGAGACGGCAACAAGGTGGAGATTGCGGCGGGTGAATGTGGCGCACTGATCCATCCGCTTCGGCAGGGTTCCGATAATTTCATCCAGCCGGTTAATCGCGGCAGTGATGGTTGCTGGCGGCTGCGCTTGCTGGTCATTTTCTGTCACGGGCTGTCCTCTTGCTTGACAGGCTTAGTTTAATCGCTCATCACCGAAAATGGAACAAAAATTCCATATGGGAGAGGATTGTGATTCTACGCCTTGGTCTGATTGGTACCGGATTTATGGGCAAGGCCCACGCGCTTGCCTATCGCGCGGCTGGCGCAGTTTTTGGGGATCTGCCAGAGGTGCAGCTGTCCGTTCTCTGCGATACACCAGCTGCAAGTGCGCAGAAATACGCACGACAGTTCGGTTTTGCTCGCCCCACCGATGACTGGCGCGCGCTGGTGGCGTCCCCTGACGTTGACATTGTTTCGATCACTACGCCAAACGGCCTACACAAGGAGATGGCGCTGGCGGCGATTGCGGCGGGCAAACATGTCCATTGTGAAAAACCCATGGCGTTGACGATTGAAGACGCCCAAGAGATGGAAGCCGCCGCGCGGACAGCTGGCGTTCATACGATGGTGGGATACAACTACATCCACAATCCAGCGGTGGGACATGCGCGCAAGCTGATCGCGGATGGTGTCATCGGCACCCCGGTCCATTTCCGGGGTTGGGTGGATGAGGACTATCAAGCCGACCCGAATTTGCCCTGGACCTGGCGGGCCCGACGCGCGGATGCGGGGCTGGGCACGCTGGGGGATCTCGGCTGCCATCTGGTGTCGATGTCGCAGGCCCTGATGGGTGAAATTGACAGCCTCATCGCGGACACTCAGATCATTCACAAAACCCGCCCCATGCCTGATGGTTCCGGTCATGGTACGGTTGAAAACGAAGATACCGCCTCGGCCATCCTGCGCTATAAAAGCGGTGGACAGGGGACGATGTGTACCTCGCGCTCTGCCTGGGGTCGCAAGAACAAGCTGGATTGGGAAGTCCACGGCACAAAGGGGATGATCACCTTCAGCCAGGAACGACTGAATGAGCTGCAGCTTTTCACCAACGAAGGCCCGCGGGCCGAGCAGGGGTTCCGCACGATCCTGACGGGCGCCGATCACCCGCCCTATGCCGCCTTTTGTCCTGCGCCGGGTCACCAGCTGGGGTTTGGCGATCTAAAGACCATCGAGGTTGCAAATTTCCTGCGCGCTGTTGCGGCCGGACAGAAAACATATCCGAATTTCACGGACGCGCTTGCCATTGAGCGTGTCATTCATGCAATCGACACATCCGCCCGCGACGGCGCACGTGTATCCCTCTGAGTTCCTTGAAAGGACAAATCATGAAAGTTGCTCTCTTTGGTGCGGGGCGCATTGGCAAGGTCCATGCCGCATCGATCAAAACCGACCCGCGCTCCGAACTCGTCGCGGTGACCGATGTCATGACCGAAGCCGCCGAGGCGCTTGCTGCGGAATACGGGATCAAGGCCTGTTCTGCCGACGAAATCCTCGCAGACAGCAGCATCGACGCCATCTTGATTGCATCCTCCACAAACACGCATTCCGATCTGATCGAGGCAGGTGTTAAGGCGGGCAAGGCGATTTTCTGTGAAAAGCCGATCGATCTGTCACTGGAGCGGGCGCATCAGGTCCTCAATATCGCGGCCAGCCATGACAAGCCGATGATGATGGGCTTCAACCGTCGTTTTGATCCGAACTTCATGGCGCTCAAGGCGGCGCTTGAGGCGGGCGAAATCGGCAAGGGTGAGATGCTGGCCGTCACCTCCTATGACCCCGCGCCACCACCGGTGAGCTACATCAAGGTCTCTGGCGGCCTTTATCGGGACATGATGATCCACGATTTCGACATGTGCTCTTATCTCTTCGGGATGCCCAAGAGCGTCATGGCTCACGGCTCGTGCCTTGTTGATCCGCAGATTGGTGAAGCAGGCGACATCGACACGGCGGTCGTTGTTCTGACGTATGAGGATGGCCGGATTGCAACCATCCGCAACTCGCGCCGTGCGCCTTATGGCTATGACCAGAGAGTTGAGGTGCTGGGATCGGACGGGACGCTTGCGGCCGAAAATGAGCTGGAAAACACCGTTGTGAAATCCACCACCTCCGGCGTTACCTCAGCCAAGCCGGTCTATTTCTTCCTCGAACGCTACATGCGGGCCTACGGCATTGAATGGTCTGCCTTTGTCGACGCCGTTGTGGACGGCAAGCCGGTCCCCGCAGGCATTCAGGACGGCGTGAATGCGCTTGCCCTTGCTGAGGCTGCAAATCAGTCGCTGCAGTCTGGCCGCCCGGTGGATGTCACGGCAGAGCTGACAGGGGCCTGATCGCCCGATTGAGCGGCGTAGCAGCCGTTTGGATGAGCTGACAGAGCTGTGGGTCAGGTGGGTAACTGCCTGACCCTCTTTCGTGCCAAGGGCCAAAGGTGGACCGCCACGACGATCTGTCGCGACTGCAGCGCGATGGCGGGAGGGGATGTGATGAAATGGTAGGCCCGGCAGGATTCGAACCTGCAACCAAAGCGTTATGAGCGCTCTGCTCTAACCGTTGAGCTACAGGCCCGCCACGGTTTGGTTATGTAATCGCGGCGAAGAGGTCAAGCCGAGATCGCGCCAGACGGGTCTTCTTTCCCCAGGGGAAACAGGCGCTTTGCCCTCTTGCCAAACGCAACGGATGCTGTTGCCCGATCATGGGGCGGTTTCCCAGCACGCCGCGGTGAAAATGCGGACTGTCGGCCACGTCTGGGCATGTGGCAGATTCCCTTGTTTCTTTCTTCCCTGCCTTGCGCTAAAGGCTGCGCAACGTCTTTGAAGGAGCACTGAGATGACCAGCGGCAAGAACGGTTTGACCTACGCAGACGCGGGGGTGGATATTGATGCAGGCAACGCTTTGGTGGATCGCATCAAACCCGCCGCGAAACGGACCAACCGTTCTGGCGTGATGAGCGGTCTGGGTGGTTTTGGCGCGCTGTTCGATCTGAAAGACGCCGGATATAACGACCCCATTCTGGTCGGCGCAACGGACGGTGTTGGCACCAAGCTGCGCATCGCCATCGACACCGGTGTCGTGGACGGTGTGGGCATCGATCTGGTTGCGATGTGTGTCAACGATCTGGTTTGCCAAGGCGCAGAACCGCTGTTCTTCCTCGACTATTTCGCAACTGGAAAGCTGGAAACAGAAACGGCTGCCCGCATCATCGAAGGCATCGCCGAGGGCTGCGTGCGCTCCGGCTGCGCGCTGATCGGTGGTGAGACGGCTGAAATGCCGGGCATGTACCCCAAGGGCGATTTTGACCTCGCAGGCTTTGCCGTCGGCGCAATGGAGCGCGGCACTGCGCTGCCTGCTGATGTGCAGGAGGGGGATGTTCTTCTGGGGCTCGCTTCTGACGGAGTTCATTCCAACGGGTATTCTTTGGTGCGCAAGCTGGTTGAGGTTTCTGGCCTTGGCTGGGACGCAGACTGCCCATTCGGCGAGGGCACATTGGGTGAGGCGCTGCTGACGCCAACCCGTCTTTATGTCAAACAGTGCCTTGCAGCGGTGCGGGCAGGGGGCGTGCATGCGCTGGCCCATATCACCGGCGGCGGTCTGACCGAAAACCTGCCGCGTGTGCTGCCCGAAGATCTGGGCGCAGACATTGACCTGAACGCCTGGGAGCTGCCGCCCGTCTTCAAATGGATGGCTGAAATCGGCGGTATCGCCGAGGCGGAGATGCTGAAGACCTTCAACTGCGGCATTGGCATGATCCTGTCCGTTTCTGCAGAGCGCGCAGATGAACTGGTTCAGGTGCTGGAAGCCGAGGGCGAAACAGTCTCGCGTCTGGGCACTGTGACGGCTGGTGCGGGTATGCGCTACTCGGGCAAGCTGCTGTGAGCCACAAGCGCGTCGCGATCCTGATTTCGGGCGGCGGCTCCAATATGGTGTCGCTGGTCGAGAGCATGACCGGCGATCATCCAGCGCGGCCCTGTCTTGTGTTGTCGAACATTGCCAGTGCTGGCGGGCTGACAAAAGCTGCCGCCGCTGGCATCCCGACCGCTGTGGTGGATCACAAACCCTTCGGCAAGGACCGCGCGGCGTTTGAGGCAGAGTTGGTCAAACCGATCCTTGACGCTGGCGCCGACATCGTTTGCCTCGCCGGTTTCATGCGGGTGCTGACAGACGGTTTCGTGTCACAGTTTCAGGGGCGGATGCTGAATATTCATCCCTCTCTGTTGCCCAAGTACACAGGTCTGAACACCCATGCACGGGCGCTGGAGGCAGGTGACCGCCAGCACGGCTGTACCGTTCATGAGGTCACGGCTGTTCTGGATGATGGACCGATCCTGGGGCAGGCGCGCGTGGATGTGGCCGCGGATGATACGCCCGAAACCCTGGCGGCCAAGGTGTTGGTGGAAGAGCACAAACTCTACCCTGCGGTGCTGCGCCGCTATGCGGCAGGGGATCGTACCCCCGTAATTCTCGGCTAAATGTCACACAAGGGCGTCAGCTGCATCCCGCAGCTGGCGCCCAATTGCATTGCGCAAGGCGAGCGCGTATCACCGATGCATATGATGACCTGAATATCTGGATATCTTCGCTTTATGAAAACGATCACGACCACCGATGAATTGGAAACCTTCTGTCAGGAGGCCGCCCAGCACCCATATGTGACGGTGGACACGGAGTTTCTCCGCGAACGCACGTATTTTTCCAAACTCTGTCTCGTCCAGCTGGCCTATCCCGGCAAAGATAACGAAAACGCTGTCCTGGTGGACCCGCTGGCGGATGGCCTGTCACTTGAGCCGCTTTATGCGCTGTTTCGAAACGAGTCCGTGGTCAAGGTCTTTCATGCCGCCCGCCAGGATCTGGAAATCTTCTGGGTTGATGCGCAGGTCTTTCCGACGCCGCTGTTTGACACGCAGGTCGCTGCGATGGTCTGCGGCTTTGGCGAGCAGGTCGGATATGAGACGCTGGTGCGCAAGATCGTAAAGCAGGGCCTGGACAAGACCTCCCGCTTTACGGACTGGTCACGCCGCCCGCTGAGCGATGCGCAGAAAACCTATGCGCTGGCGGATGTGACTCATCTGCGGCAGATTTACGAACATCTCGCAGCTGAACTCAAACGGACGGAGCGGTCTCATTGGGTGGCGGAGGAACTGCAGGTTCTGACCGATCCTGCCACATATGAAATCAATCCCCGCGATGCCTGGCGTCGGGTCAAGACGCGTACCAATTCCGGCAAGTTTCTCGCCGTTGTGCGCGAGCTGGCAGCCTTTCGCGAAACCTATGCCAAAACAAACAACGTGCCCCGTAATCGGGTTTTCAAGGACGATGCGCTGGTTGAGCTTGCCTCGACCAAGCCACGCTCAGCATCTGATCTGGGCAATTCACGGCTCCTGCTGAGAGAGGCGCGCAAGGGCGCGATTGCCGATGGCATCCTTGAGGCCATCGCAAAAGGTGTCGCGTGCCGGGCAAGTGATCTGCCGCAGGTCGACAAGAGCCGCGAAAAGATGCAGGTAAATCCTGCACTTGCAGATCTGTTGCGGGTTCTGTTGAAGGCTAAGACCGAAGCCTCTGGTGTTGCGGCAAAACTGATCGCGCCGAGCGCGGATCTGGATGCGATTGCAGCGGGTCAGCGTAATGTTCCTGCCCTTAATGGATGGCGCCTTGAGGTGTTTGGCGAAGATGCGCTTCGCCTGTGCAACGGCGAGATTGCGCTGGCAGCCAAGGGCCAATCGGTGAAGGTGGTCACGCTCTGACAGCCCGTCATCGGGCTCAAACGAAAAAAGGCGCCGCAACGGGCGCCTTTTTTCGTTTCAGGTTGGGTCCCTCAGCGGCGGCTTTCCCTTGCGTTCTGTTCGGCAACCACACGGATGCTGCGCACACCGGCAAGCTGCTGACGGCTCAGGCTGACAGCGGCCCGGAGGGTGCGGGTGCGATCACTGCCAACAGGCGTTCTATACCCGGGATAGATGGCGCGGAACGTGAAATCCAGTGTCGCGTCCTTGGTCCGTTTATCGCGGTCAGCCTCGTCCAGGCGCAGCTCAACCCCGTAGGCGCCCTGACGTGCAGCGATCCCGGTGGCATAAACGATGGCCCCTGTTGGCGTCCGCTCCACGCGCATGTCGCTTACGCTTTGGACCAGAACGGTCTGGTCAACGGCCTCGGGGCGGGCAAAGACACTGACCCGGTCTTTTTGCGGGATCAGCGGGTTAACCGGTGCGCTGCTGTCCTCAACCACTTCGACCTCATCCGATCCACCGAACCAGTTCAGTGGGTTGACGCGCGAGTCGCGAAAGCCACAGCCAGACAGTGCCACGGCCCCGATCAGGAGGACTGCGATTGATCTTTGCATAATGGTTCACCCGTTCAATATGTCCACGCTAGTGCTACCCGATTGCAGACCACTTGAAAAGCTGTTGAAAAGCCATTGTTTGCGGCTTAGGTCCACCTGTGTCGCCGGGCAGAAACGAAATGAGGAAAAACCGTCATGGCCAGTGCAGCCTTTGAAGAGATTGTCGAGGATTTCGAGTTTCTCGAGGATTGGGAAGATCGCTATCGCCACGTGATCGAACAGGGCAAGGCGATGGCGCCTCTGGATGATGCGTTGAAGGTGCCGGCCACCAAGGTGGATGGTTGCGCCAGCCAGGTTTGGCTGCACCCGACCATCGAAAACGGTGTGTTCCACTTTGATGGCGAAAGCGATGCGATGATCGTTCGGGGCCTGATCGCGGTGTTGCGCGCGCTTTACAACGGGTTGAGCGTTGCAGAGGTGCTGCAGGTGGATGCGCGGGCAGAGATGGGGCGCCTTGGCCTGAATGAACACCTGTCTGCGCAACGCTCGAATGGGCTGACCGCGATGGTGCAGCGCATTCGCGAAACCGCCGCTGCAGCCGCCTAACCCCCTGATCCTGGGGACCAGCCGCAACTGTATTGGTCATTCTCGGCCAGCCAGGCTTCTTCACGGGCGCGCAATTTTGCTATGAATTCCCGCAGGAGTGTCACCCGGCGAGGGCGAAAGCTCTCGTCGGTATTTTTGTATCCGTCGATGCGGGTGACGTGAAAGCTGCGAAAATCCTGTCGTTTGCAGCACCAGGCAAGCAGCATGACACTGCGATCATAATATGACAGGGCAAGCGGATAAATCCGCCGTTCGGTTCGTGCGTCTTTCAGGTCGCGGTAGCCGATGTCCAGCGCCTCTTCGGCCCACATGGCTTCCCGCAAGAGGGTCATGTCAATTGTGGGTGTGGCGGGCGTGTTAAACCGCTGGACCAGATTGACCGCATGCATGGCCTGTCGCTGCTGGCGTTCGGGAAGGGTGGCGAGGATCTTGACCAGGGCGTCATTGGCGGCTTGCGCGAGATCTGCATCGCCACGCTGGTTTACATCCGCCAGACCAAGCGTCAGCGCCTCCAGTTCGATCTGGGTAAAGGTCTGCGGGGGCAATGCGGGATCTTCGACCATCGTATAGCCAAGACCTGCCTCGCCCTCGATCCGGGCACCTGCTGCGCGCAGGCTGTCGATGTCACGATAAATCGTGCGTTCCGAGACCTCCATCGCGGCGGCAAGCCGCGCGGCCGTCACAGGCGGTCTGAGGCCCCGGATAAGGTGCAGAAGACGAAAGAGGCGGTCTGTTTTGGCCATGGCTTTCTATCGCAGATCCATCCTGACAGGAATTGGCAGGAGCCTAGCCACATAAGCCGATCATCAGCAACAGCGAAGTTTGAAAGGTTATTGATATGCCAACGCTTTACCACTCTCCCAACAGCCGATCCTCCCGTGTGATCGCACAGCTCATGCTCATGAAAAAGCTGGACGCGGTCGAGATTGTAACCGTCGATGTGCCCCGTCATGACGGCGCCGGTCGCCGCGACCCGCGCAACCCCCATCCCGAAGGCAAGGTGCCCTATCTTGTCACCGATGAAGGGCAGGGCATCCGCGAGAGCGCGGCGATCATGATGTATCTGGATGAACTCTTTGGTCAGCCGTTCAGCCCACAGATCGGCTCGCCTGATCGGGGCCGCTATCTCAGCTGGATGGCCTACTCCGGTGGGGTGCTGGAACCGGTTCTGGTGGCGGCCTTTTCCGGTCTGGATCACGCCGCATTCAAGAGCACGTTCCGCAGCATGGAAGAGGTCTGCACAGCGCTGGAGACTGCGCTGGAGGGGGGCTGCTTTCTCTTGGGTGATGCGCTCTGCGTTGCGGATATTCTGCTGGCATCGCCTTTCCATTGGGCACCGCACCTGATGCCGGACAGCCCCGCGATCAAGGCTTGGGTGAAGCGGGTCGATGAGCGTCTTGATGGTGACGCAATCGCGGCGTACGAGGCCGAGGCGATGAAAGAGCTGAGCGCGCTGGAAGACGCCTGAAGGGCGACGGCAAAAAAAGGGGGGTGTGCGGGATCAGTCCCGCGCGCCGCCACCCCACTGCAACATCGCCCCCTCAAGGTCGCCATAGCCGGTGTGGCGATGTTCAAACGCCAGCCCCATCCTGTCGGCGCAGTCTTTCGCCTTGGCAAGAAGATCAGCGTCGGTGATCTGTGACTGGTAGACCAGCTTGGTGTAATTCCCGAACACCATGTCCCGCAGTTCCGGATGCTTATCGAGGCCCATTGGTCGCCAGACAAAGGCATCAAACTGTTTCACCAGGAAATCGGTGAGGTAAAAGGCGGTGATTTCGCCCTCATCGGTGTGACGGGCAAAGGTCTCGTTGCCTTCAAAGAAGGAATAGCAATGCGGCCCTGCGATCATCTCGACACCAAGCTCGGCGCATTTGCGCTCCAGCACTCCGCCGGTCCCGCAGTCGGCGTAGACCACATGAATGGTGTCGTAGGTCATGCGATGTTTCGCGACAGCCCCTTCGACAGCATCGACAATCTGTTCGGGATAAAGGTGCAGTTTCGCAGGCAGGCAGGTCAGGTCGATGTGATCCAGTTGATTTGCATCCTTGATGGCAAGGATTTCACGGGCAAGCGCCCCGCAGGCAATCAACAGGATGCGGCCGGTCTTTTTCTCCGGGGCTGCCAGACCCCGTTCGGTGAGGGAGCTTTCCTCAAGCGAACGCCCTGAGGGCGGTTGGAACGCCGCCCGCTCAGTCAGGCGGGCGGCGCGTCCTTTGCGTGCCAAATCAGGCGCTCATCTGGTTGTGCTTGCGCGCAACAAAGTCCTTGGCCATTTCAACTGCAACGGCGGCATCACGGCAGTAGCCGTCAGCACCGATTGCCTTGCCAAACTCTTCGTTGAGCGGCGCGCCGCCAACCAGAACGATGTAGTCATCGCGCTTGCCTTGCTCGACCATCGTGTCGATCACGACCTTCATGTAGGGCATGGTGGTGGTCAGCAGAGCAGACATGCCCAGGATGTCGGGCTTGTGCTCTTCAAGCGCTTCCAGGTAGTTTTCAACCGGGTTGTTGATGCCGATGTCTACGACCTCAAAGCCTGCGCCTTCCATCATCATGGACACCAGGTTCTTGCCGATGTCGTGGATGTCGCCCTTTACGGTGCCGATGACCATGGAGCCCATGCGCGGCGCACCGGTTTCGGCCAGCAGCGGCTTCAGGATGGCCATGCCGCCCTTCATCGCGTTTGCCGCAAGCAGCACTTCGGGAACGAACAGGATACCGTCACGGAAGTCGGCGCCAACGATGGTCATACCGCCAACCAGTGCTTCGGTCAGGATCTTGTAGGGGGCCCAGCCGCGCTCCAGAAGGATGTTCACACCTTCTTCGATTTCTTCTTTGAGACCATCGTAGAGGTCATCAAACATCTGCTGAACGAGTTCTTCGTCGTTCAGTTCTGCCAGGATGATGTCATCTGCGTCGTCCGACATGGGCGTATTCCTTACTAGGCGGGGGAGTCTCCCCGGCGTGGCATCTTTTTTCCGTATTGGTCCAGATTGTCGCAAGGTGACTGCATTATTTGCGACATTGCCAAGTTCCGAACCGACCTATAGGCGCAAAACTAGCGGATTAATAATGAAGATTTCGCATGCAGATGTTCGGTTCTGCTTGTTTGTTCTTTATTTGTTCTCCCGCATGTCCCATATAGACACCATGACCGAGTTTTCCGACCAATCCCCCCTGCGTCGCAAAGCGCGCGCCAGTCTCAGCAATGCGGCAGGCCGCTTTGATTTGCAGCGCGCGGCTGTTGATGACGGTTGGTCAAACACGACAGATTCGGACGAGCCTGGGGTCCCGAGGATCGAAACCGACATCCGTTTTGAACAGGCCCGTAGCCTGATCAATTACAACAAATCCCCGGATCTGCCCTTTGACAGGTCAATCAACACCTACAGGGGGTGTGAACACGGGTGCATCTATTGCTTTGCGAGACCCACACATGCCTATCTCGGCCTTTCGCCGGGACTTGATTTCGAAACCCGGCTGATTGCGCGCCCCAACGCAGCAGAGCTCCTGCGACATGAGCTGTCGTCTCCGCGCTACAAGGTTGCGACGCTGGCGATAGGGACCAATACCGATCCCTATCAGCCCTGCGAGCGGGATCTGAAGCTGACGCGGGATTGCCTTCAGGTTCTGTCAGAGTTCGCCCATCCGGTTGCCATCGTAACCAAGGGCGCGCTGGTGGAGCGGGATATCGACATCCTTGCGCCAATGGCCGCGCAGGGTTTGGTGCGCGTCGGGATTTCCGTCACCACGCTTGACCCTGACCTGTCGCGACGGATGGAGCCCCGCGCGCCGTCTCCTGCGCGCCGTCTGGCTGCCATCCGCAGACTGCGGGACGCCGGTATACCCGTGCGCATCATGTGTTCGCCGCTGGTGCCGGGGCTCACCGATCATGAGCTTGAGGCGATGCTGGCAGCAGGGGCCGAGGCCGGGGCAGATGCCGCAAGTTGGATCATGCTGCGCCTGCCGCGCGAGGTGTCGACGCTCTGGCAGGAATGGCTGGCCGAACACGCCCCTTTGCGCGCAGAAAAGGTCATGAACAGGCTTCGGGAAATGCACGGTGGGCGGGACTACGACCCGCGCTGGGGGCAGCGGATGCGGGGTGAGGGGCCCTATGCCGATGTGATCTCCAACCGGTTCAAGGCCGCGTGCAAGCGCCTTGGGCTCAATCAGCGTTCAGAGCCCCTGCGCAGTGATCTGTTTGCCCGCCCGCCGCAGGCAGGCGATCAGTTGGCATTGTTCTGAGTCGGCGCAGATTTTCGCGTCCGTCACGCGCCCGCGCAACAAAAAGGCCCGAAGACACAGCGCGACATTTGTGCCGACGTGCATCTGCGGGCCTTTGGACTGTGGGTATGGGCCTGTTGGCCCGTCAGTTCAGCGCCGATTATGCGCGGCGGCGTCCGCGTCCGCGACGACGCTCACCACCGGCGCTGGCATCGTCACCGGTGCCATCGCTGTCGGACGAAAACGGGCCAAGAACCGAAACGATCTGATCGAGGGTTGGGGCATCTCCCCGCGAGCGGGTATCCAGTGCCTCGCGCATGGCGCGCAGGTGTTCCGGCATGGTGCCACAGCAGCCGCCAATGATCTTGGCGCCACAGTCGCGGGCCATTGCTGCGTATTCGCCCATCAGTTCCGGCGTGCCATCATAATGGATGTGGCCGTCGACATATTTGGGGATGCCCGCGTTGCCCTTGGAGATGATTGGCCGGGTTGTGCCCTGTGCGGCAAACCCAAGCACGGTGCGCAGGATATCCGAAGCGCCGGTGCCGCAGTTGGCACCATATGCAAGCGGCGCCGGGTCGAAATCCTCGACCAGCTTGGCCATATCAGCAGAGGTCACGCCCATCATGGTGCGCCCGGCGGTGTCAAAGCTCATTGTGCCGCACCAGGGCATATCCGCCAGCTTGAACGCCTCTGCTGCGGCGCGGAATTCTTCTGGTGCAGAGATGGTTTCGAGCCACAGCACGTCAACACCGCCCTCTTTCAGGGCTTCGGCCTGTTCGTGGAACATTTCAACGGCGAGAGCATGGCTCAGCTCTCCAACCGGTTCCATGATTTCCCCGGTCGGACCGACAGAGCCCGCCACCGCGATCTTGCGCTCTGCGCGATCTGCAACATTGCGGCCAAGCTCGGCCCCCGCCATGTTCAGCTCGCGCACACGGCGCTGCGCGTCGTGCAGCTTCAGGCGGGCAGCGGTGCCACCAAAGGTGTTGGTCAGGAACAGATCACTGCCCGCATCAACAGAGCCCTGATACAGTGCTTCGATCTTTTTGGGTTCGTCTACGTTCCACAGTTCCGGCGCGTCGCCAGACTGCAGACCCATGTTGAACAGGTTGGTGCCGGTGGCACCATCAGCCAGCAGCGCGTCCTTGCTTTCGAGCAGGGTGATGAAAGTGTTGGTCATGATCTCGTCCTGTCAACGGGGGCGGCGGCGGATCCGCCGGTAAATGGAGAATGGTTCGGTCTTTCATGCCCTGCGGGAGAGGGCAAATGCATTTTCTTCAAGTTCATTATGAGGCGGCTGCGAGGTCGTCTGTTCCACGCCACTGGAGGGCAGGTTTGCGACATATGCGGCTGCGGCCTCCCACGTCATGTCGGCGAGATCCTCTTGGCTGAGGGCCTGCTGCTGCGAAGTGCTGGCGGGGGGCGTCCGGATTGGCTCGGGCCAATGCACCAGGCGGATCAGATCGGCCAGCGCCAGTGCCATCTGGGTCCAATTGGGGGCAGCGGCATAGCGCGGCTCCCAGGTCGGGGCGAAGCTCTCTTTGAATCGGCGCAGGCCCTTGTCGAAATGCCGTGCCAGCAGGTGATCGGGAACCGCGGCAAGCGACAGGCGGGGAATGGCGCGTGCGGCCGCATCGGTCAGGGCAGCCCGGATCAGGGCGTGGCCGGTGCCATCAGGGGCGTCGGGGCGCAGGCGAACAAGATCCAGACACCATTCCTCAGCGGCGGCATGAAAGCTCATGAAGCCGACGATCTCGTCGTCCTGCCAGGCAAGAAACACCTCCTGGCGCTGAAGATAGCCGGGCTCAAACCGGCCCATTGTCGTGCCCCTGGCCCGTCCGTGCCGGGCGCGCCAGGCCGCATCAACGTGGCTCATCTGCTCAAGTGGCAGTGCATCGGAGGCGGGCAGAACAACAACGCCCGCTTTTTCGGCCTGACGCAGCTTGCGACGCAGTTGGCGCAGGCGCGGGCCTTGATCCTGAAAACGGTTCGGGCTCAGCACGGCCTCGCTTGCGATGCGCAGAACGCGCCAACCAACCTTGCGGGCGGCCTGAGCACAGACTGCGTCACATTTGTAAAGGCACGCTGCGCTGTTGCGGGATCTGGCGTGGTGACGCAGCCCATCGAGGGTTTCGCTGATCCGGCCAGAGATCGGGCCAAAAAGGGCAATGCTTGCCTGTGTCGTATCCAGAACGGCCAGTTGGTTCAGTCCAAAGGCATGGATCCGGCCACCGTTCTGGGCAATGACCTGGGTTTCCGCGCAGGTTCGGTGATGGGGCAGGTGGGCCGCGTCGCGAATGTCGTGCCCCAGTTCATCAATCGACCCCTCTTTCGAAAAGGCTTGCGGGAACAGGAGTGTGGCCCCTGCAACGCAGGCGGGCAGCGCATAGTAGATGAGGCGAAAGGCCACGATCGCTGCAATGATGTCGGCCCCTGTTGTGGTCGGCAAAAGAGCGCAGAGCGCCAGTTCAAACGCGCCTGCACCGCCCGGCGCTGATGAAAGCAACGCCACGCCGAGCGCAATGAAATAGGCTGGCAGCAGCGCCGTCAGGGTGATCTCGCTTCCAGCTGGAAGAAGAAGCCACAGCGCTGTGCCCGCAGCGGTCACGTCAATCAGCGCCCACCCCGCAAATGCAAGCTGCGCGGTGAGCGAGGGCCAGCGCAAAGCTACCGGCCCCATTCGCATCACCGGAAAAACGGCACTCAGGACCAGACCCGTTGCCAGTGCGGCCAACATCAGTGTGCCAATCAGGCGCATTTGGGTGGTGTCACCAACCATCACAAGCGCCGTCGCGCAAATCGCCGCCAACGCCATCATGAAACTGACAGATACCATCGCCGTCAGGCGTGTTGCGGTCACGGGGCCAAGCCCCGGCATCAGGCGCCAACGCGCAAAGGCGCCGGTGATCAACCCGAACCCGATGGTCTGGGACAAGGCAATGGCCGCCATTCCGGCCCGTCGCGCCCCGCGGCCATCCAGCCCGGTTTGCAGGTGTCTGTGGGCAACGCTGTCATAGCGGCCAAGCGCCCAGAAACTGATTGCCGTGGCGATCAAAGCGCCAAGCCATTGATGCAGGGGTAACGCGCCCAAGGTCGCGCCGAGCTCGGCAAGATCGGGCAGGGCGACGGTGCGCTGCAGGATGTCGAGGCAGGCAATGGTGACCACCAGCGGCAGCAGAATGCGGATAAACTGTGGTACGTGCCAACGCGCATGTCGCGCGCGGCTGAGCCGAGTGAGTGGCATGACTGTCCCTGGGCACAATTGGTTATAGCCAAAAGCTATAGTCCAGGGAGATTGTTACAGTGTTAACTGCGTAAACTGCGCGCAAATCCAGCCGCAAATCCGTCCAGAAGGCGCGCAGCCACCCAAGGTGGTCTTGGCTGGTCCTCAGTCGAGGGCGTTCAGGATCTGCGCCTTGGCCTCAAGCAGCAGCTCTGCCCGTTTCGCGCGCACGTCGGCGTCACTGGCCTTGCCCTCCAGATCGCTGTTGACCTTGCGCAGCACATCCTCAAAGCCGGCTTCCTCAAAATCGGCTTTCACAACCTCCTGGGCATAGCTTTCGGCGTCTGCCCCAGATTTGCCAAGCAGATCCGCCGCCCAAAGGCCCAGCAACCTGTTGCATCGGGCCTCGGCCTTGAACTGCATTTCCTCATCATGTGCGAATTTGTTCTCGAACGCCTGTTCGCGATTGTCAAATGTGGTCATAACCCCTCCCACAATACAGATGAAAACACTTACCTTTCAAATATGTGCACGCGCTGGCCCTGCTGCAAGGAAAACCGCCTTCCTTCCTGTCAAAGCGCCAGCAGAAAGGGGGCGGGTGAGATGAACCACCTGCATTGATGCGAGAATGTGGCAGCAACCTTGCGGCAACGCCCCCCTTGCCTTATGAGGGCGGCAGATCGCGGGATCAGATTCCCGCTCTTTTCCCGAAAGGCTCTGCATGGCACGTCGCAAGAAGATCTACGAAGGCAAGGCAAAGACGCTTTACGAAGGGCCTGAACCAGGCACTATCGTGCAGTATTTCAAAGACGATGCCACAGCATTCAACGCGGAAAAGCACGATGTGATCGAGGGCAAAGGCGTTCTCAACAACATCCTGAGTGAATTCTTCATGCAGGGTCTGGGCCAGATCGGCGTACCGACCCATTTCCTTAAGCGGCTGAACATGCGCGAACAGCTGGTGCGCAGCTGCGAGATCATCCCGCTTGAGGTCATCGTGCGCAACTATGCCGCAGGCTCCATCTGCAAGCGTCTTGGTCTGGAAGAGGGCACCCAGCTGCCGCGCCCGATTGTCGAATATTGCTACAAGGACGATGCGCTTGGCGATCCGCTGGTCACCGAAGAGCATATCGCCGCCTTTGGCTGGGCCAGCCAGCAGGACATGGACGACATCCTGAGCCTCGCGCTGCGCGTCAATGATTTCATGTCCGGCGTGATGCTGGCTGTCGGCATCAAGCTGGTGGATTTCAAGATCGAGATCGGCCGCATCTATGATGGCGATTTCCAGCGACTGGTTGTTGCTGACGAAATCAGCCCCGACAGCTGCCGCCTGTGGGATCTGAAGACCGGCCAGAAGCTCGACAAGGACGTGTTCCGCCGTGATCTTGGCAGCCTGACCGACGCCTATACCGAAGTCGCGCGGCGTCTGGGTGTGATGCCCAACAATCCGCCCGCGCCCGGCAAGCCGACGCTGGTGAACTGATTTAGAACTGCCCAAGATCCCGCCCTGACGAGGGGCGGGATTTTGACTATCTGTCCAACGAAAAGGCCCGATGCCGGGCTTTGTCATCGAAACCTGAGGGAAAACACGATGAAGGCACGTGTGCATGTGATGCTGAAAAACGGAGTTCTGGATCCGCAGGGCGAGGCGGTCCGCCACGCGCTTGGCGCTCTTGGCTTTGACAAGGTGGGCGGCGTGCGCCAGGGCAAGGTGATTGATCTGGATCTGGCCGACGACGCAACCGAGGCGGATGTTGCCGAGATGTGCGAAAAGCTGCTCGCTAACACCGTGATCGAATCCTACAGCATCGAGATGCAGTGATGAAGGCGGCTGTAGTTGTCTTTCCCGGTTCGAACTGTGACCGCGATCTTGCGGTTGCGTTTGAACAGGCGGGCTGTGAGGTGTCGATGGTCTGGCACAAGGACAGTGCCCTTCCTGAAGGTGTCGATATTGTCGGCGTGCCCGGTGGTTTTTCCTACGGTGACTACCTGCGCTGCGGTGCCATCGCGGCCCAGTCGCCGATTTGCAAGGCCGTGGTAGAGCACACCAATCGCGGTGGATATGCCATCGGTGTCTGCAATGGGTTTCAGATCCTGACAGAGACCGGCGTTCTGCCAGGGGCGCTGTTGCGCAATGCGGGTCTGAAGTACATCTGCCGCACGGTTGATCTGCAGGTGGCGACATCGAACAGCGTCTTCACCGAAGGGTACAAGGCCGGTGACGTGATTGGCGTGCCGATTGCCCACCACGACGGCAACTACTTTGCCGACGCGGAAACCGTTGCGATGCTGGAAGATCAGGATCGCGTGGCCTTCCGCTATGTGGACAACCCGAACGGATCCATTGCCGATATCGCAGGCATCCTGTCCGAAAACCGCCGTGTGCTTGGCATGATGCCTCACCCGGAACGCGCCGCTGACGAAGGTCACGGTGGCACCGACGGGGCGGCAGTCTTCCGCGCATTGGCAGGGCTCGTCACTGCTGCGTGACTTGTGGACGCGCAGCGGGTTGCGTTAGGTTTTGACCATGACTGCTGCGCGTGACGCATCTTCCGGACCGGATAAGAACCGCTCCCGCACGACCTCGTGGCGGGTGCGCTTTGCGTTGCTGCTGTTGATGGTGGTGGCTGCGGTGACTGTTTGGGTCACGAACCGCGCGCTGACCCACCGTTTTACCGAAAGCACCCGCAACCGCGCCGAGTTGCGCCTGGCGCTTTATTCCGGCAACCTGGTCAGCGAACTGGGCCGCCATGCGATCGTCCCGCAGCTTCTGGCGCGCGATCAGGCGCTGATTGCGGCGCTGCAATCCAATGACTTTTCGCTGTCCACGCAGCGGCTGATCTCCTTTGTAGAGGAAATCGGGGCCGCATCCATCATGCTGATGGCAAGCGACGGGCGCACCGTGGCGGCGACCGATCGCAACCGTCTTGGAGAGACCCACCGCAACGCCGCCTATTTCGTGGATGCGCTTCGGGCCAAATCCACCGTGTTTTCTGTTATAGAACGCGAGGTTGGCGGCTATCGCTTTACCTACTCGCGGCGCATCGTCGACACGTCGGGGGTGTTGGGCGTGATCGTGGTCGAGGTGGACCTGCAAAAGTTCGAACGGGCTTGGGCAGGGATCTCCGACGCAGTCATGGTGACCGACAGCACCGGCACCATCATCTTGTCGACGGAATCCCGTTGGCGGGGGCTGGCAGAGAAGGACGCACTCGAACTGCAGCCGCCGGTTGGGGCCATCCAGCGGGCCATCCGCGCCACAACCGACTGGACCGCGCTGCCCGCGGATGCCTACCTGCAGGGCGAAGCCGTGATGCGACTGGAGTCACGTATTCCCTTTCAGGGTTGGCGGCTCACGTCGTTTACCACCTACGCCTCGATCAGAGAGCGGGTGAACACCGTTCTGGCGCTCGAAATCATGGGATTCGCCATTCTTCTGGCGCTGGCTTTCTATGCGCTTAGCCGACGCACGGCGTTGCGTATGGCATTGTTTCAGCGCGAGTCGGCAGAGCTTCGCGTATTGAACGCCCGCCTGCAGCGGGAAATCGCCGAGCGTGAGCGCATGCAGGAGACACTTGCGGTGGCCGAACAAAGCCTCGCGCAGAGCTCGAAACTGGCCGCTCTTGGCGAGATGTCCGCCGCCGTCAGCCACGAGTTGAACCAGCCGCTGGCCGCGATGAAAACCTATCTTGCGGGCGCGCGACTTCTGCTCAATCGCAACCGCCCCGAAGAGGCGCTCGCCTCCTTTGGCCGGATTGATGATCTGATCGAACGGATGGGGGCGATTACGCGCCAGCTGAAGTCCTATGCCCGCAAGGGCGGCGATGCGTTCAGCCCGGTAAACATGGGGGATGCGCTGGCTTCGAGCCTGTCGATGATGGAGCCACAGCTTCGGCAGCGCCACGTCAAGATCACCCGAACGCTGCCCGAACAGCCGGTCTATGTGATGGGCGACAGGATGCGGATCGAACAGGTGATGGTGAACCTCTTGCGCAACGCGCTAGATGCTACCAAATCAGTGGATGACCCAGAGGTCGAAGTCCTGCTGGCCGCAGGGGAAACCGCGACCTTGTCGGTGCGCGACAATGGGGTGGGCATCAAGGAATTCGAGAGCCTTTTCGAACCTTTCTACACCACCAAGCAGCCCGGAGACGGTGTCGGTTTGGGGCTTGCCATCTCTTCGGGTATCGTAAACGACCTAGGCGGTCGGCTCACCGCCCGTAACGGGCAGAACGGTGGGGCCGTTTTTGAAATGCAATTGCCGATCCTTGTGGATGGCATCGAGGCCGCAGAATAGCGCGGCGTCACGTGATGGAGGGCACGCGAATGGCACAGGCCATGAAAATCGCGATCGTCGATGATGAACAGGATATGCGCCAGTCGATCAGCCAGTGGCTGGCACTGTCGGGCTAT